>ENA-UOTW01000103-UOTW01000103.1-synthetic-metagenome-genome-assembly--contig:-NODE-103-length-11067-cov-2.415910_pt1 | contig 11067 bp, 15 predicted proteins | sample MGYA00238141_ERZ746978 | MGnify/ENA primary metagenome ERZ746978 (study PRJEB28755, sample SAMN02352454) | synthetic metagenome | study: EMG produced TPA metagenomics assembly of the Artificial... | reverse complement strand
CAGGCTGCCTAGATGGGGCTTGTTTAAAGTTGTCTACTTGACAGGGGTAAGATCAATCGAGGGAGTCTGTTCTTTTATTTGATTCATGATTACTGTTACTAGGTAAAGCTACTGAAGTAAGAGTCTAAGTCTAATTGCTCTTGGCAAAGCTATATTTTTTTAGTCCCAATCTTTTATCTTCCATTAGCGGGGTTCGGACGCAAAAATCTCACTTGAATCCTTGACTGTGATGTTATGATGTTGGGTGCCTAGCCCGTTCAATGTTTCGTTATGGTGGTCAATAATAGAGATGGCGTTCAGGGTCGGGGTATTGGCTGTCGAATGGCAATCGCCAACCAAGGTTACCTCATAGCCGTGTGAGACCGCGCTTCGGCAAGCTGTATCAATACAAAACTGAGTTTGAAAGCCAACAATAATGAGATGCTCGATACCTCGATTTAAAAGCTCCTGATGCAGAGTTGTTTCATAGAATGCGTCGCATGCTGTCTTTTTAATCACGATCTCACCCTCAAGAGGTGCAATGTTAGGATGAATCTCAGTCATATGCGCTCCTTCTTCAAAAGGAGAGCCGGCTGGACCAATATGCTGAATAAACAGAACAGGGACGTTGAGCTGACGAGCTTTTGCTTGTAATGAACTAATTTTGTCAACGATTTCTTCCCCATGATAAGAATGATAGGTAATGATGCTCTGGGTGTCTACAATAACCAGTGCTGTTTTATCAATCATATAGGTGATCATCCTTCCTTATTTTGGCTTATATAAAGTATACAACAATTAAAAGTAGCGAAATACATTTATTGCGACAAAAAAAGGAAAACAGAGAGAGCGTGACGGAAAAGGATGCTTTTACGTCAAACGATGAGAAGAGTGTAAAGGAAAAGTAGCTGGAAGCTTTCCTTTTACAAGAATAAAGGATGGGAAAAGCTTATGACTACAATCATGATTATTGAAGATGACCCGAAAATTGCAGAATTGCTGCGAGAACATATAGAGAGATATAAATACCGAGGGGTTGTCATCCGAAATTTTGATCTCATTATGGAGAGCTTTTTAGAATGGAAGCCAGATTTGGTCTTGCTAGACATTAATTTGCCCAGCTTTGATGGCTACTACTGGTGTCGTCAGCTTCGAACGATCTCCACGTGCCCCATCGTGTTTATATCAGCTCGTAGTACAGAGATGGATCAGGTAATAGCACTTGAGTATGGTGCAGATGATTTTATTACGAAACCCTTTCATTATGAGCTAGTAATAGCCAAAATTCGTAGTCAGCTACGCAGAGCCTATGGAGATTATGCCCCTAAGATGGAGGAGCGCATGGTCGAGCAAAAAGGCTTATGCCTTTATCCAGAGAGATTAGAAGTGAAATTGCAAGAAGAGAGTAGCTTACTGACTAAAAAGGAAGCGATCTTACTGGAGGCCTTGCTCACTTCTTATCCGCGCGTGTCGAGTCGGGCTAAGCTCTTAGACAAACTGTGGGATGATCAGGCATTTGTAGATGATAATACATTGAGTGTGAATATCACTCGCTTGCGAAAGAAGCTTGCTGAGTTAGGAATAGAAGATGCAATTGAGACGGTCAGGGGAGCCGGCTATCGATTACAGATCACGTGGAATCATGCAGGAGGTACAAGCTGAATGGACAGAGAGCGCAACACGAGTACCTTTGAAGGGAAATCGAAGGTACGATCAGCTAGAAATAAGTCTTTTAAAATGGATTCATCCGGCAACAAGCAGCATGTATGGCTCTTTTTGCGTGAGCATGTCCCGCTTATCTTATATTCCTACATCTTAATGCTATTTCTCTTGCTTGTTTTTTGGTTCGATGGCTATGATCATGTGCTGACAGCCTTGTATGCTATTTTTTTAGGAACTTTTCTTTTACTGATATATCTTACGTACCGATATGTGAGTCATCGTCCTTTGTATTTCCGCCTCTCCCAGCAGCTTGAGGCTATGCATGAGTTCATGTCAGAATTCAACCACTCGCCGCTTCCAGAAGCTTTAGCAACCTTATTGGAAGCGCAATATAAAAGATATCAGGAGCAGATAAAGAGCTGGGAACGTCAGCATCAAGATCATATTACCTTTATGAATCAGTGGGTACATCAGATGAAAACACCGTTATCCGTCATCGAATTAATTACCCAAAAGGAAGATGACGAGCGATTTGAAAGCATTGCGGAGGAGACAGATAAGCTGCGCAAGGGCTTAGAAATGGCGTTATATATCTCAAGGCTGGAGACATTTGAACAGGATTTTAGCGTGGATCATGTCCGTTTATTACCGATTGTAAATAAGGTTGTTCATGACAATAAGAGGTTTTTTATCCGAAATTACGTTTATCCTGAGGTAAAAATGGAGTCGACATTAACAGTAGAAACGGATGCAAAATGGCTGGTCTTTATGCTGGATCAGTTATTATCGAATGCCATTAAATATTCCGCCGGCACACATGAAAAAGTAACGATTGCAGCTTTTAGGCAGGGTGAGTCTGTTGTTTTAGAAGTACAGGATAAAGGAGTAGGCATACCAACAGCCGATCTTCCCCGTGTGTTTCGTGCCTTTTTTACCGGAGAAAATGGAAGGGAGTTCAAGGAATCCACGGGAATGGGTCTGTATTTGGCTAAGGAAGTGGCAGAAAAGCTGAATCATTCGGTCGAAATTCAGTCTGAGGAGGGCAAAGGAACGATCGTACAGATTATTTTTCCATATGCTTCTCGTCGTTTCTAGCATGGGGATGGACTACATGAAATCTTACAAATTTGTAAGCAAAATGAAAGAGTGTTTTATATGAACATTCTCCCCAGTTGATTACACTAAGATAACAGAAATGAAAGGAAAGGGGAGTATGCATAATGGATATCGTAAAAGCTCGTGCACTTAGCAAAATCTATCAGGGAAAAATTTCTTATGAAGCGCTGTCCAATATTGATTTGACAATTAAAGAGGGGGAGTTTGTCGGGATCATGGGTCCGTCGGGAAGTGGTAAAACTACCCTGCTGAACATGATTTCTACCATTGATTCGCCTACATCAGGAGAAGTGCTGATTAACAATCAAAACCCGCACCTCCTTTCACCGGATCAATTGGCGCTATTTCGAAGACAAGAACTGGGATTTGTGTTTCAATCATTTAACCTTTTACACACGCTGACAGTTAAAGAAAATATTCTATTGCCGTTAACTCTTGATGGTACTAGCTTAGAGATCATGAATGAAAAAGTAGCCGCTATTGCTGACAGATTAGGCATTACTCCTATTTTACATAAACGTACGTATGAGATCTCAGGAGGACAAGCCCAGCGAACAGCGATTGCAAGGGCAATGATTCATAAACCGAAATTACTGCTTGCCGATGAACCAACAGGTAATTTGGACTCGAAGGCAGCCCGAGATGTCATGCAATTGTTATCATCCTACAATACGGTAGATCAGACTACCATGATGTTAGTTACGCATGATGCTTTCGCAGCTAGCTATTGCAATCGAGTTGTATTCATTAAAGATGGAAAGCTCTTTAATGAAGTATACTGTGGGGATAATCGTCAAGCATTCTATCAGAAAATCATGAATGTATTGTCTTTATTAGGGGGAGAAGCACATGACTTTTCAACAATACGCTCGTAATAATGTAATGCGCAACAAACGAGCCTATGCTGCCCATTTTTTAAGCTGTGCCTTCTCTGTGATGATGTTTTTCACCTATGCCCTGATCGCCTTTCATCCTCAATTACAAGGAGATTTGACAGGCTGGAGCTTAACAATGAATTCGCTTGGAAAAATGGCGATGAAATTGCCTCCCTATTTTATCTTCATCTTTTCTTTTTTCTTTGTGCTGTATTCTGTTAGTGCTTTTTTGCAAACTCGGAAAAAAGAATTTGGTATTTTGCTTATCCATGGGATGACAAACAAGCAGCTAAACAAGCTTGTTTTTATGGAGAATATGATTATTGGTGTCCTTTCAATGGTGTCAGGAATATTGGTTGGTCTGGTATTCGCTAAGCTTGTACTGCTGGTTAGTGCAGATATGCTAGCTATTGCAAAAGGGCTACCCTTTTATTTACCTTATAAAGCCATTGGAATTACCTTGCTGGCCTTTTTCGTCTTGTTTTTAGCGATTTCTTTCTTTACTTCCAAAACTATGAGAGTAAACAAGCTGGTTGAATTATTGCAAGCGGGTGAGAAACCGAAGCCGGAGCCTAAGGCTTCTATTGGGTTATCCATCCTTGCTGTGATTTTGATTGGAGCAGGCTATTTTTGTGTTTTCTGTTTTGCGACGGGCATCTATTTGTTTTCGCTATTATTTAGCGGGGTCGCACTAGTTGTCGTTGGAACCTACTTTTTCTTTACCCAGTGCAGTGTATATACCATTCGTTTTTTACAGAAGAAAGACAGCTTATTTTTTAAAAGAACCAATATCCTCACGATGTCTGAATTGGTTTACCGCATGCGAGATAATGCAAACATGTTTTTTATGGTAGCGGTTGTTTCAGCAGTAGCCTTTGTGGCAATCGGCACCTGCGCCGCTATGGGAAATCAGGGGCTGGCTAAAATAAAAAATCCATATGCATTTACCTATGTTTCCTATGCAAAAAATCCGCAGGAGAAGGAGCATGTTTCGCTAATTGGAAAAGAGCTAACAGATGCGGGCTTCTCTTATCAGCAAGCCTATGCGGAATTATTCTGGACTGACAATAATATGATCATGTCCCTTACTCACTATAACCATTTAGCGCAAGCTCTTGGCTATCCAATAGAGACTTTACATGAAGGAGAATTTCTGTGGATACCAGGGAAATATGCCCATGAGCGAGGAAGCAGTAAGCAGGATAGAGAAAGTCAGCTTCAGATTATACATGGAAATGTAAAGCTGGATTTATCAATGAAAAAAGTGGTTGATCATATGGTTATCCCACAAAGTTTTTCCGATGATTACTATGTGGCAGTAACAGATCAGGCGTACGAAAAAATCCTAGCTAGCCGTTTGACAGCCAATGCAGACTCGACCACAGAGGGGGGGCAAAGAGACGGCGACCAATCTAGTACGTCTGAGCAAGCCCTAGCCCAGAATACGCAAGAATCCTCTGAAGCAGAAACCGAATCTCATCCTATGAGAATCAATGTTTTTACGGTAGATAACTGGGAAAACACGGTAGACGTAGCAAATCATTTGAGTGATAGGTTGCTAAACTATGAATCATCATATATGTTTTCTGCTTTAAGCTTGGAGTGGAAAGAAGCAAAGCAAGAGAATGGATTATTACTGATATCAAGCGTTATGATTGGTATTGTGTTCTTCACATTTGCTTCTAGCTTTCTTTACTTCCGATTATATACAGATTTGGACAGGGAGCATGCCCAATATCAGCTCATCGGAAAGCTAGGCTTAACTGGGAAAGAATTAAGAAAAACGGTCACAAGGCAGTTGCTGATTATGTTCTTTTTACCTATCGTAATAGCGATTGTCCACAGCGGGGTTGCATTTACTGCTCTGCAACAATTGCTTCCATATTCTGTTGTAGCAAGCTCTGTGATTGTTCTAGGTTGCTTTGTGGCGGCCCAGTTTCTGTATTTCTGGCTGATTCGTTGGCGGTATCTTAAATTGCTGCACAGAGGTATAGTCTAAAACAGGAAATTCCGAGGTCCACATGAGAAAGCATAGTTTCATACATCAAATAATAGAAGAAATTAAATATAAGTCATAGGGAAGTAGCGTTCCTTATGCTTTTTCCTATGTGATGAAAAAACTAGATCGTCAAAATAAGCTTTATGGCCTGCTAGGTTGGTATATCAAATCATTTGGACTTTGCCCGCTTTTCCTTCATTCTTCGAAAAAGCTCCAAGCTTTCCTTTAGGTATTCAGCCTCTTCTGCTGTTAAAGAGTCTCCACCTGTGATAAAGGCAAGTCCGGTAGCATCTTCTGTTTCATCTGAGGAGAAGTGAGGTTCTTCTTTTGTCTGTTTGTTGAGCAAATAGTCGGTAGAGGTTTGATATATTTCAGCTAATTCCTTAAGCGAAGTAGCATCCGGCTCATAGGTATTTGATTCCCATTTTGAGACAGTGGTGTTGTCGACGCCTAGTTTGTCTGCAATCTCTTTTTGGGTCCATTTATATTCTTTGCGTTTTTCCTTTAATCGTTCTCCAAGTGTCATTCTATCACCGCCTTGTCTACCTTATGATCCATACCTAGCTTGTTTACCTCTATTATATCTATTTAGTTGAGGTATTAGCAAGTTTCGGTTGACTTTTGAGGTTTAATCAACTAATATAAAGTTATAAGTTGATTAATGCTCAAGTTTTGCGTATTCAATCAAATTGCTTCAGAAGGTTTCAGAGGAGGAAGATGAGAATGCGGTCTACAGAGATGAAACTAACACTGGACATGAATCAGGTGACAATTCCGGTCGGTAGGGAAGCTAGCATGGTTCTCATCGACCCTGTTCAAGGGAAGATTAAAATAGTGCCTCTGGTTCACCACGGTGAGACTGTAGTCAAATCTAGCCAAGGAAAGATAGCAAAAATAGCATTTCTAGAAAATGAATTATTTTAACAACTACATATTAGCCTGATACCGAGATGCGGGAGGGCGCTGGATATTTCCACGATGAGTGGGAGTTTCTAGCGTCCTTTTTTCATTTGGAAAAATAATCAAATCTGTATCGACAGCAAATCAATGAAAAAGGAGGGAGAACATGAGCAAGCCCAATCAAAAACAAAGAAGCCCACATCAAACGAGGAAAGCTTCAGTAAGACAGAAAAAACCTAGAGCAATCTCAGAGTATGAATGGAGACGCTTGATGGGTGATACCACAAGCATTCAATTTCTGAAGGATAGAGCGGCAAGCAGACGGTGAGCTTACATCAATCAGGCAGATAAGGCAATGAGCATATAGGAGAAAGCGACGATTTTGTACCGGAATGGAAAGATGCACATGTAAAAAAGTATGTAAAATCAAGGGGGATAAAAGCATGGCAAAAAGTATAAAAAAACTAATTACTTCCTACAAAGCAACCAAAAAACAACTGAAGAACATGTTAGCTGAAATAGAGAATTCCGACCAAGAAGCTAGTGCTGGCGGTGTACATGGTACAGATCAAAAAGCATTGCGCAGTAGTCTGGCCGAAAGCATTCGCGATGTGGAGTATGCGATTAAATGGCTGGAAACAGGCAGACAACCTGATAATCAACGAGGTATTCAGAGACGATCAAAGGAACAGCGAGAGATTTTATTAGACCCTTTTAAAATGCAAAGCTATGTGAGTCCGGGAACAGGAGGATGCCGTGTCGGTTTGAGTGATGCAGAACGGCAGCTAATAGATTTTTATCTTCAGTTTGTTACAGAAAAAGAAAGAGAGTGCTATCTGATGGTGCATGGGAGCGGCTTTACTCATGAGAAGGCTGCTGAAATGCTCTTTATATCCCGAGGAAACGTATCCACCTTGCTGTCTCGTGCCCAACAAAAAATTGAGTTTGCCAAGAATGTAACAGCTATCCTTGTGATGGCTGTTTTCTTTTTACTCATCGGATGCGTCAAAATCCACTTTTACGAACGTTTGTTTGTGTGGGGCAGAAGCCACCTATAAGTGTAAGGACCATTTGGCGAGGCAGTAACGGTTGAGCAAGGAGGTACGCACCAGAATGATCCTGCATCCAAGATTACTAGGAGCTGTCAGAGAACAACTGGCTCATGAAAGAAAGCCATTTATACACAAGCAGCTAGCATCTGTAAAACGATCGGCAGAACAAAAGGTCAACCAGACTAGGAAGCAAGCAACAACCTATGAGGGAAGATCACCTCCCCTAGCCACAAAGCAATGAGCAAAAGCCTTGAAAGGAGGTGCAAATAGAGATGGACAGGGATTTGTCCACGCTAATTGATTTGGTTGAGGAGGCATATCCTCAAATATCGATCATTTCCCAATTAGGAGAGTGGATGAAGGGGACGTTTCCATTACCATCCGCTTTTGTCATGACCCAAACGATCAGTGAAAAGGGAAATAGCCTGACCAGCTACAAAGTGATTTGTGAAGCAACTATTATGCTGCACTATCCCTTGGAGCAAGAAAAGCAAGTTCCGCTTTCGACAGGTGTCTTGCGAGATTTGTTACGAAAGCAACGTTATAGTTACCGAGGCAAAAATAAGCTCTTGCTTGATATCGACCCGAATACTTTTTCTGTGAATACCGAAAAAAAGGAACGGGCCGAAATAATATTTCGCTATGAGTACCTCATGCCTGTACGAAGAGAGCAGGTTGAGAAAATTGCTATCTTTGATGTGAAGGAGGATGGACATGGCTAAATCAATAGGCCAAACCAATGAAGGTGCAGTGAAAAAAACACTGCTAAAAAAGAACAACGAGCGAGCAGAGTCACAACCCCTCAACACTACTGCTCAGGAGAACAAGCGCACTCGTCTGGAATGGATTGAGAGTGCACCTCTGTTCCAAGCTGAGCGGTTTGAGGTAGCAGGAGCGTTACATGCATTTACAGATCAGCAGGTAATTAATGAAGAACAAGTACGACAATACGTATCTACATTTCGAGGAGGTAAATAGTATGACAATCCAACGTGAACGACCAGGTGTAAACGTAGAATTAAAGGCGAAAGCACAGGAGCGAGTCCTACCGAAAAGTGGTGTGGTACTAGTACCATATCTAGCTGAATGGGGAGCCCCTGATCAGGTCATTACAATGAAGGGTTATGAAGAGCGCGTAGCAGAAACCTTTGGGCAAATCGATATTTTGGAGTTGGCCGCAGAAGGTGGCGCTACGGTAGTTGGCTATCGTATGACGAACGGTAAGAGTGTTGCGGCCAGCTATTCACAAGAAGGTTCGATTGCTATTCAAGCACGTTATCCAGGCTTAGTTGGTAATGAGCTGCAAATTTCGATCAAGGATTCCACAGCAGAATTAGGTAAAAAGGAATTACAGGTCAAAGGTCCAATAAAAACAGAGAAGTTCTCGTTTGCAAATATGGACGAGCTAGTAACCAAAGCAGAACAATCCATCTATATCAAGGTGAAAAAGCTGGGTGACAAAGCAGTAGAAGAAACAGCAATGACGGCACTCTCGGGGGGAACAAGCGGCATTGCTACTTTATCGGCTACGGACTTTACTACTCTATTTAACTCCATCTCTGGTGTTGATTTCGACGCGATGTATTTACCGTCGGCTGATGCGGGAATCCAGGCAGCAGCTAAACAATTCATGGTCGATCGCGAGCTTTTTAGCAAAAAACGTAGCACGCTAGTAATCGGAGGTTTGCCAGAAAAAGATAGCAACATGAACGAGCATGTGGATCGTTCTGCCGCCAACAACTCTCGACGTGTCGTAAACTGCGCCATTGCAGGTCAGCATGTAAACGGCAAGACCTATGGAAGCCTGGAATGGGCGGCATGGCTAGCAGGTATGATCGCTGCTACGCCAGCTCACATTTCTCTGAGTGCACAGCTAGTGCCGATGAAAAAGGCGGCAAAGGATTGGGGACACACTGAAATTCAAAACGCGCTTAACTCTGGTTCATTGATTGCCGTTCGTGATGGTGATGTGTACCTGATTGAAAGTGCGGTCAACACCTTAACGACATTAAAAGCAGCAGAGCGTGAGGATTTTGGCAAAATTCGCGTCTCTATGACCCTTGACCAAATTGTTAATGACATTACCTCTGTTGGCAAAAAATATAAAGGCAAATTGGACAATAACGATATTGGCGGTGCGACGTTCGTTGGAGCGGTTAAGACCTATCTCGAAGTGCGTGAAGCGCAAGGAGCTATTGATAAAGGTTGGATTTTTGAAGATAAGAAAAATGGAATTGGTGACAAACGCGGATTCCGCTTAGCCGCCAAGCCACTAGATGCTATTGAGCTTTTCGATATTGAATGGGAGGTGCTGTAAGCATGCGTCAAAGCGATATTAAATTAAAAAATTGTCAGGTATATGATGAAAATGGTGATCCAATCTACGGTACATTGGAAGGAAAGGCCGTCTTAAAAACAGAGTATGGCGATGTAAAGCGTCTGCAAAAGGGCTCGGTGCAAACGATTGACTCTTGGCATGTAGAGGTTACTTTAAAGGTATCATCTGTTAACGCTCTGCTCAAATATTTTTGCGTGGACCAAATTACAGAGGGTAAAACTCCTGTCATTCCACAGCTTTTGGGCGAAATGGTCGATAAGGAAAACGGCAATACAGAACGCGTTCGTTTAACGGATATTTATTTAAACCCAGAAGAAATCACATTATGGGAAGCAAAGGCAGATGGAACCGATAACGCAACTTATGAAATTAAAGGCCGCAGTAACAAGAAGCCAGATTATCTTGATAAATTACCAGAATATACAGAAGAATAGGAGGTCTTTTCATGGGTAAATTAGAAAAATTCTTAGCGCAAGCAAATGAAACAACACCACGTCATGAGGTAGAAGTCAGCATTGATGGCGAAGTATGGAAGGTACGTCAGCTAACCTTAATGGAAAGTCGGATTTGTGAGCGTGAAGCTGATAAAGGTGATAAATTCGACTGGTATCGCTACAATGACGCTCGCATTGTGAAGGCGACTGAACATGATTTTAATTGGAACGATCCAGAGCTAAAGAAAGCCTACAAAGCAGGGGACAAATTCGAGCTTCCTGGCAAATTATTTGATCGCAACCCAGACGCATATGCGCTCCTTATAGAAACCGTGCGCAAAGCAAATCAGGGTCAGACAGAAGAAGAAGCGATTGAAGAAGCAAAAAACTAATTCAATCCGACGCGGAGGCTTGGCATGTAGCGAAGGCTTATCTGCATGGCAGAGGTCTCCCGGCGGAAATCGTAGAGTACGAAGTAGATCGTTATAAGCAAAAATTATTTATTATCGCATGTCAGATCATTGAATTAGAGGCGGAGGAGAAATGATATCCTCCGCCGTTTTTTTGATGAAGAAAAGATATAGCATGAACGGAGGTGAATGCAATGGGCAACGAGATGGTTGTTGAGCTACTTTCTGTCCAGAAAGAGATGTTTAAGGTAAGGCAGGGCATGCTGGAATGGAAAAGAGACTCGGCTTCGTTGCAAGGCGCT
>ENA-UOTW01000102-UOTW01000102.1-synthetic-metagenome-genome-assembly--contig:-NODE-102-length-11326-cov-1.774820_pt1 | contig 11326 bp, 8 predicted proteins | sample MGYA00238141_ERZ746978 | MGnify/ENA primary metagenome ERZ746978 (study PRJEB28755, sample SAMN02352454) | synthetic metagenome | study: EMG produced TPA metagenomics assembly of the Artificial... | reverse complement strand
GATGGCTAGTATGCCGTCGTCCGGTTCAATAATTTCACCATTACCTGAGATTAACAGAAGATGTTTGCGGTTACAAACAATCATCATGGCCTCCAAACGGCGCAATACTTTATCAGAACGCCATTCTTTAGCTAGCTCGACCGCCGCTCTCTGTAAATTCCCATGATACTCTTCCAGTTTGCCTTCAAAAAGTTCAAACAAAGTAATTGCATCAGCTACAGAGCCAGCAAATCCTGCCATAACTTCCTCTCGATATAGTCTTCGTACTTTTTTGGCTGTATTTTTCATTACCATACTGTTGCCAAACGTAACCTGACCGTCTCCTGCCATCGCCGCTTCACCCTTATGCTGGACGGCAAAAATGGTTGTAGCATGAAATTGTTCCATAGTCGTTCACCCCCTGTGAAAATTTGCACGCGGATGTGCAGTATCGTATACCTCTCGTAATCTTTCTTTTGTAATGTGAGTGTATACTTGTGTAGTGGAGATATTCACATGTCCTAATAGCTCTTGTACCGTCCGCAAATCTGCCCCTGCATTTAGTAAATGAGTTGCAAAAGAATGACGGAAACTGTGCGGTGAAATCCCTAGATGAAGGGCTGCTTGCTGTAGATACTTATCTACCATTCGGCGCACACTACGATCAGATAAAGGGGTTCCCCTATAATTTAACAAGAGTATTGGGTTATCTTTTTCAGCCTTGGCTAATAACTTCGGACGTCCTGCCTGTAAGTATTCTTGCATAGCTTTGATAGCAAAACTCCCAATTGGCACATATCTTTCCTTAGCACCTTTACCGAACACAAGAGCAATTCCATTCTGAAGGTCAACATCATTAATAGACATTGTTACCAATTCAGACACGCGCATTCCACTTGCATATAAAAGTTCCATAATAAGGAAATCACGAAGACCAAGCGGTGTAGATGTATCAACTACTCCCAATAGAGCTTCTATTTCATGCGGATACATAAAGGTAGGTAGCTTCTTCTCTACTTTTGGTGTAGAAACCATTTGGAAAGGATTTTGATCCAAATGCTCTTCACGCATTAAAAAGCGATAGAAGCTCCGCAAGCTAGACAGCTTTCTCGCAATACTTCGACGGGAAAGACCTTTTCTCGCAAGATGAGCTAAAAAAGACCGACCATGTAAATAAGAAACAGCAGCAAATTCATTGATTTGTTGCTGTTTCATAAATACGACAAATTCATTGATATCTGCTACGTATTGCTTCAGCGTATGAGGAGAGACGTTTTTTTCCACCTTTAGGTAATGGATGTAAGATGTGATCCATACGGAAAACTCTGATGAATTGTCCATCTGAGATGTACTCCTCCCAAATCACATATATAGTAACATAGCGGTAAACAATGAAACAACTTTAATTATGTCTTTTATGTGTAAAATTCTGAATACTGCCAAGCGCGCGTTCAGCAAGCTTTTCGTTTTTTTCCTTTTTGTTCCTAATTTTAATTCCTAAACTTGGTAAAAGACCAAAATTAGCATTCATTGGCTGGAAATGTTTGGCGTTGGTTGTTGTGATATAATGTGCCATACTGCCCATTACGGTCTCAACCGGAAGAATGATTTGCTCTTCACCCTTAGCAAGACGCGCTGCATTGATACCCGCTAGTAACCCAGAAGCCGCAGACTCAACATATCCCTCAACACCGGTCATCTGTCCAGCAAAAAACAAACTATCTCTATCTTTGTATTGATAAGTTGGTCGTAGCAACTTTGGTGAGTTGATAAATGTATTGCGATGCATAACTCCATAACGAATGATTTCACAATTTTCCAATCCTGGAATCAATTGAAAAACCCTCTTTTGCTCTGGCCATTTCAAATGAGTCTGAAAACCTACTATGTTATACAAAGTTGCAGCGCTATTGTCTTGTCTTAACTGAATAACAGCATGTGGTTGTTCCCCAGTACGTGGGTCTATTAACCCTACTGGTTTCAACGGACCAAACAGCATGGTTTGCCGCCCGCGAGAAGCCATGACCTCAATCGGCATGCACCCTTCGAAAAAGACCTCTTTTTCAAATTCCTTTAAAGGAACCGTTTCTGCAGAAATTAATGCATCATAAAAACGATTAAATTCCTCTTCGTTCATAGGGCAGTTTAGGTATGCCGCTTCCCCTTTATCATATCGAGAAGCAACAAACACTTTTTCCATGTCAATTGAATCCTTCTCGATAATAGGCGCCGCTGCATCATAGAAATACAGATACTCTTCTCCCGTAAGCTGCTTTAATTTGTCGGAAAGTGCTGGAGAAGTAAGCGGACCAGATGCAACGATCACAATTCCCTCAGGAATCTCCGTAATTTCTTCATTAAGTACCTCAATTAACGGATGGTTACGTACTGCTTCCGTAACATACTCTGCAAATTCATGACGGTCAACAGCCAAGGCCCCACCAGCAGGAACCTGGCATTGATCGGCTGCCTTCATGATTACAGAATCAAATTGACGCATTTCTTCTTTTAAAACCCCAACGGCATTGGTTAATGAATTAGCTCTAAGCGAATTGCTGCAAACCAATTCAGCAAATTTATCTGTGTGGTGCGCAGGAGTTTGCTTAACCGGTCTCATTTCGTACAGCTTTACAGCAACACCAGCCTGAGCGATTTGCCAAGCAGCTTCACTTCCGGCAAGACCTGCTCCAACCACAGTTACAAAAGGTTGTGTCATGGTGAAAAATCCTCTCTATACCTACTATTTAATTAATCAGGGGAATAGAACTAAAAAGTTCTAAGAATCCCCTTCTTCTTCGTAATCACATTTTGTACAGACAATATTTACGCCTTGTTTTTTTCGTTTCTTTTCAACAAGCAACTCGCCACACTTTGGACAAGGTCTGGAAATTGGTTTATCCCAGGACAAAAATTCACATTCCGGATAGTTGGTACATCCATAGAAAATACGATTCTTTTTGCTTTTACGCTCGACTACCTCACCACTTTTACAGCTAGGGCATTTAACACCGATATGCTTGACAATTGGTTTGGTATTTCTACAGTCTGGAAACCCAGAACAAGCGAGGAATTTTCCGAAGCGCCCTAATTTGTAAACCAAATGCTTACCGCATAGCTCACAAATCTCATCAGACACCTCATCCTTTAGCTCCACTTCCTTCATTTCTTCTTCTGCAACTTTAACCCGTTCAGAGAAGCCTTGATAGAAATAATCGAGAACCTTTACCCAGTCTGCTATCCCATCCTCAACCTGATCAAGACCACCTTCCATTCCAGATGTAAATTCTACATCTAAAATCTCAGGGAAAAACTCTTCAATCAAAGTGATGACGATCTGACCAAGCTCGGTAGGTATAAACCTCTTCTCTTCTAAAGCCACGTATCCACGCTTTTGAATTGTTTCTAGAGTAGGAGCATAGGTGGATGGACGACCAATTCCGTTTTCCTCTAACGTCTTGACCAATCTTGCTTCTGTATAACGTGGCGGTGGCTGTGTAAAATGCTGTTTTGGTTCAATGGCTTTCTCAGATAGAAGCTGCCCTTCCTCGATTGGAGGTAACAGCTTATCATCTTCATTGGAACCGTCATCATTTCCCTCAACATATACTTTCATAAAGCCTGCAAATTTTACTTTAGAACCGCTGGCACGAAACATTACACCATTGTTCTCTATGTCTACGCTCATTGTATCAAGAACGGCTGAGGCCATTTGACTTGCTAAAAAGCGTTCCCATATTAAGCGATACAATCGCAGTTGATCTCGACTTAAGTATTCCTTCATGTCATCAGGCGTACGTAAGACAGACGTGGGGCGAACTGCTTCATGAGCATCCTGAGCATTTTCCTTCTTCGGTGCTTGACGAGGTTCCTTTACAGAAAACTCCTGCCCATAATGATTGTTTATGAATTCCTTCGCTTCGTCTTGAGCGATTTGGGATACGCGTGTTGAGTCAGTACGCATATACGTAATTAAACCGACTGTACCTTCTTTGCCTAAATCAATACCTTCGTATAGTTGTTGAGCAATCATCATCGTCTTAGCAGTACGGAAATTAAGCTTACGAGCGGCTTCCTGTTGCAAGGAACTCGTGATAAACGCAGGAGCTGGATGACGCTTGCGTTCCTTCTTCTGCACTTTTACGACTCTGTATTCGTCTTTCTTGATTTTTCTCAAAATCTCTTGGACATTCTCTTCTGAAGAGAGTTCTACCTTTTCGTTAGCATATCCATAAAAACGAGCTTCAAATGGTTTTTTATTGGATTCTAATGTAGAAGTAATCGTCCAATACTCTTCAGGAATAAACTTCTGAATCTCTTTTTCTCGATCGTTTATCATTTTTACGGTTACAGATTGAACACGACCTGCACTCAAGCCCTTACGTACCTTTTTCCATAAGATAGGACTAATATTATAGCCCACGAGACGGTCTAAAATTCTGCGAGCTTGTTGAGCGTGAACCAAATCCATATTAATGTGTCTTGGATGCTTAAATGCATCTTTAATAGCTTCTTTCGTGATTTCATTAAACACTACACGTAGAGGCTTTGTCATATCAAGACCAAGATATGTGGCTAAATGCCAAACAATAGCTCCCCCTTCACGATCCGGGTCGGCTGCGAGATATACTTTAGTCGCTTTCTTAGCTGCATCTTTCAATCCTTTTAAAATGTCACCTTTACCACGAATGGTTATGTATTTGGGTTCAAAATGGTTACCAACATCAACCCCCATTTGACTTTTAGGGAGGTCGCGCACATGGCCCATTGACGCTTTCACGACATATTTGCTGCCCAGATATTTACCTATCGTCTTTGCTTTCGCCGGGGACTCGACGATAACGAGAGTATCAGCAATTCTCTTTTTTTCCCCCTTACAAAATGAATCTCCCCTATTATTCAATACGGGATATCCATTTGTCAAACTTCTAATATTTTCCTTCTACACTTCTCTTCTTCTATAAAATTGTCCAGCTTCCTCTTCAACCAAACCTTTTCCTACCAATAAAAGTAAAAAAATATGAAAATCACTCTGAAATTCCTTTGCTATTTTACCCCTAATCTCATCGATATGAAGACTCTTCTCCTGCATACTGGACAATTGTGCTAGTTCATCTGCTGATAAATATATCGCCTTCGTATCTACAGATTTTTTCTGGAATGTAGCTTGTAAATGATAAGGTAGTTCCTCTATGATATCTTCTAATGAACCTATTAATTTCGCCCCCTCTTTAATTAAGGAATGGGTCCCTTCACTTCCTTTAGCAAAGATGGAGCCAGGAATAGCAAATACCTCTCTATTTTGTTCCAAGGCACAACGAGCTGTAATAAGTGATCCGCTTTTCTCTGCTGCCTCCACAACTATTGTCCCCCAGCAAAGTCCGCTAATAATCCGATTACGTTCAGGAAAAAAAACAGTCCTCGGAGCTGTCGCTTCTGAATATTCAGATACAAGCAATCCATGCTGTGCCATTTGCGTATATAATACCCTATTTTGCGCAGGATAAATCCGGTCCAGTCCGTTTCCAAGAACACCAATGGTTTCCGCCCGATGTTGGAGTGCAGTTTGATGTGCTATGGTGTCAATTCCTTTCGCTACCCCCGACACAATGACCATGCCAGATTTTGCTAAACCACTCACCAACATCTTACAAGTATCTCGACCATAAGCTGAAGGATTTCTTGTTCCCACAACTCCAATCGAGATTTTATGTAGCAACTCCAAATTCCCACGATAATATAAAAGGATGGGAGGGTCAGGTATTTCGCGTAAATTCTCTGGATACTCTTGATCCCAATATGTAATAAATTGGATTTCCTTCCGTTCCCTTTCTACTTTATCCTCATACACCTGTTTGGCAGTGAGACTAGTAAGAAATTTCCCGTCTTCCTCTCTTTTCTCGAACCAATTTAGGTTATAAGGAGGTTCAAAGCCTCTCTTTTCTTCATATATAGCCCACAACGTTTTTCTTCCTACTCCACGCTGTCTACTCAATGTATATACCCAATCACGTTCCTCTAGCACTCTCATCTACCTTCACTCTTTCTTTTTCTTCATTATAAAAAGAGTAAGAGGGGTAGCACAAAAATAAAAAACAAAAAGCCAAGCAAACCCAAACATGTCTCCAAGTCTTGTTTTGGAGTAGTTCAGCTTGTTGACTTTTTGTAATCAATTATTTACTCATTACTTTATCTAGCATTCCTTTTTCTGTCAGGAATTCTACTAATGTTTCACCGATAACAGCAGGAGTTTTAGCAACACGTACACCGCATTCCTCTAGTTTAGCAATTTTCTCAGCGGCTGTTCCCTTACCACCTGAGATAATCGCTCCTGCATGACCCATACGTTTCCCTGGAGGAGCTGTTTGACCACCGATGAATCCTACCACCGGCTTTTTCATGTTAGCTGCAATCCATTCAGCCGCTTCCTCTTCTGCTGTACCCCCAATTTCTCCGATCATAATAACCGCTTCTGTATCAGGATCTTCATTAAATAGTGCTAGTACATCGATAAAGTTAGTGCCGTTTACTGGGTCGCCACCAATACCAACTGCTGTTGATTGGCCCATACCGCGGGTTGTTGTTTGATGAACTGCTTCATATGTCAACGTACCAGAGCGGGATACAATCCCCACTTTGCCTGGAGTATGGATATATCCTGGCATAATCCCAATTTTACATTCTCCTGGAGTAATGACCCCTGGGCAGTTCGGACCGATTAAACGCGTCTTTTTGCCTTCCATGTAGCGTTTTACTTTAACCATATCAAGAACTGGAATTCCTTCGGTAATGCAAATAACTAAGTCAAGATCGGCATCTACTGCTTCCATGATGGCATCTGCTGCACCTGCTGGCGGTACGTAGATTACAGAGACAGTGGCTCCTGTTTTTTCTACAGCTTCCACAACGGGATCAAAAATTGGAATCCCGTCTACTTCTTGTCCACCTTTTCCAGCGCGTACTCCACCTACCATTTGTGTTCCGTATTCAACAGCACCGCGAGTATGGAACAAAGCTGTAGAGCCTGTAATCCCCTGTGTAATCACTTTCGTATTTTTATTAATTAAAATACTCATCGCGTATGTTTCCCACCTTTTTATCGTCTTCTTGCTTCTGTAACGGACAACATCCTACTTTACGAGAGCAACGATTTTCTCGGCTCCATCAGCCATGGAATCAGCTGCAACGATATCTAATCCTGAGTCCTTCAGAATTTGTTTACCAAGCTCAACGTTTGTACCTTCCAGACGAACGACTAGAGGCTTGTCTAAACTTACTTGTTTCGCCGCTGCTACTACACCGCTCGCGATAATGTCGCATTTCATAATACCGCCAAAGATATTGATGAAGATACCTTTCACCTTAGGGTCTGACAGAATGATCTTGAACGCTTCCGTTACTTTCTCTTCTGTCGCACCGCCCCCAACATCAAGGAAGTTAGCTGGATCGCCGCCATAGAATTTAATAATATCCATGGTTGCCATTGCTAAACCAGCACCATTTACCATACAACCGATGTTACCATCCAGAGCGATATAGGATAGATCATATTTAGAGGCCTGAATCTCTTTTTCGTCTTCTTCTTCTAAGTCACGTAATTCCACTACATCAGAATGACGATAGAGGGCATTGCTATCAAAGTTTAATTTTGCATCTAAAGCCATTACTTCGCCGTCACCTGTGACAACTAGGGGGTTAATTTCAGCGATGGAACAATCCTTGTCAACGAATGCTTGATATAAGCTCATCATGAAACTAGCTGCTTTATTAACTAACTCAGCAGGAATATTGATCGCAAAAGCCAAGCGACGAGCTTGGAATGGTAGTAAACCCGTAACAGGATCAATTACTTCTTTAAATATCTTCTCGGGTGTATGAGCTGCTACTTCTTCAATCTCCGTACCGCCTTCTTCTGATGCCATCATGACAACGCGATTGGTGGCACGATCAACTACTACCCCTACGTAATATTCTTTCTTAATGTCGCAGCCTTGCTCAATTAGTAAGCGCTTAACTTCTTTGCCTTCTGGACCTGTTTGGTGGGTTACAAGGACCTTACCAAGAATTTCGTTTGCATATGTACGAACTTCATCCAGATTCTTAGCGACCTTAACACCACCAGCTTTTCCGCGACCACCAGCATGGATTTGTGCTTTTACCACTACGACCTGGGTGCCAAGCTCTTCTGCTGCTTTCACTGCTTCATCTACGGAAAAAGCTACTCGGCCTTCCGGTACCTTTACTCCGTATTGTTTTAGTATCTGTTTTCCTTGATACTCATGAATGTTCATTCTGCAACCTCCTATGGCAGTTTGAATCAATAATGGTGAGCAAAAGTATAATTTCTTGCTAGACCAAGCAAAAACCAGCCCTAAAAAGCTCTGGTCGGACAAAAAGTGTCAATGTTATGACGTATTTATTTTACGATAAGATATGAAAAAAGTCACTCACTTAATGGTACGCTATCATTTATGAACTCAGTAAATTATTTAGTCTTCTCACGTAAACAGAATAGCCTCTATATTCGCTTGTAAATTAGGCCAATAGTATTTCTTCCCTTGATAAAAAACATAATTTCCTTCTATCTTCATCGGATATCGTTTTTTATTGAGAGAAAAGGTCAGGTTCAATGATGTATGGGGGCTGTCTTCTTGTCGCCACATGGTAGAAGTAGAAGGCTGGGTACGTGAAAGCACACGAATGACTTGATGAATTTTGCCCTGCTGCATCAGATTCTGTTTGATAAGATAAGCTTCTCGTTTATTGTCGTGAGCTCGGATATCCTCTGCTTCTAATTGTGTTGCTTCATATAATTCCTCCCATACTGACTTTTTAGGACTATCTGGCAATAACTTGGATACGAGTTGATACAAGGAAGGATTTGTTTTGTAATAAATCGTTTCCCTTCCTACCACACAGCGAAGCAATGTTGGTTGAAGCAGTTCGTAATGAGGTTCACTCGGTCGCTGAGGATATTTCATCTGAAAGGAAGGATAGATCGGGTAAGCCTGGACAGGTTGATCTACCATTTTGCTATCTGCTAACAACCTGATAGCCTCCTGAGCTACTGTCCCTTTCACTGTTAAGGTTTTGGATTGGGGTAAATCCAGTGCTTTGAATTCTACCCCATCCAATTCTTGAACTTTTATGATAGCTAGCCCGAGTTGCTTACGTGCGGTTTGGTAAAAGACGCTGGCATTTTCACCTCGATATGTATTGTTTGCATAGGTGAAGCCCTGCTCGCCAACCTCTAAAACCAGTGGAGCCTCTTTTTGTCTATAGGCAATTAGTCTAAATTTAACTTCCTGATCCTTCAGCCTATCCTTTGACATCATCAAAGATAGACGACGGCCGGTGAAGTTTTTCTCGAATTCTTCTATAGATAGTGGTATTTCTTGTCCTGTTGTAGTGAGGACAGAGACTCCTTCCAATGCCTGAAAAACCTGTGAAAGGTCTACTTTTTCCTCAGACCCATAGCCGTTTGATTGCGTGGAGCATCCAACAACGACAAGACAAGTCCATATAACGGACATTAAGCAAACATGCCAGCTTTTTTTCACGCATGTCCCCTCCTAATCTACTTCTATGTTGTCTATCTACAGCAGTCCTAGACGACGGCTTATATCGCTGCCTAATCTACGCTTTACATAAATTTCGCCGATTTGATGAGGGTCCTTCACAATAAAGGAGCGATTGTTGGTTCGAATGGAGACATATTTTTCATTATTTTTATCTAGTCCGCATATCAATTCATTACCAACCTCTACGAATATACTAACTACAAATTTCCCCTCAACCTCCCGTAACGAAATTTTTGGAAAAGGATGTAATATCGGCGTAGTTTTAATTTGAATATATTGGGTAATAGCAAGTAAGTATTTATCTGGATCACCATAATGGGCAAGCTCATCGTTAACACCTATTATCTTTGAATCATCGCTAATCCCTAAAAATATATTTCCATTATTACTATTAGCAAAGGCGACAATCGCTTTGATGATCGCTTGCTTTGAATGTAAGAAGTCCTGTTTAAATTCAATCATATCGTTCTCATCCAGCTTAGTAGCGATGATTGGGTCATCCAGCCTGCCAAGATGGCGAAAACGACTCAGTGCTCCTAGTCGATAAACATAATCCTCAAATAAATCGGCCGGTAATGATATATCTTCAATAACTGCATCCATCTTCTGCCATAGCTGATAGGTTTCTTTAGAAAAACACATATCGAATAAAACCGTGCTTCCTAACGATTTCATGTTCATCCCAACTGCGACACTGTTGCGATAGGCAGGCTGATAAGTATCCACTCCTCTTACCTGCATAACCCCTTTTTCAATAAGGAAGTCAAAATAGATACGCGGTAATACAAGTAACCGTTTAAGCAGCATCGGATGGAGAGAAGGAAGACGATCATGGAACAAATCAAACAGAATTTCATTTTCCGAGACACGATGGATCTCGGCAAGAAAAGTACATAAGGTTTTCATCATTCACCCCGTTGCCCCTCTAGTGTTTTTATGAAGATGTTCATTATGCAGACTTTTTGTTCAATCATTCATCCTGTAAGAAGGCTCCTTGCTCTTACATTCTTATTCCTTTTTAGTTTATGTTATCTATACTCATTTCAATTAATTTTTCTTATCATACTAAAGTAATATTACAAAACAAAGACAAAAGCTGATTTGATTTCAATTTCTTCGTTCTTACTGTTTTGTTAACAGAAAAAGCGCCCCACAATGGAACGCTTTTCTGAAAATGAACGTATTTAAAAATATTGTTTCATTAAATAGTCTACCCAGTCTGGCATTTGTATATCTGAAACATGAGCTGGAAAATATGGGTGGTCTCCTAATACGATGCTTCTTCATACCGATCCGTTGTCGAAATTTTGATCCATACCAAAAAGGGAATCACTCATTAACAACCATAAGTGATTCCCAATCAATTCATATGTCTAGGCTAGCCTCTTGCCTATTTTTTATAATCTGTTACTTGCCAACAGCCGTCACACGTCCATTTTGAGACACAAGATAAATAGTACCATCTGCACCGATAGCAGGTGCTGATACCGTATTGTCTTTCATGTTGTATTCCCAAATTCGATTTCCTTTTTGATCAAGCGCACGCAACACACCGTTTCCTGTTACCATGTAAATCACTCCATTGGCGTCAAGGATTGGTGCCGATTCAATTTGATGTCCTCCATTATAGGACCACTTGGTTTTCCCGTTTTTAGAATCTAACGCAAAAAACATACCGCTATCTGTTCCAACGTAAAGTGTTCCATTAGAATCAATAGCAGGGGATGAGGTTATTTTTTTTCCAACAGAAGTAGACCATTTTTCTTTCC
>ENA-UOTW01000101-UOTW01000101.1-synthetic-metagenome-genome-assembly--contig:-NODE-101-length-11491-cov-2.057013_pt1 | contig 11491 bp, 11 predicted proteins | sample MGYA00238141_ERZ746978 | MGnify/ENA primary metagenome ERZ746978 (study PRJEB28755, sample SAMN02352454) | synthetic metagenome | study: EMG produced TPA metagenomics assembly of the Artificial... | reverse complement strand
CGTCACTTTTGCTACGATGGATGCAGCTGAGATCGAAATACTTTTGCCATCACCGCCAATAATCGAGAGTTGTGGAGCTTCTAAACGCGGTAGATGTACAGCATCAATTAAGCAGAGGTCTGGAGTGATTCCTGCGTCATTTATGGCTGTATACATTGCTTCGCGCGTCGCTTCTAGAATATTAATTTCATCAATGCGTTCAGCAGAAACGATCCCAATACCTACAGCGATTGCTTCACGCATAATTACTTCATAATAAGCTTCACGCATGGTGACATTTACCTTTTTCGAGTCATTTAAACCTGGAAGATAAAAATCAGCGGGTAAACAAACGGCTGAAGCAACCACGGGCCCTGCTAGAGGCCCTCTTCCAACCTCGTCTATTCCTACTATGTATTGATTACCTTGTGCCCAGTATAATTTCTCTGTTTCTGTCATAGCTTCCCAAAGGGCTTGCTGCTTTTTCAAATGATTTTCCTGAGCAATAAATCTACGCCAAATTGCTTGGACGCCTTTTCTTGGGTCTGTAGAAAGCTCCAATCGTTCCTTTGAGGAAAGCTGGTCAGCTCCTTCGACCCATTCTCTTATCTTTTGTATCGACATTTCCGCAATGTTCATTAATTCTCTCTCCCGACTTCCTTTACATTCTTTCTTTATTCTATCGTAAGACTAGCCCCGCGACAAAAATTTTTCGCATCTATCGTAACCAAACAATCTATTACAACCATTCTTACATCGTGCAATCTGATTGAATGATTCACACATTTTATCATTTGATCAAACAACCTAAAAACCCCTGCCATGTAGGCAAGGGTCAATACGTACATTTTTATTCATCATAGATAGAACGCGGCTCGCCAATGGTTAATTTCATTTCTCAATCAATCGGACGTTCTAACGAAATTTGCCCAATCTTTCCTGAGCGCAGTTCACGTAGCAATAGCTCAGAAGCTTTGTCATAGTCAATATATCCACCTGACGCCATACAGCCACGTTTTTTACCGATCATTTCTAGTAATTCTACGCCATCCTCGGGTAAATCAGTCAGCTTAAAGCGGTCTTTTAATCGCTCTGGATAGTAATGCATCATATAACGAACAGCATACAGGGCCACCTCAGAGAAATCAATCAGCTCATCCTTAATAGCACCACTTGCAGCTAATCGTAGTCCTACCATTTGATCTTCAAACTTAGGCCAAAGAATACCTGGTGTATCCAGAAGCTCTAGTGTATCGCCCATTTTTACCCATTGCTGCGATTTGGTCACGGCAGGACGATCTCCTGTCTGTGCAACAGAGCGTTTTGCTAAACGATTAATCAGTGAGGATTTACCAACGTTTGGAATACCTAAGATCATGATTCGTACTGCTCTTGCCAGCATTCCACGATCTGCACGTTTTTGTAACATATCTGAGGCTAACTCCTGGCAAAGCTCAGGGAGCTTATTCACTCCTCTTCCTGATAAAGCATCAATCGGTAGCGTACGGAGGCCTTGTTCTTTAAAATATCTTATCCACATTTCTGTTACAGATGGATCAGCTAAATCCGCCTTGTTTAGCAATATCAAACGTGGTTTTTCTGCCACGATCTCATCGATCATCGGGTTACGACTAGATAAAGGTAGTCTTGCATCCAGAAGCTCGATGACCACATCAACCTGCTTTAATTTCTCCGTAACCTGGCGGCGGGCTTTAGCCATATGTCCCGGAAACCATTGGATTGTCATCGTACATTCACCTACTTTGTTTACACAGCTATTAGCGTGTCATGCGTATATCTTTTAACGGCCAGAAGACAAACTCTGCCCGGCCTACCACCTTGCTTATTTCAACTGGCCCAAACTCTCGGCTATCTGAACTATTTTGGCGATTATCCCCCATTACATAAATATGTCCGGGTGGAATCGTTATTTTTTCGAAAGGAGTGGTTAGTGGTAGATCCTTCTCTTTTTGCGCAATTTCACGTTTCTCTTTTAAGTATGGCTCTTCCACTGGCTTATCATTAACGTACAAAACATCATCTTTTACCTCAACGGTATCTCCAGCAACAGCGATAACCCGTTTGATATAATCTCGCTTCTCAGACGCATGGAATACGATAATTTCCTCACGTTGTGGCTCTCTTAGATGATAGAGAGCTTTGTTAACCACGAGTTTTTCTTCGTTATGCAAAGTAAAATCCATGGAATGACCCTCGACGATAAACGGGGCAAATAAAAAGGTACGGATGAAGAATGCTAAAGCTATGGCTATGACAATCGCTTTAATCCATTCCCAAGCTTCATTTTTCTTCTTGGTAGTCGAGGCGTTTTCGCTCATAATCTTTCCTCCTGCTCTAGAGTCTCATTTATCTATTATATATGACAGAAGATATCTTTACACTTTATAAGTGCATCTATCTGAGATGAACTGTATATTCTAGAGAACTGAGGGCATTCAAAACCGAATGTAACTGAAAAAAGGGGGACTGGCAAGCAGCCCCCCTCTTATTCTTATCGACGAATTTCTTTAATGCGAGCAGCTTTACCTACGCGATCGCGAAGATAGTACAATTTCGCACGACGTACGCGACCATGGCGAACTACTTCAAGTTTGTCGATCTTCGGTGTGTGTAGTGGGAATGTACGCTCAACACCCACGTTGTAAGAAATCTTACGAACAGTGAAAGTTTCGCTTACACCAGTACCACGGCGGCGGATAACAACGCCTTCGAACACCTGAATACGCTCACGAGTACCCTCGATAACCTTAACGTGTACACGTACAGTGTCACCAGGACGGAACGCAGGAAGATCCTGTTTCAGTTGTTCTTTTTCCAATTCACGAATAATTTGATTCATCATGATTCACTCCTTCCACACAGACGTTCTTACTCGCCTTACTTGTTAAACCTCTGCTAGGTTAACGAACGAATAGCGGACCGTCGTAGTCAGTGGCAAAATTGCCACAAGTGATATTCTAGCATAACTATAGGCCGTTAACAAGCATTATTAGAAAATAATCAAGGATAAAATTCCCTCAATCTACTACTTTAACTGGATGATCAAAAATCAGTGGCAAATTGGAAGGATTAGTCTTCCCATGCTTGTAATATCAAGCGTTACTTTCTTCCTGCTGAATCTCTATTAGTAGCTTTTCAATTTCTTTGGTTTTCTCAATCTTCTCCAGTAACTCTGGTCGACGTTGCAGGGTGCGCTTTAGAGATTCTTTCAGTCTCCATCTCTCAATGTTCGCGTGATGTCCAGACAAGAGGATATCAGGCACCTTCCAGCCTCGGAAATCAGCAGGGCGTGTGTAATGGGGATGCTCTAAAAGTCCCGTAGAAAAAGAGTCTGTGACAGCAGACATTTCATTGCCGAGAGCGCCTGGCTGTAAACGCACAACACTATCAATCACAACCATAGCACCTAATTCTCCACCTGTTAGTACATAATCGCCTATCGAGATTTCATCCGTGACCAGATGCTCACGAATTCGCTCATCGTAGCCCTCATAGTGACCACAAATAAACACGAGGTGCTCTTCACGAGCTAACTCCTCAGCCATTTTCTGATCATATCGTCTTCCTTGCGGGCACATTAGAATAATACGCGGTTTCGAGGTACCCTCACGAGCCTGAAGGTCTTCCACGGCATCAAAGATCGGATCTGGCTTTAAGACCATGCCACCACCGCCTCCATAGGGAGTATCATCTACGTTGCCGTGTTTGCTTTTCGAATAATCGCGAAAGTTAATGACTCCAAAATCGACGATTCCTCGCTCTGCTGCTTTTCCTAAAATACTGGTAGAGATTACCCCTGTAAACATCTCTGGAAACAGTGTTAGTACGTCAATACGCATGATCTACCTCTCCTCTATAGCAATCCATCCATGAGGTGGCAAATTACTTTTTTGTTCTGAACATCTACCTCTTTAATGCAATCATCAATGAAAGGTAGCATAATTTCTTTGCCCTTGTTACCTTTTACTACCCAAACGTCATTGGCACCTGGCTGTAAAACCTCTGTAATCTTGCCTAATACCTCACCTGTGTCCGTAATCACTTCGCATCCAATAAGCTGATGAATATAAAATTCGTCTTCTTCAAGCTCTAGCAGTTCCGTTTCCGGAACCTTTAATTCTCCACCCTTATACTTTTCCACGTCATTAATAGATGAGTAGCCTTTAAAGGTTAGAATGGTAAAATCTTTGTGTTCGCGATACGAAGCTATTTCCACAATCACTGGTTCGGTCAAGCTTGGATGGAACAAATGTAATTTATTCCCCTTTTTAAAGCGAACATCTGGGAAATCTGTTGTAGAAACGACACGCATTTCTCCACGTAATCCCTGTGTATTAACCAATTTTCCTACTGTATAAAATTTTGGTTGTGTCACAAGCTTTTGCCTCCTTGACGTATTTCTATTACAATCCCGTCACGAATGATAATTTCAGCATCTGCCATTTTTTCATTCCAACGGTCCCCTACTTTCATTTCAACTTGACTTTTAAGGGTTTGCTGATGGAGTTCACTTTCTAAGGGAAGCCTTTCTACTTGTTCAAGTTGAATAGAAATCAGTTCCAATTTCTCACGTAGGGCTCCTTCTTCCTGATCCAACCTCTCCAGAGCCAGACGTACCCCTTCGCTTCCTCTTTTTTCAGCCTCAGCTAATATTTTTTTACGCTGGAATCGCCATTGCTCCAATTCCATATGCACATATTGTGCTTGTTTTTCATATTCTTCCCGTAATAACGCCTTAGTTTTCTCTGTCAAAACAACTTTTACATGCACCAATCTCTCAATGCTGATCATAGGAACCGCCTCCCGACAGCTAAGAAGGTTATTTCGTTGCTTTCCTTTATATAAACACATGTAGTAACACTATATTTTGCATGTGGGGTTAACACGTATGTAGATACGAAAAAAGACTGGAGAACCCCCCAGTCTTTTTTATACGATTTCAACGGTAATCCGCTTATCAGTCTGAACTGCAGCAGCCGTTACAACCGTCCGCAGGGCTTTCGCAATGCGACCTTGTTTTCCAATAATCTTACCCATATCATCTGGATGAACGGAAAGCTCGAAAACTAAGATACGCTCCTTGTCCACTGCGTTCACTTTCACATGTTCCGGATGATCCACAAGAGCTTTCGCGATCGTTTCGATCAAAGCCTTCATCTAAAGATCACCGTCCCAATCTTACTTCTTGCCGATTTTTGCTTCGTGTACTTTCGCAAGTACGCCTACTTGAGAAAGCAAGTTACGAGCTGTATCGGTAGGTTGCGCTCCGTTCATGATCCATTGAACAGCTTTCTCGCTGTCAATGTTAACCACTGCTGGTTGAGCAACTGGATTGTAATAGCCGATCTCTTCAATGAAACGACCATCACGTGGGGAACGAGAATCCGCAACTACCACACGGTAGAAAGGAGCCTTTTTAGAACCCATGCGCTTTAGACGAATTTTAACTGCCATGTTGTTCACCTCCTAAAAGAATCAACGAAAAACGTTGTATGTGTCTATATATCTGAACTATCGCCTTTATAGAGCGAAGAGAGTTCAAGCTTACATTATTTAAACGGATTAAATGGGAAATTGAAGCCACCTTTTTTATCATCGGCATCTCCGCCCATGCCACCAAACGGATCGATCGGTGCATTTCCTTTAAAAGGAAAGAATCCGCCTTTTTTCTTGCTTTTCTTTTTCATTTTGTCCGTCATGCCTGTGAATTGCTTCATCATTTTCTTCATATCCTCGAATTGCTTGATGAAACGATTCACTTCCTGGATCGTGGTTCCGCTACCAGCAGCAATACGCTTGCGGCGGTTTGCATTCATGATATCAGGGTTAGCCCGCTCTTCCTTTGTCATCGACTTCACGATGGCCTCCGTACGAGCAATTTGCTTTTCATCCACCTTTAGATCCTTCATGCCCTTCATCTTATTCATGCCAGGCAACATACCCAACAGGTCCTCAAGCGGCCCTAGCTGACGCATTTGCTGCATGGAATCCAAGAACATGTCAAAAGTGAATTCCCCTTGGCGCATTTGGCGCTCCATCTCTTTTGCTTTATCCACGTCGACGCTTTCCTGTGCTTTTTCGATCAAGCTCAGTACATCGCCCATTCCCAAAATGCGTGATGCCATACGATCTGGATGGAATGGTTCCAAAGCATCAAGCTTTTCACCCATTGCTGCGAACTTGATCGGTTTACCAGTCACTGCTTTAACAGAAAGGGCCGCACCACCGCGTGTGTCTCCATCTAGCTTAGTAAGAATCACACCTGTAAGCTCTAGTTGATTGTTAAAGCTCTCTGCTACATTGACTGCATCCTGACCAGTCATAGCATCCACAACCAACAAAATCTCATCCGGCTTTGCCACTTCACGCACTTGTTGAAGCTCTTCCATGAGAGTTTCATCAATGTGAAGTCGACCCGCCGTATCAAGAATCACATAATCGTAGTGATTTTCTTTAGCATGTTCAATCGCTTTCGTAGCGATTTCTACAGGACTTACCTGATCACCCATAGCAAATACAGGAGCACTCAATTGTTCACCTAGTACTTGTAGCTGCTTAATGGCAGCAGGGCGATAAATATCGCAAGCAACCAGCATAGGCTTACGATTTTGTTTTTGTAACAGCTTGGCCAGTTTACCGGTTGTGGTCGTTTTCCCCGCACCTTGTAGACCAACCATCATAATAACAGTCGGTGGTCGGTTAGAGACAGCCAGCTTGGAGACGTTACCGCCCATAAGCTCAGTCAGCTCTTCATTTACCACTTTAATAACCATTTGTCCTGGCGTTAAGCTTTTCAAAACATCTTGTCCAACTGCACGTTCCTTGATCCGAGCAACAAATTGTTTCACGACTTTAAAGTTAACGTCTGCTTCCAATAAAGCCAGACGCACTTCCCGCATCGCCTCATTCACGATGGTTTCGTCGATTTTACCTCTGCCACGCAGCTTATCAAAGGCGCCCTGCAATCGGCTTGCCAAGCTTTCAAATGCCATATGTGCCCCTCCTAATCCATCTCTGACAGTTGGCGGAGCAAGATAAGCAATTCCTCTCTCGTATCGTCCCCACCTGTGGCCTCTACCAGATTGATCATCATTCTCACAACCTCTTGACGCTGTTCATACTTCGCTGTTAGCTTCAGCTTTTCGTCATATTCATAAAGCTGCTTTTCAGCTCGCTTGATATGATCATAAACGGCTTGTCGGCTTACTTCATGCATTTCTGCAATCTCGCTTAACGATAGATCATCCAGGTAGTAAAGCTCAAGGTATTCACGTTGCTTTCCTTTTAACAGAGAAGCATAGAAGTCAAATAAGAGATTCACTTGATTCGTTTTTTCCAGCATGGAACCAATCCTTTACAGTTAGATCGGTTGCTACTGTGTAAAGTTTTTTTCCTTTACAGAGCCAAGTAATATACTATACAATCCTGCGCCTACTGTCAAGTCTTTTTGTTGACATTAATTTTTTCAAGATCTATTCTGCAAAAACAACGCTCGTAAGCTTGCTATTCTTGCTCGGATTCCGCTTCCTGCTCTGTCTCTTTTTCAATCAAGCCAGCAAACAAAGCATGAACGAATTGTTCTGGATCAAAGGCTTGTAAATCATCCATTTTTTCACCCAAACCTACATATTTCACCGGTATATCCAGCTCATTGCGGATAGCAATAACGATACCGCCCTTCGCTGTCCCGTCTAGTTTGGTCAAGACAATACCTGTCACGCCAGCGGATTCTCCAAAAGCCTTAGCTTGGTTCATAGCGTTCTGTCCAGTCGTCGCATCCAGAACCAGCAATACTTCATGAGGAGCATCTGGGATTTCACGTTGTAGGACACGGAAGATTTTATTTAGCTCTTCCATTAGATTCACCTTGTTTTGCAAACGACCTGCTGTGTCGCAGAGAAGAACATCTGCCTTACGTGACTTAGCCGCTTGTACCGCATCATAGATAACGGCTGCCGGATCAGCGCCCTGATGGTGCTTAATCACATCTACACCAACACGGTCTCCCCAAACCTCCAACTGTTCAATCGCAGCAGCACGGAAGGTATCCCCTGCAGCCAAAACTACTTTTTTTCCTTGTTGTTTAAACATATGAGCCATTTTACCAATCGTAGTGGTTTTTCCTACACCATTAACCCCTACGAATAACACAACGTTTAAACGTCCTTCCTCTATCTGTAGTGCCGTATTGTGGGCTTCATCATTGCGTAATAGGTTAACTAGCTTTTCCGATAGAATCGGTTGCAAGTCTAAGGCATTCTCGATTTTGTGCTTGCGAACCTCTCCTCGCAAATCATCAACGAGCTCCATCACCGTATTTACGCCTACATCGGCTGCTATTAGAATCTCTTCTAGCTCCTCGAAGAAATCCTCATCAATTTTTTTGTAGCGACGGACTAAATCCTCTACTTTCTCTACTAAAAGATCTCTTGTTTTGGTTAACCCATCCGTAAACTTCTGCGTTACCTCTTCTGATTTTTTTACGATGGAATCACGAAGTTTTTTAAAAAAGCTCACAACTGACCCTCCTTGAATGTTGTCTGTTTGTTTTGGTGAATCGGCGAGTCTTAAAAGACTACAAATACGATCTATGAAGCGGATTCAATCAGTTTTTTCGTATCTTCTAGCTTAACAGACACCAGCTTGGAAACGCCGCCTTCCTGCATAGTGATACCGTACAGGACATCAGCACTCTCCATAGTTCCTTTCCGATGTGTGACACAAATAAACTGGGTCTCGCCGCTAAATTGATGCATATATTCGGCAAAGCGGCTAACATTGGCTTCATCCAGAGCAGCCTCTACCTCATCTAATACACAGAATGGCACTGGCTTCACGCGCAGGATAGCAAATAAGAGAGCCATAGCTGTTAATGCGCGTTCTCCCCCAGATAATAACGCTAAATTTTGTAGTTTTTTACCCGGCGGTTGGGCTACGATATCAATTCCTGTTTCCAGTAATCGATCTGGCTGTGACAACAGCAGATCCGCCCTACCTCCTCCAAATAACTGCACAAATACATCTTGGAATTGAACTCGAATCTCATCAAATGTCTGTTGGAAGCGGCGTGACATCTCTGTGTCCATTTCAGCAATCACCTGATAGAGCATTTCTTTTGCCTCTATTAGGTCCTCTTCTTGTTTCCGCAAGAAATCTAACCTCTCTGCTAGGCGATCAAACTCTTCAATTGCACCTAAATGAACCGTTCCGAGTGCAGCTATTTGCTTCTTCAATCCATTAACGATTCCCTGCTGCTCAGCAATCTCTCCCAACGGAGGATATTTTTGCTTAGCGAGATCAAAGCTTAGCTCGTACTCTTCCGATAGTTTGTTTAGCAAATGATCTAATTCTACTTCATACCGGTTTCCCTTTACTTCTTCGGCATGCAGCTTCTCTTCAAGTGCTTTTACTTGTTTACGAATCTCTTTTACCTCAAGCTCCAATTGCTCCTGCTTAGCAAATAGACTCGATCGATCTCCACGCCGTTCGGAAATCAGATTGGCTACACGGTCCTTATCCTGACGAAGCTCAGAAATTTTTTCATCCAGCTCTCCAAAAAAGGAATCATTATTATCATCTAGGCTATGCAGATCCATCAAAGCCTGATTTGCTTCTTCCCATTCCTTTGTCAATAAGGTACGTTGTTCTCGTAAACGCTCCACCTGTTCGATTCGAGAAGCATGCTCCTGCTTTACTTGTGCCACGAGGACCTTCAGACTGGTAATCTGCTCATTCATTTCTTCCTTGCTGAGCATATGCTCTTTTCGTCTTGTTTCGGCTGTAGCGATGGCAGTTGTGAGCAAATGCTCTTCTTCCTCTAGCACCTTCAATTGCTGGCTAAGTTCTGTCAGCTTATGCTGAGCATCATTCATCTCTTTTTGATAAAGAGCCATATCCTGATCAAGTACAGCCATACGCTCCCGTAAGGATTTTCCAGATAACTCCGCTTGTTGCAGCAAACCTTTTAATTCCTGTTCACGTAAGCGAAGGACCTCTCCTTGTTCACGCAGCTTTTCCTGTTGCTCTTCTGCTTGTTTCGCTGTCTTTGTAACAGCTTCAATGCTAGCCTTCTTCTGTGCAATTTCATTTTGCAAGGTATCTAACATGCCTTCTAGCTCTTCTACCTGACGGTTGCGGCCTAGAAGATTTGCATTGTTCTTCTTCACAGCTCCGCCCGTCATAGAACCGCCTGCATTAACGATATCACCATCTAGCGTGACCACCCGATAGCGGTAATGACAGCTTCTGGCTACACGGTTTGCCTGCTCCAAGGTTTCTGTAATGATGACATTGCCAAGCATAGACTCGACAACAGCCCGATAGGCTTCATCAAAGGAGACAAGACGACTAGCAATGCCTACCACTCCGCTTTCATTGCGTAATTGGCGTTCATCTTCACTAGTAAGGGAACGAGAACGAATAACCGAAAGTGGTAAGAAGGTAGCACGACCCAGATTATGTCGTTTCAGGTAGCCAATCGCTTCACGCCCCGCTGCTTCATCATTTACGACTACATTTTGCAGGGCTCCTCCCAAAGCAACCTCAATAGCAGTTTCCACCTTGCGCGGCACTGTCATGAGCTCGGCAACTGCTCCATGGATTCCCTTCATGCCTTTTTCACGAGCGCGTAGGATTTCTTTAACCCCCTGCTGGAAGCCTGCGAAATCATGCTGCATCTCTTTTAATAGGTCTAGCCTAGAGCGCGTAGCTTCGCGTTGCTGTTCAAGACGGCGAATCTCCATTTCAGCCTCTTCGATTTGTTGCTCTTGTCCACGGGTTTGGGCCATGAGTTCACGGAAACGGGTTAGCGTTTCATTTAGCTTTTGCTCAATTGTTGCAAGCTCAGAGGCATGCCCTTCCCCTGTATTTAGCTGAGTAGATTCTTCACTAACTAGGCGATCTCGGTCTGCCTGCAAACGCTCCATTCGTGCCTTGCTGGTATCACGCGTCTGTTCCTGATGCCGAATATCATTACGGAGGCGAGCCATTTCATTAAGTTTGTCGAAGTAATCGCTTTTCAGCTTCTCCAGATCATCTGTCAACCCACGCACGACCACTTGGAATTCAGATTCCGCCTTCTTGAGCTTTCCTTCTGCTTCTCGCATCTTTCCCTTGGCTTCTTCTCGGCGTGCTTCTTCCGCTGTCAGCTCTTCCTCTATGACATGCTGCTTCTCGGTTAATCGGTGCATTTGCTCCATCGTTTGCTTACGATTCGCTTCGAGATTTCTTTTGCGCTCCCGCAATACCTCACGGCGGCCCTCTAACTTATTCGCCTCTTCACTCACCGTAAGCAAAACCTGCTGTAGCTCTTCAATTGATTCATCAATCTGATTAACCTTGTAGCGAGCCTGCTCTAGCTCCGCTTCTTGCTGCCCTGCTTGTGCGGCACGCTTGGCTAATTGATTTTCTAAATCAGCAGATTGTCTTTTCGTTTCCTCCCATTTGGCATGCGTCTGCTCGATTTGCTGCACGTAGAGAGCTACCTCATGCT
>ENA-UOTW01000100-UOTW01000100.1-synthetic-metagenome-genome-assembly--contig:-NODE-100-length-11818-cov-2.184562_pt1 | contig 11818 bp, 11 predicted proteins | sample MGYA00238141_ERZ746978 | MGnify/ENA primary metagenome ERZ746978 (study PRJEB28755, sample SAMN02352454) | synthetic metagenome | study: EMG produced TPA metagenomics assembly of the Artificial... | reverse complement strand
ACTCTAGCCACTCTTCGCCAATTTGCTGGAATACCTGTTTACTGCCACTTGTATAAAACAAATGATGCTTGGGCTCGATTTCTTGTTGCTCATTCAATAGCCCCTGCATAGACAGCATTGCACTGAGCTCACGCGCCGTTTCTTCTGCAGAATTAATCAAGGTAATGCTATCTCCCAGTGCCTCCTGAATGAGTGGAGCAAGCAAAGGATAATGGGTACAACCCAAAATCAATGTATCCAGTTCTTCATGACGGAAAGGCTCTAAGGTCTTGGTTACGATTTGTCGGGCTTCTTCTGTATGTAGGCGCTGTTGTTCAACTAATGGAACAAACGCCGGACATGCCATGCCCACTGTGTACAGCTCTGGATTAATACGACGCATCGCTTGTAAGTAAGCCCCTGTACGAATCGTCATTTCTGTACCAATAACTCCAATACGCCCCGTACGAGATGCCGAAATGGCAGCACGTGCTCCTGGTTCAATTACACCGATAACGGGCGAATTCATTCGTTCCTTCGCTTCATGCAACACCACCGATGCAGCCGTATTACAAGCGATTACCAGCGCCTTTAGTTGAAATTGAGAAACAAATTGAATCATTTGATTCGTATATGTGCGAATTTCTTCGGAATCGCGTGAACCATATGGACAACGGGCATTGTCACCAAAATAGACAATCTTTTCACGCGGTAATTGCCGCATTACTTCTTTTACTACGGTCAATCCACCCACTCCTGAATCTATAATCCCGATGGTTTCTTTTCCATTCATTGATGTTAGCTCCTTTGAAGTCAGAGTCCCTTTTCTACCATATGCTGTTCCCTGATCCTATGTAAAGACAAAGAGGATGAACCAGCTAAAAAATTTTGAACCTGTAGGCATTTATCATCATAAAGTATACAGCAGGCAAGTTGAAGGAGGAATTACCTTGAACCACCAAATACAGCATCTCCTAGATTGGAGCGAATGGGGTCGGCAATGGGTCGATTACCTGCGTCAAAATCCTCATTGTGCTGAGATGAAGCGGGATTTGCACAAATTCCATGTGGCCTTTAGTGAAGTAGGGCGCAAAGCCAACTATTACCAGGATAAAGAGGATCGCGAGGAACAAATTTCGAAATTAGCCTCCCAAGCTGAAGACATTCAGCGGCACTTCCATGACCTACTCCGTCTCGTCCAAAATCGAAAAACAGAGGAAGAGAACAAAGAGGAAGAAAAGCAAGCCAACTCGAACAAAAGAGGTCGTTTTCAACGGCATCCTAGAGTAGAGCAACCCTCGCCACCAGCTATCGTTCCGGTGGTGTCAGAAGCAAATTTTTCTAATACAGCCGTTCCGATTGGTGGTCATACCCTTCCACCCCTTCCCTATTCTTATGATGCCTTAGAACCATACATTGATGAAGAAACAATGCGCATTCACCATGATATACTACATCGCAATTATGTGAACAACTTAAACAAAGCTGAAAAAATGATGGCTCAAGCTCGCGAAACAGGAAATTTTGATCTGATTAAGTTCTGGGAAGGAGAGGCAGCCTTTAATGGTGCAGGGCACTACCTGCATACCATTTTTTGGTTTGTTATGCGTCCAGATGGTGGCGGTATGCCAACCGGAGAACTAGCTTCCCATATTAATAGCTATTTCGGTTCCTTTGATAAATTTAAGCAACATTTCTCACAAGCTGCTGAAAAAGTAGAAGGCGGCGGCTGGGCTATTCTTGTTTGGTCTCCGCGCTCTCACCGCTTAGAAATTTTACAAGCGGAAAAACACCAAAATTTATCGCAGTGGGATGTAGTTCCATTACTAGCCTTAGATGTATGGGAGCATGCCTACTTCCTCTCCTACCGCAGCCAAAGAGCCGATTATATCAAAGCATGGTGGAACATTGTCAACTGGGAAGAGGTAGAAAATCGCTTCCGTCAAGCAAGCCGTTTACGCTGGAAACCATTCTAAGCTGTATGGCTGTACTCTACTGTCTATGATAATACTCCCCAGTCCTTGAGAAAAACATATCAAATGCATGAGAAATATATGACATATTCAAAATAACCGGTAATATGGGGATGATTCTGCCAAGTATGCAAAAAGAGCATGCGAGTGAGGATGACCCGCTTGCTCTTTTACCATCTTTCATTTTATTCGCGTAAAATAGAGATAGATATCTGGAATCTAACATGATTCTTTGTAGAGTGGGCAAGCTCTTCCGTATTGTTTTCTATCGTTCTTTTCTCCTGAATTGGTTTTCTTTTCGTTGATTTTTAGGTTTGGAAAAAGTAAAATTTGGCAAATATAGGAGCAAACAAAAAATTTTATCCTTTGTTTTGTCCCTTTTCGAAAAAAAAGGTGATTTTTTAAGGGTTTCTCTGCTTTTTTACTGTTCTAATAAAGGATTTTTTGGTATGATGAGTAGTAGTTTTTTAAAGAAAAGAGGTAAGAAAATGAACAAGACAGAATTGATTGCAAAAGTAGCTGAAACAGCTGAATTAACAAAAAAAGATGCTGGACAAGTGGTTGACGCCGTATTCGAAGCAATCACTGGCGCACTAAAAGGTGGAGAAAAAGTTCAATTGATGGGCTTTGGTACTTTCGAAGTACGCGAACGCGCTGCTCGTAAAGGACGCAATCCTCAATCTGGCGAAGAAATCGAAATCCCAGCAAGCAAGCTACCAGCTTTCAAAGCAGGTAAAGAACTAAAAGAAGCTGTTAAGTAATCATTCTTCCTACATAAGAAGAGACAAATAAGGCTAGCAAATGACCAAAGGTTGTTTGCTAGCCTTTTTCTAATGAAATAACAATTAAATGGCTCCCTGCCGATGAAATGCCCATCTGCACGCTATCCTCTATGTTCTTTGCCCGTTAATTTTTCGTTACGAGCAGTAGTTCCTTTTCCTTGATACCTATTCGTTCTGCATAGCCACACCATTCTTGTACGGTTCTAGGCGCTGTCCACGTTGCACGCTGCTCCTCATTTAAAAGTGGCTGGATACTTTCCCAGACGCTATAGAGCAGAGGAACCCCAAGCTGCACTCGGCTTAAAAGCTCTCTTTGACAAAAAACCTCTTGAGGAGTTCCTTCTAAAAGAAGTGAACCTCTATGCATAATGAAGACCCAATCGGCCCAAGCATAAGCAAGCTCCAAATCATGTGTAGACATAACAACGGTCGTACCCTGCTGATAAATTTGTTCCAACTGCGTCAGAAATAGCTGTGTATGATAGCTATCCAGATAAGCTGTTGGCTCATCAAGCAGGAGTAATTCCGGTTGCAATACAACAACTCCAGCTAAGGTGACTAGCTTTTTTTGTCCTAAGCTTAACTGGTGTAATGGTAGATGTAACCACTCTTTTATTTGAAAAGCTTCTGCTGTGGCCAATACACGCTCACGAACCTGATCAGTAGATAGACCTTGATTACATAAGCCATAGGAGAGATCCTCTGCCACCGTAGCCGCCAATAATTGATGCTCTGGGTCTTGCATCACCAATCCTACTTTACTGCGTAGCTCTTGTAAAAATCGGCGATCATAGCGGTATGGTTCTCCCTTGTAGTACAACTTTCCTTCTGTTGGGCGGTAAATACCATTTGCCTGCAAAAACAACGTAGATTTCCCCGAGCCATTATGGCCGAGAAGTACGATCTTTTTACCTTTTGGGATACGTAAATTGATTTCCTTTAGAGCGAGGCTATTTGTCTTGTGTTCATAGGCGTAACTTACTTTTTCTAGACTGATCAAGGTTTCCACAAGAGCCACGCCCCCTTCCTGGTAGTAAAGAAACTTGGCGATTGCCAAGTCTCTCAGGTTATCGGTTCTTATCTCTTATAAAAGGGAGTGCCAAAAGATCAGTGCTGCACAGCAAGCTCCCCCCATCGCAGCTTCGATGAGATAACGCTTTATATATCTCTCTTTTTCCATGGTAACCACTTGCAGATCTCCATCGAATCCACGCGCTAGTAAACCATGGTTTAATTGCTGATACCTTTGCATACTTTTAGCAAACAACAAGCTGACTAGTCGGCCCATGTCCTTCAATTGGGCTGAAAAACTTCCATGCCCACCGCGTGCTTTTTGCGCAATCCATAAATCATGTGCCGTTTGGAAAAATACAAATAAAAATCGATACATCAACATAATAAGTTCAACAATGATGGGAGGCACTCGTAATGCGCGTAATACGTCAAGCAATTGAACTAAAGGGGTCGTTAGCAGCAAAAAAGCAAAACAAGCACTAGCACCCAATGTGCGGGTAAACAGCTTACCGATCACAAACAAATTACGTTGATCAATATAGACATACCAATCACCTATGGTAAGTAAATGCCAGCTCGATTCTAGCCCGATGCTGACTGAACCTGACAAGCGCTGTACGTCGATTAGCAGGGCAGGTGTACTGCTAATGAAAAACAAGCAGGCTACCCCGATAAAAATAAGATAGCTACGCAAGGGAACACTAGCATACCCTACAATCCAGATACTCATCCAAATAAAAATGCCAATTTGGATTTCCATATCTGCACATAAGGCAAGAACAAGCATTCCTGCCGCAAAACCAGCTTTGAAGCGAGCAGATACATCACGCAGTCGATTTTGATACGCTATTCGGTCTATCCAAAGATTCATTCTTGTACTTCGTGTGTCGTTTCATTTTTTTTGCGACCTTTAAAAAATCCAATTGCGTAACCAATCACACCCGCTCCCAAAGCTGCCTGAACTGCGAACAACAAGCTCTCTGTTTCAGAGCCTGGCACTTCCATTAACGGCTGAAACCATGGTTCATATTCTGGGGCCAGCTCCTGGATTGCTTCTTCCGCTTGGCCATCTGCTCCACCAAATTCAGAGTCCTTGATCAACATCAGTGGAATGACCGCGATCACTACCACAAGGGCAAGTAACAACAAGTTTTTCCATTTGGCTACTCTTTTCATTATTTGGCACCTCCCCGCAAGCTAAGCAACATCTGCAATTCTTGACGGTTATACGCGCTAATCCAGTTCCAAACAACTACAGTAAGTAAACCCTCACAAATAGCTAACGGAATCTGAGTGACTGCAAAAATGGTTCCAAACTTCATGAACGCAGCAGCAAAACCACCGGAGGCCGCTGGAAAAGCTAATGCTAATTGAACAGATGTCGTGATATAAGTAGCTAAATCAGCCAAAGCAGCAGCGAAGAAAATGCTGACTCCTTGCTTTACCTGCATACCGCTTAAAAGGCGATAAATCCCATAGCCTACAAACGGCCCTACAACTGCCATAGAAAAAGCATTGGCTCCGAGTGTGGTTAATCCTCCATGGGCAAGTAAAATCGCTTGAAATAAAAGGACAATACTACCTAACACACTCATAATTTGTGGTCCGAATAGCACTGCTCCAAGTCCTGTACCTGTAGGATGCGAGCTACTACCTGTAACAGACGGAATTTTAAGCGCCGACAATACAAAGCTGAACGCACCAGCTAACGCTAGTAACAGCTTCAATTGTGGTTTATCATTCGTCAAACGTATTAACGAGCGAAGTCCCCAGACAAAGAATGGTACAAACACTACCCACCAAAAGATCGCCCAGCCGAAAGGTAAAAAACCTTCTGCAATATGCATCGCGTAGGCACTTTCGGGCGAGTTCACTAGAAAATACACAGCAAACACAGGAAGTAACCATAACAAACGACTACTTGCAACCCATTTTCGATTCATTTTCATCATCCTTTGGAAATTAATTAGTATCCTTCTTTTGAAACCATGCTTCAAGATGACTAATATTTAAGTGACTTTCCACGTGATGTGCTAATTGATCATAAGCTTTTTCGCGTCTCATCTGCTCGGTGACTACCTCTTCTGTAAAGATCGGTAACCCTTTTTCCTGACGCAACAGATTAATAAGCTGTCTGGTAAGATGTCGATTGTGGAAAATACCATGCAGGTACGTTCCACTAGCTCTTCCATCTTTCGAAATGGCACCATCCTGTTTTCCATCCTGTAAGATAATGAAAGGAGAACCGGAGTGATCAGTCATACAGGTCTCTCCTAGATGGATTTCATATCCTGTTACCTCTGTCAACGAATTCTGATTGTCCTTTGTTGGTTCCATAGTGTACTCTTGCTGCTGGCCTGCTTTCTCACTCGACAATCCCAGCATTTCCTGCGCCTTTGGATGTAGCTCTCCTGTGACCTGCACAGTTCGTTTCTCCTGACAAAATGTCGTTTCAACAGGTAGAAAGCCTAGCCCAGCACGCTCTTGTACTGTTCCGTCTCCTTCTACACCGTCAGGGTCGAGTAACTTCTCGCCCAGCATTTGAAAGCCTCCACAAATGCCAAACAATCTTGTACCTGAGCGATGCAACTGGCGCAGGGCATCTACAAGCCCTTCCTGTTCAAGCCATGCCAGGTCGTCCAAGGTATTTTTTGTACCTGGAATAATAACCAGATCAGGGTTTCCTAGCTCATGTCGGTTACGTACATATCGCACGCCTGTTTCTGGTTCATCAAACAACGGATCAAAATCAGTAAAGTTCGAAATACGTGGCAAACGAAGAATTGCAATATCAATAGGGAATTCAGCTAATTGAGGTTGTTTAAAGCGAAGTGATGACAGTGCTAGCGAATCCTCCGCCTCAATTTCAACAGCCATATAGGGCAAAACAGCCAAAACAGGTATTCCCGTTCTTTTTTCCAGCCATTCCACTCCATCGTCTAACAAATCGCGTCTTCCTCTGAATTTATTAATGATAAATCCCTTAATTCTTGCCCGTTCTTCATCATCGAGTAGCTCCAGTGTCCCTATAATAGAGGCAAATACTCCACCGCGTTCAATATCTGCCACTAAAATTACATCGGCATCCGCTAAATGAGCCATCCGCATGTTAGCAATATCTCGATCTTTCAGATTTATCTCTGCTGGACTTCCCGCGCCCTCTAAAATGAGAACATCGTACTCATTTTGTAGACGTTCTAAGGCTTCCTTTACAATTGGCATGGCTTGTTCTACATAACTTTCTCGATACTCTCTTGCATCCATATCAGCGTAACGCTTTCCATGTACAATGATTTCGGCAACCATATCCTGCTTTGGTTTTAACAGAATAGGATTCATGTCTGTAGTGGCTATTGTTCGTGCTGCTTCTGCCTGTACGCCCTGAGCACGTCCGATTTCCTTCCCATCTTTTGTTACATAGGAATTAAGCGCCATATTCTGTGATTTAAACGGTGCTACCCGATATCCTCGATTGGCAAAGATACGGCACAAAGCTGTACAAATTAAACTTTTCCCTACATCTGAGGCTGTGCCGACTACCATGATGGCTTTTCCTTGCATGTAAGCACTTCCTCTCTAAAATTCCAAACCTTTTACTGCCGGAATTCCTTCATTATAATAGTGCTTAGACGGCTCAATGGTAGAGACCAAATCTGCTAGCTCGATCAGTTCCGTTTTCGCACTGCGACCTGTGATTACCAAATGCATATTGGTTGGGCGATTTTTGATCGCTTCTACTATCTCTGCTAGTGGGAGAACATCTTCAATCGGAAATGTAGAAATTGCTAACGCATTATTTAATTCATCTAATACTAATAAATCAATAGTTGGGTCGCTTAGTTTCTCTTTCGTCAATGACCATGCTTTTTTTAAAGCCTCACGATGCTCTTCTGGGGTTTTGGTCCAAGTAAATCCGATTCCTAGCTGTTGCATCTCCATTCCTAATTTACGCATGGATAATGACTCACCATAGGATCGCTGTGGGGACTTGATAAATTGTAAAAACGTCACTTTCATCCCCCGTCCCAAGGCACGCAGACTAACACCCAAAGCCGCTGTTGTTTTCCCTTTACCATCACCGGTATATATTAACAACAAACCACGTCGCTCGGCTCTTTCTTTTGGACTGTCCTTTTGTTGTAATTCATCAAGAGATTCCACTGGAACCGCTACAGTAGATCCATTTTCATTTTGCTCTTGGCTGTGTGCCTGTCCTTGATTCACGTCATTTCGATGTGACATGCTTTGCTTCCCTCCTGATGATTCACTTTTAACCTTTGTACAGTAGGCAAGTCCTTTACAATGTAATAAGACTGACTTAATGAAAAGCTTTGTTCACTGCTGATCTATGCACTGCATACTCCCTGCATGAATCTAGCCAACGCTTAATCATTCCCGGATGAGAAGCAAAATGCAAGTGTGTATAGCCGGCCAACAAGTTACCTTTGGCGTAGCCTTCCTTTTTCACGCCTCGCATTCCTTTTACCTGATAAGCATGATTCTCAGTAGTCTCCTCCGTTATTTTGGAGTAGTGGAACTCATGCCCGCGAGCAGTTTCACCTGCTAAAAGTAACAGAGAATCCCGTTCGGCTAGCGCTTCTCGATAACCCAGTGCAGCCAACTTCTGTTGCATCTCTACTTGATAAGGGATGGCGCCTACCATCTCATGCTGTTGTCCTGCACGATCTGTGATCGACTGGCATAGATACATGAACCCGCCACATTCTGCAAAAGTAGGTAATCCAGCTTCTATCATGCCATGCAAGGTTTGCCGTTCTTTCGCCCATTGCGACAAGCGTTCAGCAAATTCTTCTGGAAAGCCGCCACCAATATACAGGCCATCAGCATCCATAGGGGGAATCTCCCCATGTAACGGACTAAAATAACAGAGCTCGGCTCCATACGCTTCTAGTAGCTCTAAATTTTCCTGATAATAAAAGTTAAACGCTTCATCCTTTGCCACAGCTAATTTAACTGGGGATAGATCAGATGATGTAGGAGATGGACCAGCTAACAATTTTTCTGTAGGCTCTGCTAGAGCTGGTGCGCCATTTGCCAGTGCCAGTAATAGATCTAAATCAACTGTCGCTTCGATTTTCTCGGCTAACAGATCAAACCAAGGTTCCATCTCCACGCGCTCAATCGCTGGAATTAGCCCGAGATGTCGTTCAGGCACCTTCAAGGACGGATCGTTAGGTAAATATCCAATAACGGGTACCTTGCACATTTGCTCAACAGCCGCTTTTACTAGCTTAAAATGATTCGCGCTACCACATCGGTTTGCAATGACACCGACGATTTTTACAGATGGTTCCAATTCTTGAAACCCTTTGACAATCGCCGCCGCACTACGAGCCATAGCTTTAACATCAAGAACAAGGATGACCGGAGCCTGTAATAATAGACTTATTTCGGCTGTACTTCCTTGATTGCTAAGTGGATCTTTACCGTCGTAAAAACCCATGACCCCTTCAATCAAGCTGATATCCGCTGACTGGCTGCCACGCAGAAACACCTCATGCATGACCTGCGGCGGCATCATCCATGTATCGAGATTACGAGATATTCTGCCAGTTGCAGCCGTATGGTACGTAGGGTCAATGTAGTCAGGACCAACCTTAAATCCTTGGGCCTGGAGCCCGCGCTTGCGCAAGGCCGCCATTAATCCGATCGATAATGTTGTTTTCCCTGCGCCGCTACTGGTTCCTCCCAATACGATTCGTGGACATTGATAAGTCTGTTCCTTACTCTCCATGTAAAATGCCTCCTCCGTTAACCAAAGCGATGGACAAGGTTACATTTCCGCTTTTTTGTTTCGCTAAGTGGGGAGCCTCTGCCTTAGCGGAGCGTAATGCGGCAGGCTCACTGACACCATAGGCACCCGTAAATTTATACACTGTTTCCGATCGTTCTGTCATTGGCATCTCGTTTAATTGCTCTGGTGTATAGGCGATTAACTCCCAGCCATATTTTTGACAAACAGCTAAAAGTCCTTCTTCGTCCTGCTTTAATGTAATGGTTGCGATATTGCGTACGCTTTTAACCGAAAGACCCTGTTGCTCTAAGGTTTGTAAAATGACTTGTTCGATTTCCTCCGCAGATGTCCCACGATTGCAACCAATGCCAAGTACAATAGTTTTTGGACGATAGACAACTCCATTTTCTAAAAAGCGGGTCTGCTCTTCTGCTGTTAATACACGTGGCGTAATGACCAAAGCTGCCTGAAAGGTATCATTCCAAGCCTCAGCCATGGAATGATACACTTGAAAATGCCCCGGCAGTGGCTTATCTGGGTAAGGCCACCAGCCGCTTTCCCCTGCTTCTTGAATAATAGCTACCTTTTCTTCATTGACCACACTAGCACTTACGGGAGTAACCTTTTCAAAGCTATCTAACTCCCAGCCAAAGCCACGTCCAAACAAATCTACAGGAATCGTTTTTTGCACATCTGATGCCGTAGTAATCACTGGATTGGCATCTAGTAATCTCGCAATCTCACGAGTTAGCTCATTCGCTCCGCCAAGGTGTCCTGATAATACGCTGATGACATTCTCTCCTCGGTCATCTACGACTACAACACCTGGATCTACTTTTTTATCCTGCAATACCGGAGCCATCATTCGGACAACAGCACCGAGCGAGATGAAAAAGATGAGACCGTTATATTTCTTAAAAAAGTCAGCAAACAATAGACGTACAGAGCCTGTAAACGTACGAATATCTCGCTCTTGCTCATCTCCTACCATGAATTTTTCCATGTAGTATAAATGTGAACCAGGTAATACCTGATGCAAGTGACGAGCTTTCTCTACCCCATGCTTGGTAATCGCAACTATGGCGTATGGTAGTTGCTCCGGATTTTGCACGATCTCGCTTGGGGTACGTCCAGCAGGTACGGGGGTATTTACCTCGACTCCTGTCTGCCTTCCTACTCCTGTACCCTCACTCATCCGTTAGTCACTCCTTTACGGAATCGATGCGTAAAGGTCTTATCATATAGCTTGGAGCGATGTTCAGAGGAATCATGAAGCATTGGATCAAGTGCCCAGCCAGCTAAAATCATGGCATGACTACGAATTCCATTAGCCGCCATATCTTTGTCCAAATGCTCAAGCGTTGTACGAACAATTTTTTGATCCGGCCATGATGCTCTTTGCACAACCGCTACAGGGGTTTGTTCGCTCCAGCCAGCTTCAACCAGCTCACGAACAACCTTTTTGGTCAGCGTAGCACTTAAATATAGTGCAATTGTACAGTGGTGACTAGCTAAATCCTTAAGTTGCTCTCGATCTGGTACAGGTGTGCGTCCCTCTGCTCGTGTTAAAATCAGTGTTTGTGTTAATTCAGGAACGGTTAGCTCTGCTTGTAGTGCTGCCGCCGCTGCAAATACAGAACTTACTCCCGGAACGATGGTAAAGGAAACCTCTGCCTTTTTCATGATCACCATTTGCTCCAAAATGGCTCCATACACTGCTGGATCACCTGTATGAACGCGAGCAACGCTTTTTCCTGCCCGAACTCGCTCAATCATGATTTCTACCATTTCATCAAGCGCAAGTCCCGCGCTTTTGATTACTTCTGCTTCGGGTTTAGCACGAGCAATTAATTCATCGTTTACTAAAGAGTCGGTATAAATTACTACATCTGCCTTTTGAAGAATATTTAAGCCTTTTACAGTGATTAGGTCTGGATCGCCTGGTCCAGCTCCTACAATATAAACCATAGGCTCAAGCCCTGTATTTGTCATTTGTTCGCTAGGTTTGTTCATGTCATTCATCCCTTCCGTACTACCATTAGTGTAAGATACTCAAGCTCTTTCCCTTTTAACTGGCGAACGTCCTTCCAGATCGTCTCTTCACCAGATGTCACCTTGGTAATTACAGACGCACAGTCTGCCATACCTAGCTCCTCTAGCAAGCCAATCATCATATCTAACACCTTAGCTACTTTCAAGAAAATGACAGTATCATGATTCTCCAAAACTCTACGCATAGATTCTCGATCTTCCGTTGCCGGTATGATACCAACCTGCTCATCTCCATCAGCCAATGGAATGTTTAATTGGGCAGC
>ENA-UOTW01000098-UOTW01000098.1-synthetic-metagenome-genome-assembly--contig:-NODE-98-length-12254-cov-1.787606_pt1 | contig 12254 bp, 10 predicted proteins | sample MGYA00238141_ERZ746978 | MGnify/ENA primary metagenome ERZ746978 (study PRJEB28755, sample SAMN02352454) | synthetic metagenome | study: EMG produced TPA metagenomics assembly of the Artificial... | reverse complement strand
CCATCGTTGGGCTTCTGAAGTTCGGTAGGAAACTACCACAGCGCGACGGACTTCGGAACCCGAATGATGGGCGAAAGTTGGGAGGAGGAATTGTCATGGAATCAGGCGTTTATAAGATAACTTGTTTAGTAAACAGAAAGATTTATATAGGGAGTTCAAAGGATGCTGAGAAAAGGCATTTTCAGCACTGGCAAGCATTAAAACGAGGAACACACCACAATATTCATTTACAACGAGCTTGGGCAAAATATGGTGAGGAGAATTTTTCATTTGAAATTATAGAGAAATTGGATGGTCCGCCAAACAAATTAATCGAGAGGGAACAATACTGGCTTGATCAAACAAAATGCTACATGTCTGAGGTTGGATTTAATATAGCAACTAGAGCAGGAACTCCAGCAGGTGGTAAAGGGTTTAAACATGTAATGATTTTTTGTGACATGGAAGCAAAGAGAATATGGGATAGTTTATCAATAAGAGAAGCAGGATTTTTAAGTTGGCTTCTTTTGTATTTGGACGAGGAAAATCGTGTTATGGGGGACAACGAGATTGGAAAAAAAGGAGAACCTTTAAACCAAAAGCACCTCATGAAACTAATGAGAAAAACAAAATCATTTATCTCAAAACATATTAAATCACTTCAGGATAAAGGTTTGATTTTTGTAGTAGTAGAAGGAAACAAAAGGACTATTTATGTTAGTACTACAATCGCTATGTACGGCGGTATGAAGCAAAATGGATAAACTACAGCGACTAAGAGAACATGTGTTTATTGATGATTCGGGAAAAACTGTTAGGCAATTTGTTGATCCTGATGGGGTGATTATTGAGCAGTACAAATTGGTTCAACAGTGGGTAAGAGAGAGCGATCAAAAGCAAACCTCTAAAGAAGATGAACCTAGACTTGGTAGGAATCCTGAGCACATTAAATTGTACAGAACAAACATACAGTATATTTTGGCGAAAGAAAATCTATCCAAAAATGCCAGAGTTACGTTACTTTCATGCGTAGCATATCTGGACTGGAATAATAACATAGTAGTTGACTCAAGAACCGGCGAGCCACTTAACGGGAAAGAAATTGCAGAACGCACAAACCTATCGAAAAACATTGTCAGTATGGGACTAAGAGAACTCCAATCCAAAGGAATTATTTACATCACAGGAGCTACAAAGAATTCTCGTCAATATGTTGTAAACCCTTCTGTGGCTTGGAAAGGAAATAGAGTAGCTAAAGATATAGCCCAAGCAATGCACTTTAATAAGCACGGGCTAAAATTACCAGTCAATATCAAATACACTCAAGGATCAATACTGTAGTTGTTCTAGTGATCGTTCCGCAGGATGAAATACACTGTTTTTAAAATCCTAAATACGGTACAAGTAATCCCGAATACGGGATTTTAAAACTCGTGATCTGCCATACTCTCCCAAGGTATCTCACATTTTTTACTGTTAGTTATTTCTTTATCTTTATAGACCCCTTACAGACAGAACATAAAAAAGTGAGAGTTCATCAGTGTAGGTTCCATTTCATTAGAGTATAAAAAATTATTTAGTCAATATTAATTTGTAGAAACAAATTTCCACTAAGAAGTCATGGAGGAATTATTATGAGCGGTTATGTTACTCTTGCATACGTTTATTTTCATTCAAACGATAATGATTTGAATAATAAGACTCCTATAAACGTATATCTTAAGAAGAGCGATGGTATCATAATCGCTCAAAATGCATATGAAGGAGGTCTAAGTGATCATTCAGATTTAGGTTTTGATTTGTATTTTCCGCAACCTAATATTAAGAGAGAAGATCTAGCGGGAGGAACTATTGTTGTTACCATCGATCCACATGGTGAGGATACATGGAAATTTAATTTCCAGCTTCTTCTCTATTTTAGCGATAACAATTATCCTGACCGATATGAATGGTCTGGTAATGAGTTAAGCGAAGATAATATAACAAAATCGTTTAATCTAAGATAATAATTAATTTTAAAATAAACCTTATATTGGTACAGATTAGCCCCATTTTTGTTCAAAAAGAAACTTCCTTTAATCCTGGAGTTTCTTTTTTTATTCTCCAAAATCAGAAAGGATGATTATTTATGAAAGTTATTCTTCAAGACATGACAATGGAAGGCCCTCCAGAGGAGTTAGCGACGTTCATGCATCTGTATCGTCAAACAAAGATGCAAGAGGTATCATTTGTTGAACAGATCAGACAACAAATGGCTACATTGCCCAAAAAGAAGATTTTCGATGATATCTAGCATCTGCTTGATCTTCCTCTGGAGCCTTATTGTTCTATCCATTTGCGGGATGTTGTCCATAGCTTCGGATGAAAGAAGGAGAAACCACCCGTAGTGGGTGGCTATTTCTTTCGGTTTCTACTTTTTATTTTCTTAGGCTTTGCTTTATTGGTCTTTGATTTCTTACTCCAATAAGCTTTTAAGTGATTAATGCATACTTTGATAGCAGTACTTAATAAAAGATTAATTAACGAATCAAAATCAAACATGAACATCAACTCCTAATTTGTATTAGATTAATGCAGTAACATCCGACCCAATGGGTATTTGTTCAAAATTTCTTATTCCTCCTCTCACTAATTAAGTAAGGCGGTAGAAAGATTTAGCACATTTTCTTAAAAAATCATAGTTGAGCGAGAAATTTATTTTTAACCTTCCTACTTTTAAAAGGATTTTGGGTATGCAAGAAAAAAGCCTGACCAAGTTTTGGACAAGCTCCCTCAATTATTAAAGTGTCGAGGGCGAGCAATATTTCCTTGTTCAGAGGTAGTAAAGAAAAGCCCTTGTTTATAGGGAATCGTCTTGAAAATAGGCTTAGCGTTGTAAATCCGGTACCCCAATAATGATTTTTTGCCTCACTTTCTCTATACGAGGTGAATGTAGAAGAGTTAAAAGTAAGATATTTTTACCCTCTTACTTATAGGGGGCATTCGGCAGACAAGTAGTTGCAAAAATGGATGATTGTAAGATGGTATCGAAGCTGGGATGGAAAGGATTGAGGAGAAAAGGGAGGGTGGGCTTGAGTCCCTTCAATCTGCTCATTTTCATTCGATAGAGAAAAACGAGGTTAAATAGATTTCTTTGCTTCTTCTATATGGACAAAAATTATTCTGATCAGGTTCTATGAGAAATTACAGCAGAACCGTTTCAAAAATGATTGAAAAAGAGACGATTTCACTTGAAACTTTTTTATTGCGTTCGTGGACTATGAAACGGATTCAAAAACTAGTTTCAAAACAAAGTTGCATTAACCCTCCTATTTTGATACTATAAAGACAATAGGAATGAGAATCGGAGGGAATTCATTATGAAATTTGGTTATGCTCGTGTCAGTACTCTTGATCAAAACTTGGATATGCAAATCGATGCTCTCCAAAATGCTGGCTGTGAGAAAATCTTTGAAGAGAAAATGACCGGAAAACGAAATGACCGTCCAGAGCTAAATAAATTGCTCGATCAGTTACGTTCTGGTGATACCTTGATTGTTTATAAGTTAGATCGATTAGGAAGATCTACTTTTAAACTACTTGAACTGGTCGATGAATTTGAGAAAAAAGGTGTTGAATTTATCAGCATAAAAGATAATATTGATACCTCTACTGCTGTTGGAAAGGCAATGTTTAGAATGCTTGCTGTGTTGGCAGAAATGGAACGGGATATCATTGCAGAACGGACACAGGAAGGATTGAAAGCTGCTAGAGCAAGAGGACGTTACGGCGGCAGACCAAAGACGGATAAGAGCAAGATCGATGCAGCCATTAAACTATATCAAGCTGGCGACATGAGCGTACCCGAAATTGTAGCTGTGACAGGGGTAAGTAAGGCTACACTTTATCGAAATATTAATAAGCAATCAGGCTCCAAGTAAGGGGCCTTTTTCTTTTGTCTGGAAAGGAGGAAGGGCTATGTCATCGGCGGATTTAACAAGGGAAAGACGTAGTGCCTCACTTAAAGCAAATCGAATAACTGACGGCAGTGTTAAGCATGGGGTATTTCCTTTTCTGAAGTCTGGTGTTCACCCATGCAACAAATGCGTGAAGCGCAACGGATGTGATAGGTTTGAAGAAAATGCAGACTGTTCCTATCTAGCGGATTATCAGGAAAAGATCATTGATAGTGTAATGGATTTGGACATTGTAGGGGAACAAGATCGACCAATGGCGCACTTGTTATCAAAGGATATGGCAGTCATTGCACTTTGCGAAATGTACTTCGCTGTAGAGGGCTTAGTAATCCATGATAAACGAAAGAAATCCCTCAACGCTCAGCCTTTGGTAGCAACATACAACGAAGCAAAAAGACAAGCGCGGCAGACTATGCAAGCTTTGGGATTGGGACCAGCAGCACGAACCAAAATCAACTTAGAGAATGTAAATGTAGTAAAGCAGATGGGTGAGCTTGGCATGAAGCCAAAAGACGAGCCAGAAGGGTTGGAATTCTTAGATGATTGAGTTTGCGAAGGAGATTAAAAGTAAGATCCAATCCCTAGCTAAAAAAAACAAAGAAAAGGCAATAAAAGCACATGACCTTCTAAACGATTTTGAAAGCTTCACTGCTAAGTGTTTAAAGATCAAGACCAAGGAAGGAAAGCTTCTGCCTTTTGTCATGAATGATGCACAACGCAATTTTGCGCAGAAGGTATTTAAAAAATTGCTTGCAGGAAAGCCAGCGCGGTTTATTATCTTGAAAGCTCGTCAGTTAGGCTTTTCTACTGTTACAGAAGCGATCATTTACTATCTAACATCGCTCCAAGAAGCAAAGAACGGTTTTATCGTTGCCCAAGACTCCAAGGCATCAGACAACCTATTTGAAATGTTTAAGAATTACTACGATAATGTGCCTAGCATTTACAAGCCGATGCGGAAACGTAATAACAGCCGGAAGCTTTCATTCGAAAATCCGACTGCTCTTGAATCTCAACGGCAAAAGAATCCCGGCTTAAAGTCACAGATAACCGTTGATACAGCCGAAGCAAGCGTTTTGGCCCGATCAGGAACAATACACTTTCTACATGTATCTGAACTGGCTTTCTGGCCAGAAGCAAAGAAGAGCAAGCACATGCTCGCATTACTTCAATCGCTGTCAGATGCACCAGGGACGCTTTGTATTATCGAATCAACTGCAAATGGATACGGTGAGTATTTCCAGCAGATGTGGGAGAAAGCCGCAAATGGAGACAATGACTTCGAACCAGTCTTTGTGGCATGGCACGAGTATCCAACGTATCGTGAAGAGTTCAGCTCACAAGAAGAACTAGAAGAGTTCTTGGAGAGCATGACAGAAGATGAGTTATTCATTCAACGTAGGTTTAACCTTTCAGCCGAAAAGATGAAATGGCGAAGGTCTACAATCAAGAACAAATGCGAAGGCGATCCGAAACTATTTGCACAAGAGTATCCATCATTCCCAGAGGAGGCATTTCTGGTATCTGGTCGCTCTGTGTTTGATCAAAAAAAAGTGGGAGATAGTATTCTTGCTGCTCCTAAACCGATACGTGAAGAGTTAGATGGTGCTATCCTCATATGGGCAGAACCAGAAGAGGGCGAGTTATACGACATGGGAGCAGACGTTGCCGAAGGACTAGATGGAAACGAGCATGATTCTTCTACCTTTTTCATTTGGAAGCGTAGCACAGGAGAGCAAGTAGCCGAAATGCAGATCAAAGAAGAGCCATATAGTTTTGCGGCACTTCTGAACGAATGGGGTAGGTATTATAACAATGCCTTACTTGGAGTCGAGAGAAACAATCATGGTCATGCAGTATTGTTGGCTCTTATACAAATTCATGATTATCCAAACCTTTATGAGCACAAAGATTACGATGTGAAGGGCAATGTAGATAAACGTGCAGGGTGGCCAACAACTTTGAAGACACGTCCGATTCTTGTGGAGGAGTTTAGAAAAGGGTATGCGGATGGTGATACCAAGATTAAATCGAAAAGGGTACTTGGTGAAATGCGTACCTTTGTAAAGAAAAACGGTAAAGCTCAACACCAAGCTGGATGTCACGATGATATCTTGTTAGCTGCCATGATTGGCTGGGAGATGAGGAAACATCCACATCGAGGTAAAATAAAGCCTGTTGGCTTCTCTATAATGCCTGATTTAGACTCACTATTCGCATAGTAGAGGTGGTGAGATATTGAATATAAAAACAAAGCTATTAGACTTCTTCGGGTTACAACAAAAACAACAGTCTAATCATCAAGACGACAAACGTGCATCTAATGCTGAGTCTCCCCATACGTACATTTTCGATCAATTTAAAGTGGCCACAGATCGGATCACAACAATTCGAGAAGTTCAAAAGCTAGTTAAAACTGATTTACGGTTTAAAATGACAAACTTTCGTATTGCGGCAGATGCCACAAGAGGAGGTTGCCGTGTCATTGTACAGGGGAGTGAAGCGCATCGCTCACATTTAAGAAGTCTAGGAAAACAGCAACCAAAACGGTTAGTACCAGGAGCAAACGTCACACAGCAAGTGATTGATGACTTCATGTCAAGAACAAAGCTTTCTGTGAAATCAGAAGAACATTTACGAGTGTTATTGCGTGACGGTGATCTCTTTCTTAATCCGATAATCGATCTAAGCACAGGACTTATCCTAGATGTTAAACGAGCTCCTGCATTGACGATGAAGCGTAATAGCGACGAATACGGTGATTTCCCAGACTTAGAAAGAGCGTTTAGCCAGATTGATCCACTCACACAAATAAACTCCTTAATGAATGTGGGTCCTCCTAGTACATCACGAACTGACTTTGCACTGTACCAGATGAATCATATTCGCTGGCTTTCTGAAGAAACCGAGCACTATGGTACTTCTCACTACGCTTCAGCACGTAAGACGTACAAGATTCTTGAGAAAATGGAGATGGCTGCTGCGATAAGGCGTGAATTCAGGTCTGTACAAAAGAACAGTCATCATTTCCCTGAAGGAACGCAGATGAAGGATGTTTTGGAATATGCGAGAGAAAATAAACTGATTGACGAGAATGGTAATCCCAAACAGAACGCACATTTGCTCAGTGATTTCTTTGGCACAGCAGAGGTAAAAGCTATTCAGGGTGATGCCAACCTATCTGAAATGGCTGACATAGAACATTTTGATGATCTTTTGTGGCTAAATCTCGGTGTCCCAAAAGCAATCTTAACTTCTGGTCAGAATATTAACCGCGATATTCTAAAAGTGCAGTATCCGCAATACATGCAGTCTCTGGATGTCATGACAGATACACTTGAATACGGTGATATTGGCCCATTCTCAGGATATCGAGCGTTGATTGATTTACAGTTACTTCTTGCAGGAATCAATCCCGATTCAGTTATTTATGATGTAGTTTGGACTGAGAAATCTACGGAAACTATTGCCGAACGATTAGAGCGAGTTCAAGTTGCTTTGGGTAAAGGTGGGGGAACGAAGCTTATCACTACCCTCAAAGCCATTCAAGAAATTTCAAGTGACTTTGATATCGAAGATCCTGTTGAAATGATTGATCAGATAGAAAAAGAAAAGGCTAAGGATTCATTATTAGCACCAAATGTTAAACAAGAACCTGGTAACGAATCTATTGAGGATGAACCAGTTACAGACGTTGCTTTGGAAGATCGATCAAAACTAAAAAAGGCAGAAGTCGAGGCGGAGGAGATAGTCCTTCGTTTTTTTAATGCCGTAAACAAGCGGTTTATCAATTATGAACCTGATAATGAAGGTATAACGGACTCTGCTATCTTAGACTACGCTGAAGATGAGATCCTGTATTCTCTTGAAGAGACGTGGGAGGCCGAGCAAGGAAAGCTACAGCTTTCATTAGTCAAAGCAATGACGATAGCTGGGGTGATGGGTGCAGAAAAGGCTGCTTCCTTACTCGCAACAGAGATTAAACCACGAATAGTTCGTAGTGATATTAGAGAAGATCTGCTTCAGCAATCTACTCAACGAATCAAAGACATGAAAGAAACGACGCTGAAAAGCATTCGAAAAGAGTTGGCAACCGGTTTTGATAATAACCTTGGGTGGCGTAAGATAGCAAAGCGACTAGAGCCTATTATTTTGGACGAGGCACGAGCCAATTTAATTGCCCGTAATGAACTAAGCTGGGCTTACGACCGAATGCAAATTCGTACCTATAAAGGCGCTGGCGTTAAAAAAGTCCAATGTGATGAGGTTATAGACATGCGTACTTGTGATAAATGCCGATCTAGGCACGGTAATGTCTATGATATTGACGCCTATCCTGGTCTTGCCCATCCGTTATGTAGGGTTAGCTGGTTGCCTGTAGATTAAGGGGATAGTGATGAATAAATATCTTGTTTACATCACGGTTGGCGGGCTTATGGAATCGCCAGATTGGAGAGACGTTGATCATGAGGTGTTGATTGCGTCTTCAAAAGATGCTGCTGTTGAGCTTTGGGCAAAAAGAAACAAAAGCCTTAAAGACTTATCGCTTCTAAAAAAAGAAGAGAACGGGAACTGGAGCTATTGGGGTTGGATGATTAGCGTTAACCAGTTGGTTGTAGAGTGAATTTCGAAAGGTGGTGGTTATGTGTGACCGGAATAGTATTCTCATCAAAGATGCAATGAAAGGAGGAAGACGTGTGTTTAAAAATTTACCGTTTGAAATGAATTTACAGTATTTTGCCAAAGCGGGGTTTATACCAGAAGAAGAACCTATTAAGGACGCTTTAAAAGACGATCCCTTAATGCAGCAGATTTTAGATGCAAGCAGCGCCATTGCTCTTCTATCCATAAAGAAAAGTCTGGCCAACACACCACTAACAGAAGTGGACCGTCGTATTTATTACGAGGCAATTGATGCAAGAGCAAGAGCCGATTTTAGCACTTGGTCCATTGAAGAAGCCGCAAAAGAGGAGTCCGGTGAGAAACAGAAGCCGAGTATAGGCTTTACCGACTCAGTTGAACCACTTTTTACTGTTTTAGAAGATAGTGCAGAAGATCAAAGAGAACTTTGTTTTTCAAGAGCTGTGCCAATCATAGACGATGCGGGGAAGTCATCAGGTTGGTACCGGCAGCCTGTTTCCAAAGTTGACGCAATCAATGGCAACAATCGTCTCTATCCAAAAGCTGTTTATCAGGCCGCCCTCGATTCATTAAAATCTACTAATTTTCCATATGCCGGAGAGCACCCACATCCACGGAGTTATAAAGGCTCTGATGGTAGGGTGCTTTTTGATTCTAGTGTACCTAATCAAGCTGTAGTTTTCAGAGATGCCTCTATTGACTCTGAAGGTATCGTCTGGGCTGAATATAAGCCTTTGGCTACAGACATGGGAAAACAGGTCCAAGCGATGTTAGATGACGGACTGCCGATCGGCTTTTCTAATCGTATGACAGGTGACATTGTTACAGCCAAAGTAGAGGGCAAGAACGTCGGAGTTGCAAAGAGACTATCTCTATACACCTGGGACGTTGTATTGAACCCTGCTGAACCTGAAGCTTTCACTAAACCAATAGAACTAACAGATTCGGCTGTAGCGATTATCTTAGATTCACTATCCAAGGAGGATGATAAAATGAAAAAGAATTTCCTTTCAATGTCATTAGATGAACTACGTACATGGAAGAAACAAAATCCTGGACACGATGAAATGGCGGTATGTGATGCTGCTATTACTGCTAAGGAAAAAGAACAGGCCTTAATAGATGAACTTGAAAAGTTAAGACTTGAAAAGCAAAAACGTGAACAACAAGAAGAGGCAAATCAGAAGAAAAAGGAAGCACAAAAAGCTCTTACTGATGCTGTAAATGCTTTGACATACGATCAACATGTTAAGGATGGTTTGCTACAAAAAGGTGCTATTATCACTGATTCTGCAGATGTGGCAGATTTTGTGGAGAGAGAGAAAGCTTTTATTGATTCAATAGCAATTAATAGCAAATTAAATTCACTAGGTTTACCAGGTCGCGCTTCTGTAATTGAACCAAACATCCAAGTTGGAGCTGAAGGTCAACCATGGAAGCCGATCGTTGATAATCTACAAGCAGCAATGGATGATGTTCTTCGTTCTAAAACTGGTTCGATTCCTGATCCAGAGTTGCGCAAAGCAAATCTGGCGATAATGGATCGCGCTTTGAAACAAATGGAACGTGAAAATAATGTTGAATTCAAGCAATACATGAAGAGTCTGACAGATGCGGCAGAGTCCATTAATGACGGTGTAATTACGGACTCTGCCGTTTCTACAACTGGTGATTTTGCACAATCTGCAATCATTAGCAATGCTCTTATGATGCAGTCTTGGCAAGACCTTAATTTCTTGCAGTTAGTAATGGCTGAAGGTTTTGGAGGCACTACGTATAAAATCCCTGTTGAGATTCTTTCAACTGATTTATACTCCCAAGATGATTTGGTTGTTGGCGAATTGGATGGAATCCCTACAGAAGGCGCTACTACTTCGCTGTTGGAATTTAGCGCTGAATGGATCAAACGAGGTACCGTCGTTACGAAAGAAGCAATGGTGGAATTGCAATCCGGCCCATTCCGTTATGATGTTTTGGCACGTAACTTAGCCAACCTTCCAATGCGTTTTCAACGGTATATGGACCAAAGATTTAGCTTAGAAATGTTACATGTAGCCGATGAGTATCAAGCGAAAGAAGTCTCAAATGAAACAGTTGCTTCTACTGAATTTGAAGCCGCAAATGCATCTAACGTTCCGATAGGTTCAAATGCAGCGTTTGTTGCTAAGTTACTATGTGGGCAAACTGCTGGTTCATATAACCCTAAGCTGGTCCCAACTATCGTTCGGCCTCGTAAACGTCAATATATCGATGCAGTAGGTCAAAAACAAACAACTATTGCTAATGACATCGTTATCAAAAAAGGTACGACAACACTAAATCGTGGAACTTGGGACCCAATCACTGGGAAAATCAATAATGGAGATTACGCGGTTGATTTCGAAAAAGGTCGTGTCTATTTTACTGAATCATCTGGTGTAGACGACACAAACCGTCCAACTGTGACTTATAGTTATGCAACAAACGTTTCATTTTTTGATTTGTCAGTCCCTAATGGTGTTGATCCATCCAAGTATTACAATCGCCTCTTGGAGCGTTTTGACTACGAAAAAGCATACATGGGATCTGCACCGCGCTATGTTACACCTGACTTCGCTATTGGTAGCCTAAATGCAATGGTAAATCTAAAAATCTCTGAGTTGTTCTATAAATGGGCATCTCCAGAAGGTACGAAATTGCTACAAGGTCGTATGTGGTTTGCTGATCGAAACGGGTTGAATCTTGGTGAGATCAATGCTCCTTGGGCAGCGGGTGATAGCCGAATCCTCCTTGGTAAGATTAATGCTACTCGTTTTGGCGTTGGTTCTCCAATGCAAATCGAAGGGCCAGAACCTTACTATGATGGAACTGGTAAGCTGACTTCAGCCAAACAGTATTACGCAACGGAGCAAATCAGCATTGCTACACCACTGGTAACTGATAAAAATGGTGTGGTCTACAATCCTCCTTACCGCACCATTAAATTCGTGTAAGGAGTGACGAAAATATGAAGATCAATACAGGCTGCTCCTTTATACATCCGATTTCAGGAAACATGATCCATCCCGGACAAATGTATGATGACCATGTGTATACACCCGTTGATATCCAAAAAACAACTGAGCAAGAAGCTGAGATAACAGATTCCACTGAAGATAATTATCTGACACTTGAGCAGTTTGAAAAGTTAGGCGCAAATCATGAAAAGGAACTATTAATCCAGTTCAAAATAGTAACAGCATCAGATTCCGATTCTGTGAGCAATAAAGAGAAACGGGTTGAGTTGTATAAACAGTTCGTGGAGGCGAATACACATGATGGAGCTGGTGAAGAAGTTACGCTTTGACCTAGGAGACATGGAAGAACCCTTTTTCTATTCTAGCGATGACTTAATCAGTAGATTGACAGAAGCACTTTACGATTATTCTCGCTACCGTCCAAGAAGACGAAAGGGTTTTATAAAGCTAGTACCAGGTGTGACAGAATACAATCTTCCTGAAGATTACCAAACATGGATAGAAGGCTTAGCGGGGTATGAGATTCTTGATCGTACCCTGATAACTCCTGTTACACCTGCTGGCCATTCTAAACTAAGCTTTTATTACTACGCAGACCATACAATTGAAAGCCTTTCAGTAAGAGATCACCGAATTTTACTAGATTACTGCATGGCGAAGATCCTATATGAGATTGTTGGTG
>ENA-UOTW01000097-UOTW01000097.1-synthetic-metagenome-genome-assembly--contig:-NODE-97-length-12599-cov-2.433753_pt1 | contig 12599 bp, 12 predicted proteins | sample MGYA00238141_ERZ746978 | MGnify/ENA primary metagenome ERZ746978 (study PRJEB28755, sample SAMN02352454) | synthetic metagenome | study: EMG produced TPA metagenomics assembly of the Artificial... | reverse complement strand
GGATTCTCAAAAAGATTTGGTAGTATAAGCGCAATTCATCCGGTCCGCCGAAATTCATATTTCCCACGAAAATCGTTCGAGACATATAAATAATGAAAAATGCTAGGGCAAACACGGATGCAACAATCATTGTTTTTTTATGGGCCTCAAATTTTCGTTTGGCTACTTGAACCCAACCGATTGCTACAAGGATTGCACTGATGGCAATAAAACTTGTACTAAGTGCAGGCAACAACGTTAGCACTCGATCACTTCCTCTTATTCTTTTTTAAAATTTATACTCGCCCACTAGTGGGAACGATAGTGAGTTCTTTTCGCTGTTCCATGGGTTCAAAGGATTCAAGCGGATCGATTTCATCAATACCCGTTGTCGGATTTTCCTCACGGTACCATTTAGAAAACACATGCCATAGCCCAACTCCATATGCTGTTTCCTGTACCATTTTCATCACAACACCACCCAATTGCTGATCATCGAGTATCGGTAGGATGGCAAACAATTGCGGTCCATAGCTATAAGATTCATAGACCAATTGGGAAGCAAATATGATTAACGCACAGGCCGGTGTCATAAGCACACCCGCTGCAAAGATATACCCCATTAGCTTGACGTTTTTAATCCGTTGTAACTCTGGAACTGGACAGATAATATGCCACCATATCATGAAGGCTGTAATTAATAACAGGAGCTTATAAGCAATATGAACTCCATGGTACTGCATCACGAAATCAAGTACAAGCGGAATATGATAAACAGAGAAAAATAAATTAAACATAAATAAAGATATCAACGGTTTTGTAAGACGATCAAACCAGCTTCTTACAAAAACCGGTTGTAGAACTGCTCTTATAAACCACACTGGCAGACCCAGCACAAAAAGTGGTGGGAAAATCATTACTAACAATGATTGCTGGGTCATATGCAAGGTAAACGACACATGCCCGTAAAAATAGAGTGGACTTCCCATCGCTACATATAAGGTAAGAAGAGCGATCATAAACGTAATCTGCTTTCCTACTGAAACAGGCTCTGCATTACTAAACCGTTTACGCCATGGGCCAATTAACATAAAATATGCCACACCAAGCAAGACAACAAAAGCTAAAAATTCAGGATTCCATAACTCCGCAAACTTCGGTTGATAACCATGCAAAAGTAAATGCTGTTCATGGGTACCCATCCATATCCCCCTCTCATGCGGAAGGTTTCTATTTTCTGATAAGTGGAAACATACATGTATATTATACTGAACCGATTTCGGACAAGCTAGCAACCAACTTGCTTTTTAGTAGGTTAGAATGGAAATGCATTCTCCCTGTTCACTTGTTTGCCATAATTTCTACAAAAGCACTAAAACAACCCAATTACTCAGTCTGGTTACTAGCAGAACAAGCTAGTCTTTACGAAAAAAGCGAGCTACTCAAGTAGCCCGCTTTTAACAGGATCGGGGCTAAGTCTTCACCTTTGTAGAATCAAAGTTGGACCTTCTCCCTTACCCTTATACCCAATACAGCGCCATGACAACGCATGTTACCATGATAAACGCCCCAGTAAAAATCGCCACCACTGGAAATAGATGACCTTTATCCTTTAAGTGCATCCACACGTATAATTGCACTAATGCCTGCACGGTACCTAACAGGATAATATAAGGATAAACGAAACCTTTTTTATCTGGCATGTAGATAACCGCCGCAAACGCTCATGCTCTTAATACAATGGACAAAATAAATGAAACGATATGTGGCTTCATGCTAGTGTTATGGGCATGGGAATGTTTTGAAGGTTGAGATGAATGATTGTGTTGATTCATCTTATGCTCCTCCTTGTCCAGACATGATACCCATTAGGTACACGACTGTGAAAATGAATACCCACACTACGTCAACGAAGTGCCAGTACAAGCTTGCAATATAGAACTTCGGTGCAGTAACCACTGTCAGACCCTTTTTCATAGCAGAAACCATCAGGGTTGCTATCCATGTAACCCCGAACAATACGTGCGCTCCATGGAATCCGACTAACGTGTAGAAAGCGGAACCATATGCACTACTAGTCATTGTATGACCTTCATGGTAATAGTGATAGAACTCATAAATTTCTAGCCCTAAGAACGCAAATCCTAGTACAACGGTTACAGCAAACCAGAACATCATCATTTTGAAGTTATGACGGTGCATTCCGATGATGGCAAATACACTCGTTAAAGAACTGGTCAATAGTAAAATTGTCGCCATAGCAACCAGTTCAACTTTAAAGATTTCATGCGGAGCTGGTCCTGATACATATTGATCTCTAAGAGCCAAATACGTGGCAAATAGAGAACCGAACAATACCATTTCTCCACCTAGGAAAAGCCAGAAGCCTAGTATTTTATTTCTGCCTTCAAGGGTTGCCTTTTCAGGCTCAGCAGGTAGAACACCATGATCCGTGTGTTGCATTACAGCCTACCCCCTTTTTCTGTTTCCTTAATCTCGTCTACTTCGATATGGAAACCATGGTCATCCTTAATGGAACGGGCAAACATGCAAAGGAAAAACAGCCCCAATCCTACGAAGACCAGCACATATTTGTGATAGATAAAACCAAATCCTGCAATAAACATCCCTACAGACATCAGGAATGGCAAAACAGATGGAGACGGCATATGAATCGGGCCAAGCGGTTCAGCCGGAGTCATTGCTTTGTTGCCTGCCATTTTCTCAACCCAGAAAGCATCAAGACCACGCACGCGAGGTGTTTGAGCAAAGTTATACTCAGGCGCTGGAGAAGGAATTGACCACTCAAGCGTACGACCATCCCATGGATCTGCCACAGCCTTTTTACCTTTTGCATTCGTGTAAATCACGTTAACAATAAACAACACGGTACCGACAGTCATAATGATGGCACCTACAGTGGAAATCAAGTTTCCTAATTCCAGCTGTTGACCTGGTAAGAAGGTGTATACACGACGCGGCATACCCATCAAGCCAAGGAAATGCTGAGGGAAGAATGTTAAATGGAAACCGATAAAGAATAGCCAGAAGTTCCATTTACCAATTGCTTCATTTAGTAATTTACCAAACATTTTTGGCCACCAGTAGTAGAAGGCTGCAAACAGCCCCAGCACCATACCACCAACAAGAACATAGTGGAAGTGAGCTACTACAAAGTAAGAGTCCTGATATTGATAGTCTGCTGGTGCTACAGAAAGCATAACCCCGGTCATACCGCCGATGGTAAATGTCGGAATAAAGCCTGTAGCGAACAGATTGGCTGTGGTAAAGCGAATTTGACCGCCCCACAGAGTGAATAGCCAGTTAAAGATTTTAATACCGGTAGGAACGGCAATCAGCATCGTCGCAATCGAGAAGAGCGAGTTAGCTACCGGACCCAAACCTACTGTAAACATATGGTGAACCCATACCATGAAGCCTAAGAAACCGATAACCATGGTCGCAAAAACCATAGCGGAGTATCCAAACAGACGTTTTTTCGCAAAGGTACTGATAACATCAGAGATCATACCAAATGCTGGGAGTATCAGGATGTAAACCTCTGGGTGACCAAAGATCCAGAACAAGTGCTGCCATAATAGTACGTTACCGCCGCCAGCTACTTCAAAGAACTGTGCTCCGAAAATTCGGTCAAACATCAATAGAACTAAACCTACAGTGATCGCTGGGAACGCGAACAAGATTAATGCAGAAGTAATAAATGCTGTCCAAGTAAACATCGGCATACGCATAAAGGTCATCCCTGGTGCGCGCATGTTAATGATTGTAACCAGGAAGTTAATCCCCCCGATTAATGTTCCCAAACCAGCTATCTGCAAACCTAGTACATAGAAGCTTACCCCAGCGGTCTGACTGTATGTGTTTGAAGATAATGGCACATACGCTGTCCAACCTACATCAGGTGCACCGCCCATGAACCAACTTACGTTAAGCAACAACCCACCAAAGAAGAACAGCCAGAAGCCTAGTGAGTTTACAAATGGAAATGCTACGTCACGCGCACCGATTTGTAGCGGTACGATTGCGTTCATGACAGCAAAAATCAATGGCATGGCAGCTAGGAAGATCATAGTGGTACCATGCATCGTTAGCAATTCATTAAACGTGGAGCCAATGAACATTTTACTATTTGGATACATGAGCTGAATACGCATCAGCAATGCTTCAAGTCCACCAAGCAAGAAAAAGAATCCACCGGCTAATAGGTACAGAACGCCGATTTTTTTATGGTCCACGGTTGTGATCCAATCCCACAAGCCCGTATTTCTTGGACGAACATGTTGAGCCACGGTTTTGCCCCCTCTTTTAGATTCAAAATTCAGCTATTATTGACGTTTCAAGCTGGACAGGTATTCAACAAGAGCATCCACCTGATCATCATTTAACTTCAGGTTAGGCATCAAGTTACCAGGCTTCACTGATTCTGGGTCCTTCAACCATTCAGCAACGTGTTGCTTGTCGTTAGGCAACACACCTGCTACAGTTTGGCGATTACCAAAATTAGTTAAGTCTGGACCAATTTTACCACCATTGCCATCAACAGCATGGCAGGAAATACAGCTTTGTTTAAAGACTTCTTCCCCTTGCGTTGCAACAGCTTTATTTTCAGCAGGTGCATTTTCACCTTTTGTCATTTGTACTACCCATTTATCAAACTCTTCTTGTGATACAACCTTTACTTTGAAATCCATCAAAGCATGAGACGGACCACAGAGCTCGGCACATCGTCCTTGGAAGGTTCCTTCAACTGGACTTTCTAGCCACATATGGTTGGTCATACCTGGGTTTGTATCTTTTTTACCGCCCAGTGCTGGTACCCAGAAAGAGTGAATAACATCAGAAGCCTCTAAAGAAAGGTACGCTTTTTTGTTGACAGGGATGTATAATTCCTGAGCAGTGTTAATTTTTAAATCTGGATATTCAAACTCCCACCAGAATTGGTGTCCTGTTACCTTGACTTGAAGAGCATCCTTGTCGTTTGAATAATCCTTTGCCAATGTAAATGTTGTCGAAACCATCGGAATCGCAAGAACAATCAAAAGAATGAAAGGGATAACCGTCCAAATAATTTCTAACTTGTGGTTTCCTTCGATTTGTTCTGGAATACTGTTATCGCCCTTACGTTTACGGTATCGGATCAATACATAGGTAAAGATAACGACAACCACAGTGAAGACGCCTAACATGATGGTAACACTAAGCTTAATCAAGTCATATTGCATGCCTGCTACAGTCCCTTTAGGCTGCAGTGCAGACAGATAAGGGTCGCCACATCCAGTTAGTAAAAGCGCTACCATTACTAACATAGGAAGCAGGCGCCCGACTTGCTGCAATCGTCTCATCATTGCGATCTAGCCTCACTTTCTCTCCTTTTTACCTTTAATAGACTTACTAATAGTAATCACACTAAGTCTACTAATGCAATCATGTTTGTTATCTATAATGTGCTCCGTATATTTACCACTAGAGGCAATAGTTATTATGTAAATTTGGTAAAAAGAACAAATCATGATAACAAATCTTTCTTCTTACTAAATGAAAATTTTTACAAACTGAGTTATCTGTTCCATTATAGCCCCCTTCTCATTCATATGTAGCGTCGTTTTGCCGCAATTGTAAATAAACAATAAATTGAGGCTAGACTGACAAAAGCTAATTTTAAAAACAGATACATCTATTGTAAACAATTTCCGGCTGTTTTAGGAAAAGAGCGATAAGAATTCACAAATTGTTCATACAAATGTAACTCTTTTGACTCTGGTGACTCTTTCCTTTGTGATTTTTTTCATTGATCACAAAATAATCATATCATGTTTTGCAAACGCTATCAAAGAGCGGAAAACCCATGTTTTCCGCTCTAGTTTCCTTTTTCTCCATTTTTGATGCTTTTTTGTTTTGCCTTGAAGTTACTGCAATGAAATCGCTTTCGTAACATTAGGCAACGTTTCAATCTGTTCAATTGCTTCGGCTGGTATCTCCTCATCCGTTAGTGAAACCAGCAACGCCAGCTTTCCCTTTTGTTCACGAGAGACGTTCAATTTTGAAATGTTAATTTCATGCTGCGCCAAAATACGTGAAACATCGTGAATAACGCCAGGGTAATCATGATGGTACACCAATAACCCATGAGTCTCTGCTGTTATACGGCACGCGTATACATTCATCTCACTTATAAAGGTTTCTCTATAATCCTTGGAGAACACATACTTGTTGTCTCCCACGATAAGCTGGGCAACATGACTGGCGTATTCCCCTGTACTATTTTCTATTTTTATTTGCATATCTGGATTTAATTCGTGCAATCCGGCAAGTAACAAAGTAACAATTTGCTCTCGGTCATCTGCGGTCATGATGGTAAGTGTTACTTGTTCCATGTTGGACTCAAAACGCTCCACTAATTTAGCCAATGAGCGTAGCCCTGAGTAGTCTGTCATACTGTTTCCCCTCTCGTCTGTCAATGTATCATATATATACATCGTCCGAGGATAATTAGCAATGCCTACAGAAGGGAAAACTCTACTTTTTTACATATTTGCACTTCCTCTGTGATCTTCACCATGTATGCCAATACTCTCTAATCTCCTGCGAGTGTCTGAGCTGCCTAAGTGGTAAATAAGCTGATAGATCTGATCAAGAGCCTCATCATATTCCTCAGGTTCGCCGCCTAGGTCTTCGTCGTAGGCCATTTCAAATAACTCCTGAAGCTGTCTAATCTCGCCTGGTGTAGCTAATACTTCATAATCAAAAGACGTATCTGTAGGATTGTCGATAATATCTCCCTTTACAGAATGAGGGTGAATGGATAAATAATATGGTTTTTTATCAGGAGCTGGTGTTGTTGACAAGTAAGACATCTCCTTTCTTTACCTGCTTTTTTCTTTCTTTATGCCCTGCTCTCTCCTTTTCCATACCTTTCCATACAGAGCCTGACTAAAAAATGCTCGATGGACTAAGCCTAAAAGATTTGTACAGATCTTGCTACTGCTGCGATAAAGTGATCTGCTCCCTGCTCTACACCATCAAATGGCATCTATCTCCATGTACTTGTTTTCCTTTAGCAACGCAACTCCTTTTTTGCAAACACCGTAAGATAACCAAGAGCAGCCTGCACAAATCCGATCTAAGTCGGCAGGCTCCACCCTGTTTTTTGTCCGCTCAATCAATTCAGACTTGCGGTATATATGTCCAGGTATCAGACCCAGTTGCTCAAGAGCAGCCAAATCCATTGCCTGCACATGCTCTTCTGAGGTTGGGTCAGCTACACAAATCCCTTCTCCTTTATTCGGACAATATTGACAGGTATCATCTAAAGCATGAACCACTCGAATAGGGAAATCGTCTTGATGATCCCTAATTCTTTCAACAATCTCCTTCATTTTGACCGCAAAGGCCGGGCTATAACCCATTCCCCTAAACCCATGTACACACAATAAATGATGTCCGCGTAATGTAATACTATTTTTGGCATCTCTATCTGTTACCACCCAACCAGCTCCCGTGTCATTTCGACTATAGCATGTAATCCCCCAAAGCCCCACCTAAAAACGAATAAAAAAATACCCCATCCAAGCAAACTGCTCGAACAGGGTAAAGATTTGGATTGGGTAGTAAGTGAACTTTGTCTATGAAAAAAACAATATGGACAAAGATCCTTGCATTCATAATACCATCTTTTCTTATTTTTGAACAAATGTAATTATTTCTTCATAGGGATATTTATTCCCTGCTTTCTGACCTCTTCCAATTTTATCCTAATTATAACTTGATACTGATTAGCTTTAATTCAGTCATTTCTTCAACAGCATATTTAATGCCCTCACGACCAAAACCGCTTTCCTTAACACCACCATACGGCATGTTATCTACGCGGAATGTTGGAAAATCATTAATCATGACGCCACCGACCTCAAGCTCTTCGGCCGCTTTCATCGCTGCATGAATATTATTTGTATAAATACCTGCCTGTAGGCCATAACGAGAATCATTAACCATTGCAATTGCTTCATCTAATGTTGAAAATGGGGTTATCATTACTAGTGGTCCAAACACTTCTTGGCAAGATACCTTTGCATGAGTAGGCACATCGGTTAGAATCGTTGGTGCATACAAACGCTCAGCCAGTCTTTTCCCACCTGTCACCACGTTAGCACCTAAGCTCTGAGCCTGACTAACCCATTCCTCCATTCGATCAATTTCTTTTGGAGCTATTAAGGAGGACAGATCCGTTGCCTCATCAAGCGGATCTCCCACTACCATCTTCTCTGCGGCTAGCTTCATCTTTTCCACAAAGTCTGCAAATTTGCTCTCGTGTACAAATATCCGTTGTACAGAAATACAAACCTGTCCTGCAAATGTGAATGCACCAAATGTACAACGATCAATCAGCTCTTGGGTCAACTCTACATCATCATTGATAATCAGTGCCGCATTGGAGCCTAATTCTAAAGTAACGCGTTTTAATCCTGCTTTTCCCTTTAGAGAGATTCCAACCTCTGGGCTGCCAGTAAAGGTAATAGCCGCAATACGTGGGTCTGTAACAAGTGCCTCTCCAACTACGCTTCCTTTCCCTGGCAACACATTAAGTGCCCCTGCTGGTAAACCTGCTTCTTCAAAAATCTCAGCCAATACCAAGGAGGCGAGTGGAGTTTGCCCAGCAGGTTTTAAAACGACTGTATTACCGGCAGCAATAGCTGGGCCTACTTTATGTGCTACGAGATTATATGGGAAATTAAATGGAGTAATTGCCCCTACAACCCCGATTGGCTTGCGTACAGTAAAAGCAAGTCGGCCTTCTCCGCCAGGAGCGGCATCTAACGGAACGGTTTCACCGTGAATACTCCGGGCTTCTGACGCAGCAAATTTATAGGTTTGAATGGTACGGGCTAGTTCTGCTCGACCAGTCTTCAATGGTTTAGCCGCTTCTAATGCTAGGAGTCGAGCTAATTCTTCCTTGCGATTTTCCATAATCGCCGCTGCTTTTTCCAGAATGGTAGCTCTTTGGTGGGCAGGCATTTTCGCCATAATCGCAGTTGCCTGCTTTGCCGCCTCAATCGCTTCCTCTACATCATCTCGATCAGCCTGACCAATCTGTGCAATGACTTCTTTCGAAAATGGTGATGTAAGTGCTTGGTATTCCTTTGCTTCCTTCCAAGTACCGTTGATATATAAATGCTTCTTCATGTTATTTTACCTCCGTCGCTACTGTTGATTGATACATGCTGACTAAAAGACGGTTCATTATGCTTAGACCTTCTTGCAATTGCTCATCAGTAATAACAAGTGGTGTCAAAAAGCGTAACACATTCCCATGTACACCTGCTGATAGCACAATGACACCTTGTTCACATAAGGCTTTTGTATAAATAGCCGTAAATTCTTTCATCGGCTGCTTGGTCGAAGGATGAATAAGTTCAATGGCACACATTGCCCCTAACCCGCGAACTTCTGCGATAATCGGCACCTCTTGTTGTAAGGCAGTAAAATTCTCCATGATTTGTTCACCAATCTGGCGAGATCGTTCTACTAGATGTTCTTTTTCTATCTTCTCAATAACAGCTAGGGCGGCCACGCATCCAAGCGGACTTCCTCCATAGGTTCCGCCAATTTCTCCAGGCGCAGGTGCGTCCATAATTTCCGCACGTCCGAGAACTGCACTGATAGGTAAACCAGCCGCAAGAGACTTAGACATAGTAATCAAATCTGGCTCAATACCAAAATGCGTGGAGGCAAACATCTCACCGGTGCGCCCAAAGCCTGTTTGTACCTCATCGGCAATAAATAAAATGTTATGCTTGCGGCAGATGTTATATATGCCTTGCACGAATCTTTGATGTGGAACTATAAAGCCACCTTCGCCTTGTACCGGCTCCATAATTACTGCAGCCAATTCTTCTGGGGCTACTTCTGTGTACAGGAAATCCTCAAATTTTCCAACACAGAACTCAGCATACTCCTCTTCTGTCATACCAACTGGACGATGTAGGGGATAGGGAAACATCGCTTTATAGATAGCTGGTGCGAACGGACCCATTTGGAATTTGTATGGCTTCACTTTACTGGTAAGAGACATGCCGAGCAATGTTCGCCCATGAAATCCGCGTGTAAATGAAACGATACCTGATCTGCCTGTATATTTACGAGCAATTTTTACGGCATTCTCAACTGCCTCTGCCCCACTGTTCAATAAAATTGTTTTTTTCTCAAAAGAGCCTGGAGTGATTTCTGCCAATTTTTCAGCAAGAGCAAGATAGGGCTCATACATCGCTACATGAAAGCATGTATGAATGTATTTATCTAACTGGGCTTTGATGGCTTCAACGACTTCCTCCGGGCGGTGCCCTACATTCAATGTTCCAATTGCGCCTGCAAAATCAAGCAACACGTTACCATCTACATCATGAACCAATGCCCCATCTGCCTTTTCTACAAAAATAGGAGAATTATTACCTACACCTTTAGGTACATAGGTCTTTCGCTTCTCAATCAGCTCCATTGATTTTGGTCCAGGAATGCTGGTGTTTATGGATACGCATCTAGTAGTTGCCATGTTATACTCCCCCTTCATATTTTGGCTACGCTTTTATATATTTGCTACTCAGCCAATTTTCTACTATTTTATTATTAGCAATTATCGTGCCAAAGTATTGAAGCGGAGAAAATAACATGACCATACAAAACACTCTATCTAGAAATCAGATTTTTATTCATTTATAAATAATTATTCATTTTTGAATCGTTTTATCTGATACTTTTTTACCTTCCTCACTACAGAAGGCTGACTGATTCCTAACATCTGTGCCATTTCTACCGTTGTCTGGCAAATGTTAGCTGCCTGTTCTAGCATACTTTTCTCTAATCTCTCCACAGCTTCTTTCAGGGGAACAGTTGGAGGTAAGGAATGTTCACCTGAGAGAATTGCAGGAAGACGTAACGAACTGATTTCAGCTGGTAGATGTTCGGCTGTTAGCGTATCCTCGTCAGCAATGACAACTATTCTTTCTAAAACGTTCTCAAGCTCTCGAACATTACCCGGCCATTCATATTGCAGGAGTACTTGGGTCGCTTGAGAGGAAAGTCGCTTTTGTAGCCCGTACCGATCATTTAAAGAACGTAAGGTCCATTTCAAATGGGCAGCGATATCTTCCTTTCGCTCACGTAAAGGTGGTATTCGTAACGGAATCACATGTAAGCGAAAGTACAGGTCTTGGCGGAACGTCCCATTCCTGACCATTTCCTCCAAATCTCGATTCGTAGCCGCAATTAGGCGAAAATCCACCTCTCGATACGTAGTGCTTCCGATACGCTGTAGCCGCTTTTCCTGAATGACTTTTAACAGCTTGGCTTGTAAGGACAAGGGTAGCTCTCCCAATTCATCTAGGAATAGGGTTCCCTGATTAGCCCGTTCGATTATCCCCATCTTCCCGGCTTTAGCAGCTCCCGTAAAAGAACCTGCCTCATAACCAAATAGCTCAGACTCTAGTAGTCCATCGGGTATTGACCCGCAATTAATTTCCACCAATTCTCCGTGTGAACGACGGCTTCTCTGATGTATTTCCCGGGCGATAACGTTTTTCCCCACGCCTGATTCCCCTAAAATAAGAACCGTTGAATCTACCCCCGCTACTTTTTCTACTAAACGATAAATTTCTTTCATAGCTGGGCTAACTGCTACAACTTGATCGGAACCACTATTTTTCTCACGCAGTTCCTCAATCTCATTTTCGAATTGCTTCAATTGCTGTGTTAGATTTTCATAGCGGCGTTTTAATTCAAGAATCTCAGTCAAATCATGTGAAAAACTAACTACACCTTCCAATTCATCAGGCGTATTCCAAATGGGAAAGGCAGACACCATCAGCTTTTGCTTATAAATCGTCTCCTGCATCATTGTCTGGGCTTCCCCTGATTCCAGAACCAAACGAGTAGCGGACGGAGAAAAAATTTTAGCTTCCTCCAATTCCCTTACATTTCGTCCAAGTAATTCCTGTTGCTTTTTACCATAAATAGCTTCGCACGTAGGCCCAACTAGCCGAACTACACCATCTCCATCGGTAATAAGCAGGTGCTCATGCGAATAGTGGACGATCTGTTCTAAAATACGACCCATCCATTTGTCCGTGTCTGCCTTGTCCATCTTTATCCTCCGTAAATCTTTTCCTCCATCATAACACGCCTGCTATGAAGCGAAACGCTCGGCCTCTTTCATTGCAGCCAGAATTTCTACTAGATATTCCCAAATGCGAGTCACTGAATCAATTTCAACATGCTCTTGTGGGGTATGTGCCCCATAAATATTTGGACCAAAAGAGATCATATCTAGGTTGGGATTTTTCTATGCAAATACACCGCATTCTAAGCCAGCATGAACCGCCGTAATTTCTGGTTTTTGACCATTCATCTTTCCATATACCTGCTCACAAATCTCCCGAATCACAGAATCCGGGCGGTATGCCCACTCTGGGTAATCGGAATCGGTGATAAGCTCAGAGCCTGTTAAGGAGGCGAGCATTTCCAGCTGTTTCACAATAGCTCCCTTTAAGCTAGCCACAGAGCTTCTTACCTCATTTTCCAAATAAATGTAAGTGTCATCTGTTATGATA
>ENA-UOTW01000096-UOTW01000096.1-synthetic-metagenome-genome-assembly--contig:-NODE-96-length-12673-cov-2.172848_pt1 | contig 12673 bp, 9 predicted proteins | sample MGYA00238141_ERZ746978 | MGnify/ENA primary metagenome ERZ746978 (study PRJEB28755, sample SAMN02352454) | synthetic metagenome | study: EMG produced TPA metagenomics assembly of the Artificial... | reverse complement strand
AAAAGGCGAGCCGTCTTCTTCTCCCTACTCTTGGCCTGTAATCCAGTCGTGATAGCACAGCTTGTCACCTTTTATATTGATGGTCAATTGGCATCGCTTGTACTTATCATTTGTTCCTTGGGCTATCTCTTATTTAAGCGATTTAACGCATGGATTGTCGTAGGGCTATGCTCGGCCATCATCCTGCTAACGGCTATTAAATTTACCGCCCTTGTATATGCCGTTCTTTTATGCGGTGGTTTGCTCGTTCTATTTTTCCTGTACGATAAGCATAGACATTGGAAAAAGCTTTTGCTTTCGCTTGTAGCGTGCGGTCTCGTAGCGGTAACAATCGTTGGTTACAATCCTTACGTTACTAATTTTTTAGCGAAGGGGCATCCATTTTATCCGTTAGCTGGTGAGCATGCTGTCGATATTATGACAGCTAACAGTCCAGCCGACTTCAAAGGAAAAAATCCATTCGAAAAGATCTTTGTATCTTTATTTGCGAAGTCGGAAAATATTACAAGACCAAATGAAAGCACTATGAAATGGCCGTTTACTATAGCATTTGAGGAATTTCAAGCTTTTGTTGGGGCTGATGCTCGTGTAGCGGGTTTTGGGCCTTTGTTTGGAGGAGCTGTGTTAGTAACCTGTGTTGTCTCACTTGCTCTCTTTCTTCGCAATAGACAACTAGCGAAGCCTGTATTTTTACTAAGCGGGATCATTCTCTTGACCGTATTTATCAATCCAGAAAGCTGGTGGGCGCGATACGTTCCGCAATTGTGGTTTGTCCCCATACTCATCGCAATGGTAGGCTTCGAATCCGAAAAACAATTTGTGAAGTACGGAAGTTGGCTTTTAATTTGTACTCTTTCCATAAACTTGCTGTTAGTAGGGGCTACTCAAGCTATTGCTCAATCCTTCTTAAATGTGCAAGTAAACATACAGCTTCATGAAATGAAAAAGAGCAAGCTGCCTGTATTAGTTGATTTCCAGCATTTTCATTCCAATCGAATTAGATTAGAAAAAGCAGAGATAGAATTTATTGAAGCAAAAATTGATGATAAAAACGCGAAAAAACTTAGCTCATCACGTGCTACGTATTTATTGAGATGAGCGGCTTTTCCATCATGCCACTCATTTGGGCAGAAGCTCGCTTTATAATCAACCTGAATAGTCCGTTCGTTAGGACGCTTGCTGACCCCACGCTTCAATTGGGGTCAGTTTTTTCATTTAGGCTACAGTCGTCCCCATCCGTCAACATTTTATTCTTGTTTTAAAGCCTGCTCCTGATAAAATGTGTGTGGATTTTCCTTCCACTGGGATAAAACTTTTTCTTGTTGGGCATTGATTGTTCCATTATCTTTTGCTTGCTCTAAGAGTGCAGTGTAGTTGGATAACGTGTACAATGGATAGTTCGCTTCTGCAAAGGCACGTTCTGCATCGTTAAATTGGTAGCTAAAAATAGCAACTACCCCTAGTATTTCAGCCCCTTCCAGCTCAACAGCCCTTGCTGCCTTGATGGAGCTACCCCCTGTGGAAATTAAATCTTCAATTACGACCACCTTCTGACCGGCAGCAATACGCCCCTCGATTTGGTTTTGGCGGCCATGACCTTTTGCCTTATCGCGAACATAGATCATTGGCAATCCCAGACGATCAGCAATCCAGGCTGCATGAGGAATTCCTGCTGTCGCTGTTCCAGCAATGACTTCTACTTCAGGAAACCGTTCACGAATGATCTGAACAAAAGCATCTGCTAAAAAGCTGCGAACCTCTGGATACGTCATCGTGATACGATTATCGCAATAAATCGGTGAAGCAATGCCAGATGTCCAGATAAATGGTTCGTCAGGACGAAGATGTACAGCTCCAATTTGTAAGAGATGCTGTGCCACTTGTTTTGCAATCGTTGTATTCATCTATTTTCCCTCCTGTATGCTTTTCATCATGTCAGCCCATGCTTTGGCAGGTTCTTCGGCCTGTGTAATGGACCTACCGATTACGATATAATCTGTACCTAACTCAAATGCTTTGACTGGTGTGGTTACGCGGGTTTGATCTCCAAAGGCGGAACCAACAGTACGAATGCCTGGTGTTACGGTCAAAAAATCTGTTCGAGTGACTTGTTTAATGATTGGTACTTCCAAGGGAGAAGCAACAACACCGTCCAGCCCAGCTAGACTTGCCAAGGATGCATAATGAGCAACCGTCTCTTCCAATCTACCAGAGATGAGCATCTGCTCATTCATCATCTGCTGGCTACTACTCGTCAGCATCGTTACCCCGATCAGTAATGGTGATGTACTGCCGGCAGAAATACCTTGCTCTAAGCCTTCTCGTGCCGCTTCCATCATAGCTAATCCACCAGCTACATGTACATTCACCATATCGGCGCCATTCCTAGCTAAGCTTTTCATTGAGCCTTTAGCTGTATTGGGAATATCATGGATTTTCAAATCAACAAACACGTTCAATCCCTGTTCCTTTAACAGCGATACAATTGCTGATCCTTCTGCATAAAACAGCTCCATGCCAACCTTCACGTAGCGCACTTGATTTTCTAGGCTAGCAAGACAGTTTAACACCTCGTCTTTTGTTTGAAAATCCAGCGCTAGAATAATCCGTTCATCGATTTTATCTAACGAATGCTCTTGTAGTAAGGATAATTCCATGTGTGAATGCTCCTCTCCGTTGTTCCCTCATTGTCCACATATAGGAGGGGAGTGCTCCTAATGAGCACGCCCCCGTTCTAAGTCAACTCTTCTTTTTTACTGTGTTACCAGTACTTTTCCCATCTGTTGCTTGGGCATTGCCTCTGTAGAGAATGTGATTGTCTCTAATACATGCAGGATGGCGCTCGCTGTGTCTAGAGATGTCAGGCAGACTGCTCCGTTCTCTACGGCCTCACGACGAATGCGGAATCCATCACGCTGTGGTGTTTTACCTTTCGTTAAGGTGTTAAGCACAAGGTTTACTTGACCTGTACGGATTTCATCCAGTAGGTTCGGTGTGCCTTCGGATAGCTTTTGTACACGACGGACGGACAAGCCTGCCTGCTCTAGATAATCAGCAGTTCCATCCGTGGCTAGTAGATGGAAACCAAGCTGTTGGAAACGCTTCGTGATCGACAACGCTTCCTCCTTATCCTTGTCAGCTACCGTTACCAAAAGTGTTCCTTTGGTTGGAATATTCATGCCAGCCGCTAGCAGTCCCTTGTAAAGAGCTTTAGCTAGGGTAGTCTCACGCCCCATTACCTCCCCGGTGGATTTCATTTCAGGACCTAAGGTGATGTCCACACGGCGTAGTTTTGTGAAGGAGAAGACAGGAACCTTTACAGAAACCATCTTTTCCTCAGGATGATAGCCTGTAGCAAACCCTTGATCGAGAATGCTGTAGCCAAGAATTGCCTTCGTCGCAATGTTCGCCATCGGAATTCCGGTTACCTTAGACAGGAATGGAACGGTACGGGAGCTGCGTGGGTTTACCTCGATGACGTAAGGCTTTCCTTTATAGATGACAAATTGGATATTGAGTAAGCCCTTGATGCAGAGCGCGCGTGCTAGCTTCGTAGTCATGTCGATGATCTCTGCTTTCACTGTCTCTGATAAGGATTGCGGCGGATATACTGCGATAGAGTCGCCTGAGTGAACCCCTGCACGCTCGATGTGCTCCATGATACCTGGAATCAGCACATTCTCTCCATCACAAATCGCATCTACTTCTGCTTCAATTCCTAGCATATAGCGATCAATTAGTACAGGATGCTCTGGATTTACTTTTACTGCTTTTTTCATATAAGAGATTAGCTCTTCTTCGTTATAAACGATTTCCATTGCCCGTCCGCCCAAGACATAGGAAGGGCGAACCAGCACAGGGAAGCCTAATAAGTCAGCAGCGACCACAGCTTCCTCTACAGAGGTCACCGTTTTGCCCGGCGGTTGAGCGATATCCAGCTTTCGCAAGAGGGCCTCAAACTTCTCACGGTTTTCAGCTGCATCAATATTTTCTAAGCTGGTTCCTAGAATTTTGACACCGCGTCTCGTAAGCTTATCAGCAAGATTGATCGCTGTTTGTCCTCCAAACTGGACAATGACACCTTCTGGCTGCTCTTGCTCGATGATGTGCATAACATCCTCTATATACAGCGGTTCAAAGTAGAGACGATCAGAGGTATTAAAATCTGTTGAGACCGTTTCAGGGTTATTGTTGACAATAATGGCTTCGTACCCAGCCTCCTTCAAAGCCCAGACCGCATGGACTGTTGAGTAGTCAAATTCAATTCCTTGGCCAATGCGGATCGGACCAGAGCCTAGTACGATGACACGTTTTTTGCCTGTATCCATAAATTCGTTTTCTTGCTCGTAGGTCGAGTAATAGTACGGTGTTTGCGCTTCGAATTCGGCAGCGCACGTATCTACCATTTTATATACAGGCTTCATTCCCCATTGTGTACGCAGGTTATAAATCTCTTCTTCCTTTTGTCCTGTACATTCTGCGATTTTACGATCGGTAAAACCAAGGCGTTTTGCTTCATGTAAAGCTTCCTGTGTCAATCCAGATTCGGCTAATGTTGTTTCATAAGCGACAATATTCCAGAATTTATGCAGGAAGAAGAGGTCGATCTTCGTTAATTGATGAATCCGAGAGATATGATAGCCACGGCGCATTGCTTCTGCTAGTAAGAACAGGCGTTCATCATCTGCGATTACCAAACGTTGCTCCAATTCCTCATCAGTAAGCTCTCTCGCCTCTGGTAGTTCTAAATGGTAGCTTCCAATCTCTAAGGAGCGGATCGCTTTCATCATGGATTCTTCAAAGCTACGTCCAATCGCCATTACCTCGCCCGTTGCTTTCATTTGTGTACCAAGACGGCGATTTGCGGATTGAAATTTATCGAAAGGCCAGCGAGGAATTTTGCTAACCACATAGTCTAAGGTTGGTTCAAAGCAAGCGTAGGTTTGACCAGTCACCGGATTCTTTAGCTCATCTAGTGTATAGCCAATAGCGATTTTTGCCGCCATCTTAGCGATCGGATACCCTGTGGCCTTGGACGCTAAGGCTGAGGAACGGCTGACGCGAGGATTTACCTCGATGACATAATATTGGAAGCTAACGGGATCAAGCGCGTACTGAACATTGCAGCCACCTTCGATTTTTAAGGCGCGGATGATATTTAATGCAGAGGAACGCAGCATTTGATATTCACGATCAGATAGCGTCTGACTCGGAGCGACAACGACTGAGTCACCTGTGTGTACACCAACTGGGTCAATATTTTCCATGTTGCAGACCACGATACAGTTATCGTTAGCATCACGCATTACTTCATACTCTACTTCTTTCATTCCTGCAATACTTCTTTCCACTAAGCATTGCGTAATCGGGGAATATTTTAGACCGCTTGTGACAATTTCAATTAACGAGGCTTGGTCCTCACAGATACCCCCACCGGTTCCGCCGAGCGTGTAAGCCGGGCGAACAATGATTGGATAGCCAATCTCATTAGCGAACTCAAGCGCCTCTTCTACCGAGCTTACAATTACAGAGTCTGGTACTGGTTCGTTTAACTCCTGCATGAGAGAGCGGAACAAATCGCGATCCTCCGCTTGTTTAATCGAGCTCAGATTTGTTCCGAGTAGCTTCACATTCTCTTCTTCCAGTACACCCAGATCTGCTAAAGCTACTGCCATATTCAATCCTGTTTGTCCACCCAAGGTCGGTAACAATCCATCTGGTTTTTCCTGACGAATGACTCGGGCTACGAACTCAGGAGTAATTGGTTCAATGTATACTTTGTCAGCCATATTCGTATCTGTCATGATTGTAGCTGGGTTGGAGTTGATTAGAACCACCTCCATCCCCTCTTCTTTTAATGCTTCGCAAGCCTGCGTTCCTGCATAGTCAAACTCTGCCGCCTGTCCAATCACGATAGGACCAGAGCCAATCACCAGAATTTTTTTCAGATTATCTATTTTTGGCATACCATTTCTCCTCCTTGGATTGTTTCATCATGTCTAGGAATTGGCCGAATAAATAGCCTGAATCATACGGTCCAGGTGCTGCTTCTGGATGGTATTGAACAGAGAAGGCTTGCTTTTTCGCATTGCGTAATCCTTCAATCGTCCCGTCATTTAGAGCAACATGGGTCACTTCTAATTCTGTTCCAATAACGGAAGCTTCGTTTACAGCATAGCCGTGGTTTTGGGACGTGATATATGTACGTCCAGTTATCAATTCTTTTACGGGATGATTCCCGCCACGGTGACCAAACTTCAATTTCTCCGTGTCAGCTCCGCTTGCCAGAGCAAACAACTGATGACCCAAGCATATTCCGAATAATGGGTATTCTCCGAGAATTTCTTTCACCATCTGAATAGCTTGCGGTACATCCTTAGGGTCGCCTGGGCCGTTAGACAGCAAGATGCCATCTGGTTGTAGGCGGCGAATTTCATCTGCGGTGACGGTATGCGGAACCACTACAATGTCCCATCCTCGCTTGGATAATTCCCGCATAATGCCATGCTTGCAGCCAAAGTCTACTAAGACGACGCGATCACCGTTACCTGGACTGGAGTAAATGCTTTTTGTTGATACCTGGGCAACCTGATTGGTCATGACATCCGTACTTTTCAACTGAGCAAGCAATTCCTCGGCTGGACGCTCACTGGTTGTAATCAATCCTCTCAGGGTTCCAAAATGACGTATTTTACGTGTTAACATTCGTGTATCTACACCGGAAATACCCGGAATCTCATATGCCTGTAAGAGCTCGTGCAGAGTTTGTGTCGAGCGCCAATTGCTTGGCATATCGCAATGCTCTCGTACAACAAAGCCATGGATAAACGGACGAACCGCCTCGAAATCATCGCGATTAATCCCGTAGTTACCAATCAAGGGATACGTCATGACGACGATCTGTCCACAATAAGAGGGATCGGATAATACCTCTTGATAGCCTGTTAATCCTGTGTTAAATACCACCTCACCAATGCTTTCATTGGTGGCCCCCATCGCTTTTCCTACACAAATCGTTCCGTCTTCTAATATCAAACGTGCCTTCATGCCGTTATCCCCCTTATCCCTAATTGTTGTATACAATTTTTCCATCTACCATAGTGAGTACAGTCCATCCCTTACATACCCAACCCGCAAATGGTGTATTTTTTCCTTTACTTTTAAAATGATCGGGATTAATGCTTTTCTCAGTCGTAAGATCAAACACTGCCAAGTCAGCAATTGCTCCTACTTCTACTTTTCCATAGGGTAGCCCAAACAGTTCCGCTGGTTTAGTAGCCATTTTGTCTACCAGCTCGGCAAGGGTGAGTATTCCTTTTTCTACAAGATGCGTATAAAGGAGTGGGAATGCCGTTTCTAGTCCAACTATTCCAAATGGAGCCCGCTTTAATCCCTTTGCTTTTTCTTCCGAGGTATGCGGTGCATGGTCGGTAGCAATGATATCAATGCTTCCTTCCTTTAATCCGGCGATCAATGCGTCACGATCCTCACGAGAGCGAAGCGGCGGATTCATTTTCCAATTAGGATCTAGGCTGTCTGGGATATCCTCGTCACATAACAACAGGTGATGCGGGGTTACCTCCGTGGTAACGTTGATACCTGCATGTTTCCCGTCGCGTACAAGTCGCACGGATTCTTTTGCGCTGATATGGCATACATGATAGTGAACCCCCGTGGCTTCTGCTAGTAGAATATCTCGGCCGACATGCACAGCTTCTGAAGCAGACGGGATACCTGGTAGCCCATGCTTAGCTGCTGTCACTCCATCATGTAATGCCGCACCGGGAGGCAACAGGTCGTTATCTTCACAGTGGGCAACTACAGACATTCCTAACGCTTTCGCTTTTTGCATTGCTTCTACCATCATTTTCGTGGATTGCACTCCTACCCCATCATCAGTTAGTGCAAAGGCTCCAGCTTGCTGTAGAGCCGCAAAGTCTGTGTGCTCCACCCCAAGCTGACGTACAGTAATAGCAGCGTAGGGTAAAACCCGTGCCAGGTTAGCTTGTTTTGCTTTATGAAGAACGAATTCTACTGTTTCGACACGATCGATCACTGGGCGTGTATTCGGCATGCAGGCTACCGTAGTGTAACCGCCTGCCACTGCCGCATGAGCGCCTGTTTCGATGGTTTCTTTCGCTTCAAATCCTGGTTCGCGGAAATGCACATGTACATCCACTAGACCTGGGGCTATGAAGTGTCCGTTTAAATCCACCACTTCATGATCTGCTTCCGCCTCAATGTTGCTCTCGATCTTAACAATGCGATTTTCTACGATTAACAGATCCTTGATCGAAAGTTCACCTTGTTCGTTTAGCAGTTTGCCATTTTTAAGGATGATTCCCATGTGCTTATTCCTCCTGTCATCAATTTCGCAATTACAGCCATTCGAACAGCTACTCCATTTGTAACTTGCGGGAAGATAACGGATTGCTTACCCTCCACCAGTTGTCCATCAATCTCCACCCCTCTGTTAAAAGGAGCCGGATGCATAATGATGGCATTTGGTTTCATCATGGCTGCGCGTTCTCTAGTTAATCCATAAGCCTGATGATAGGTTTCCTTTGAAGAAAAGAGCTGGCCTGTATGACGTTCTAGCTGCACTCGCAGCATCATCACCACATCCGCTGTTGCTATTGCTTCCTCCATCCCTACCACTCGTACCTCTTTTGGCAAGGCTGTCTGATCCCGCATCAACTGATCTGGTCCTGTAATCATAAGGTTGGCCCCGAGCTTCGGTAATGCATCTAAATGCGATCCGAGCACTCTGCTATGGCGCAAATCTCCTATGATAGCTACCTTTAACCCTTGAATGCCCCCATGATGCTGCTTCATTGTAAGCAAATCCAGCAAGCATTGCGTTGGATGCTCCATCGTGCCTTCCCCTGCATTTACAAGGTGCAGGTTTAAATTTGGTTCGTTCGCAAGCTCATGAAATAATCCATTTTGTCCGGTGCGAATAACGGCCGTTTCTACTCCCATTGATTCAAGCGTTCGCAAAGTATCATAAATTGTCTCACCTTTGGTAGTAGAAGAGCTGATATCGCTAAAATTCAGTACATGAGCACCCAAACGTTTTTCCGCTACTTCAAAGGAAAAGCGGGTACGTGTACTTGCTTCGAAAAATAAGTTTGCTACAAATCGTCCCTGTAAGAGGTTAATCTGTTCATTTGGCCTTGCTGCAAAATATTCGGCCTCTCGCAAGATTGCTTCGATCTCATCTTTACCAAGGTGTTTGATTCCCAGCAGATTTTTCATTATTCCCCACTCCTTTGCCCGTATGGTTTGTCATAATGCTTATGCTGCTGACTCTACCTGATCCTTGTGCGCCTCACCCATCGCAGATTCCTTTCCAGGCAAGATCGCATGCAGAAAAATTCCGATGAAGGTTGAGAATGCTACATTATCAATCGTTAGGTTCGTTAGGAAGCTTTGCCAGAAGGTAACTCCCTCGAAGCTAATTTTGTACCCGCCGATTCCCGTTACAAGTATGGAAGCAGCGATAATCATGTTGCGTTTATTTGCAAAATCGACTTTATTTTCAACATACATCCTAAAGCCTTGGGATGCGATAATCCCGAACAGTACGATGGAGACGCCACCTAGTACCGGCGTTGGGATGGTCATGAGAAACGCGCTGATTTTTCCGCAGAAGGAGAATAAGATCGCGAATACTGCGGCTAGGGCAATAACTGCTCGACTATAAACTCTTGTGATTGCTAGAACACCCATGTTTTCACCATAAGTCGTACTAGGTGGTCCACCGATAAAGGCAGAAACCGCGGTAGCTACACCATCACCTAGCAAGCTTCGATGCAAGCCAGGGTCCTTCATTAGGTCACGATTCATAATTTTACTTGTTACCAATAAATGGCCTAAATGTTCGGTTAAGGAGACAAACGCGATCGGTGCGATAATCAGAGCTGATAACCATGCTCCTTTATCCGTCATGGCAGTTGTCAGCAGGCCAACATGCAAGTGCTGCGAAAACATTTCTGGCAGGCTGATAAAAAGGGGAGCCTTTGTAATGGAAGCCCTGCTAATCAAATCCGCATGTCGTAGAGCTGTATAGCCGTATCCGCCAATGATTCCAAGTAGGATGGGAATCAGTGACAAGAAGCCGCGCAGCATAACCGCAGCAATAATGGTTACCAGCAATGTGACTAAGGAGATTTCAATGGAAGTTAGCGAGATTACTGATTTTCCTTCTACCGTTACTTTTGTAGCCATGTCTACAGCTACACCTGCTAAGCTCAAACCGATAACCACGAGAATGGAAGCTATCACAACGGGTGGGAGTAAGCGATCCAGCCAGCCTACCCCGAATTTTCGTACCATGGCTGCTACTAGGACATAAACCAGTCCCGATAGGAAGCAGCCCAGCAAGGCAACTCCTTGCCCGTATGTTGCTGTCACGGTAATGATGGGGCCAATGAAAGCGAAGGAGGAACCAAGATAGTTAGGAATTTTTCCCTTCGTAATCAGCATGAAAATCAGGGTGCCTAATCCACTGGCAATCAGTGCGGCAGATATATCTAAACCTGTTAAGATTGGAACTAGTACTGTGGAGCCAAACATGGCGAATAAGTGTTGAATACTAAGTGGTAATAAACGAGTCAAAGCTGGTGTTTCATGTACGTCTACAAAATCTTGTTTGCTCATTTTCTCCCCTGCTTTCTTAATTTTTTGCACAAAAAAACCTCTTCGTGGGTACACAAAGAGGCAGGTCCAAGCACAGAGGTACGCATACCTCCAGCGTTAGATCGAGTCCCCTTGCTAACCTCACGGGATTAGCCTTAAAGAGGCGATATATAGTTGGCGATTCATTCTTCTTTTTGCATCAGTGAAACCTTATCTGTTCCATCTACTTCCTGCAATTGTACAGCAATAATTTCAGATCGGGACGTAGGAAGGTTTTTGCCCACATAATCAGGTCGAATAGGTAACTCACGATGACCACGATCCACTAATACAGCGAGCTGGATCATCTTCGAGCGTCCCTGATCCACTAAGGCATCCAGAGCAGCCCGAACCGTACGTCCTGTAAACAGCACATCATCCACCAGGATAACCTTTTTCCCTGTAATCTCAGGCAGTTTTGCTCCATGAACAACAGCGTCTGAAGACCTGTGTGTCAAATCGTCTCGGTATAAAGTAATGTCTAATTCACCAAAGGGAAGCTTCACATTCTCAATCTGCTCGATTCGTTTGGCTAAGCGTTCTGCCAAATAAATTCCGCGAGTTTTAATGCCGATGATCACACAGTCCTCTACGCCCTTATTGCGTTCAATAATTTCATGAGCAATGCGAGTTAAGGCCCGCCTAATCGCTGCTTCATCCATCATAATGCTTTTTTCGTTCATCGGAGTTGCTCCTTTCAGCAGAAGTAGATGACCTTTACAAGACTCGGGAGGCTACTATCTGCCAGCTTGTGTTGTTCCTGATGGTCTGACACAAAAAAAGCTTCTTGTCTCACTGACAAGAAGCTTCGTGCGCACATAAAGAAGGGCATAACCATCCCAACTATATCTGCGTTATTCACCGTCGCCCTTGCCAGCCTCACGGGACTGGATTTAAAGGTTACCTTTTGTTACGAATGATTATGTCATACCTTTTTATATCTGTCAACACGTTTAACATTTTTGCTCACGTATGAACTGAATTTCTGCTTGCAGTTCCTGTGGGATCTCAGCCTCGAATTCCATGTATTCGCCTGTACTCGGATGAATGAATCCTAGTGTCTTCGCATGTAAGGCTTGCCCATTAATATCCAGCGTTTTTCGTGGGCCGTATTTGGGGTCACCTGCTAGCGGGTAGCCAATATATTTCATATGAACACGAATCTGATGGGTGCGTCCTGTCTCAAGCTTTAATTCCACAAGGGTAAAATCCTTCATCCGCTCTAATACGACAAAGTGAGTGACAGCAGGTTTACTATTGCCAAAGACAACCGCCATCTGTTGGCGATTTTTAGGATCGCGTCCAATTGGAGCATCGATTGTCCCCATCTCATGTGGAATTTCTCCATGAACCAAAGCCACATATTTACGATTAACGGTATGTTCCTTTAATTGAGCTGCTAGACTTGCATGGGCCTTATCGTTTTTGGCAATCATTAATAAACCAGACGTGTCTTTATCAATACGATGAACGATACCGGGGCGCATCACACCATTTATACCTGATAAATCCTTACAATGATGCATGAGACCATTGACCAATGTTCCTGTATAATGACCTAACGCTGGATGCACGACTAAGCCACGTGGCTTGTTTACAACCACGACATCGGAATCTTCATAGACGATGTCTAAATCCATCGCTTGCGCTTCGATCTTCAACTCTTTTGGAGGTGGCACACGCAAGCTGATCTCGTCATCCATTGCTACCTTGTAATTATTTTTAATCGGAGCATCATTGACCGTAACTCGTCCTTCTTTTACCCATGCTTGTACTTGAGAACGAGACCATTCTCCTTCTTGCATAGTCAAAAATTTATCAATGCGTTCCCCTGCTTCTTCTTTTTCCACTGTCCAATCATAACGTTCGAAAGTTTGCTCTGTCATCTATAAGCTCCTAAATATATTCATTCTAATGATAGTATGCTCTTACTTGCTGGAAGAATGTGATGGCTTGCGAGATTCCATAAAAATATCAATCAGCATCACGGCTA
>ENA-UOTW01000095-UOTW01000095.1-synthetic-metagenome-genome-assembly--contig:-NODE-95-length-12701-cov-1.575202_pt1 | contig 12701 bp, 13 predicted proteins | sample MGYA00238141_ERZ746978 | MGnify/ENA primary metagenome ERZ746978 (study PRJEB28755, sample SAMN02352454) | synthetic metagenome | study: EMG produced TPA metagenomics assembly of the Artificial... | reverse complement strand
CCGCAAACCGGTGAGACCGTAGAAGAATTGACGCAAACGGAATTAGATGCTTTTCATCAGCAGTATAAAGGGGATGACTATCTTGTTCAATGTGGCATCTGTGGTACCATTGAAAGCGAAGAAAGGTTTGTAAAAATGGCGCAACACTCATTTGGACCAAAATGAGCAAGCTGAAACATTATTATGTCTATTAAAAAGAGAGAAACCTGGTAATGATTTATACCAGGTTTTACATCTTTATACGGTTAAATCTCATGATTATCTACAAAAGATGTGTTTACCTATCCTTTTAATTTGCGGGCGACTCCAGATCCAAGCAGAGGTTGCTGTATCTGGATTAAAATAATAGGTAGCTCCTTCACTAGGGTCCCACCCCTTTAGAGCATCTTGAACTGCCTTTCGCGCTGTTTCATCTGGTGATAGATAAATTTGACCGTCAGCTACAGCTGTAAATGCACGTGGTTCAAACACAACAGCAGCCGGTGAATTAGGGAAGGATGGGCTTTTGGTACGATTTAAAATAACGGCCGCGACTGCAACCTGTCCGGTATACGGTTCACCGCGTGCTTCTCCATATACAGCTTGGGCCATAATTTGCAGGTCATTAGTCGAAAAGCCATTAGAAGCCGTGATTACTTGATTTCCTTTTTCTTTTGGTTTAAAAGTCCCCATCACATAATTTTTTGTTGCATTGTACAGTCGGACTTTTGTTTTATCGTCTAGCTCCCCGGTAATAGTCATGCCAAATTCATATTGAAAAAGACGCAGAGCATTTCTTGTGCGAGGACCGAAAATAGAATCGATATCTCCTGTGTAAAAACCAATATGTTTAAGCCTCTCTTGTAGTTCTCTTACATTGGTACCTGTGCTTCCTTCCTTATAGGTAGGACCCATGGTAAATGCTTGTGTGATACTTGGAATACTACTAACCAGAAATGCAGTACACAAGATTACTCCGAAACACCAATACATAACTTTTTGCACTGTATGTATGCCTCCCTTTTGTAAAAAAGCTACGTTAGTAAACGGTAGTTCGTTTTGTAAGGGTAGTTTGTCCGATTTTCTATTGGTTTAAAAGCTGGTAAAATTTTCGAGAATAGTGCTTCAAGCCTTTGCCGAAACCCGTTATAATAAAAGAAAAACATTTTTGAAGCAGCACATGATTAGTTGGGTAAACTATGTACAACAGGTAAGTAGCGCTACATAAGGGCGGTTCACATAAGGAGGCGGTAGGGATGGATTCCGTGAAAGACCAAATCAGAGTGGCAGATCAAGTAGTTGCAGTTATTGCAGGAGTAGCGGCTCAAGAGATTGAAGAGGTAGCTGTAGGCGGTTCTATTACATTTTATGATGAATGGACGAAGCGATTAGGTGCGAAGAATAACGCAAAAGGAATCATGGTCGAAATAGGAGACATGGGTGCTTCTATTACATTATGGGTTTCTGTTCGATACGGAACTATCATTAGCAAGACCTGCCAGCATCTACAAGAGAAAGTAAAAGAAACAGTGGAGTTTTTAACAGGATTGACGGTTTATGAAGTAAACGTACGCGTCGAGGGCCTCACGATTGAATAACGAGAATCAAGCATAGGTATACACAGAAATAGAAAAAATCCAACGACGAATTTGTTGCTGTCGTTGGATTTTTTATGTTTGTGAAGGGGAAAAACCTATCCTTGCATCGAGGAGCTCTGGGCATTTTTTTGTCTATTAACATCACGAGATACACTTAGTAGGATTCCCATGCTCGTCATACAAATCAACAGGGATGATCCACCATAACTGATAAATGGCAAGGGTACACCTGTCAAAGGTATAGCACCTGTTACACCACCGATATTAATCATTGCCTGAATGCTAATCATGGTAACAATTCCTGTTCCAGCCAGCGTAGCAAAGGTATCAGTTGATCGTAAGCTGATCTGCAGTCCTCGAATGATTAACAGCAGATATAAGAGCAGGAAGATAGAGGTACCGATTAGCCCCATCTCTTCAGCAATAACGGAAAAGATAAAATCGGTATATGCCTCAGGTAGATACAGATACTTTTGCAAGCTTTTCCCGAACCCTGTACCGAAGATTCCACCTCGTGCAATAGCATAGAGGGATTGAACCATATGAAAACCTTTATCTAATGGATCATTCCAAGGATTAGTAAAAGAGGTTAATCGTGCCCAAGCATGTTGTTTTACCATGATATAAGTAGTAATAAACAGAGTAGATGGAGGGACCGTAAGCAAAAAGATATGCTTAATATTAGCTCCACCTGCTATTAAGATAACCCCAGCCGTTCCTAAAATAATGGCTGCAGTTCCTAAATCCGGCTGGGCCATAATCATCAAAAAGAAAATACCCGTAACTGTCAAAGGTGGTATTAAACCTGTTTTGAAGCTTCGGAAGGCACCTCCCTTTTTGGCGATGAGGGCTGACAAATACAGAATTAATCCCAGCTTGGCAACCTCTGAGGTTTGTAAATTCATAAAGCCTAATTTAATCCATGATTGCGCACCGTTAGCTTTGCTCCCAAATCCAGGAATATAAACAAGTAGAAGTAAAAAAAAGCTACCGACGGCAATCAACAGGAAGTTTTTCTTATAAAAGGAGAAGGGGATGTTCATAACAAAGAACATAAGAAACAAACCCAAGATGGCAAAGATGATTTGTCTTTTTTCGAAGGACAAACCGTCACCTAGACATTGATCACAACCTTTGGATGTCAATATTCCGGTTTGAGCATAGATGTAGCTGGAGCTCATTACCATCGTAATGCCAAAGCCTACAAGTAGCACTGTTAAAAAAAGTAGGAGAAAATCTGGTACGCCCCGAGTTTTCATTGAAAAAGAAATCACCCCTAGAAATGAAACAGAGAGGTGGGTATGTCCTCTCTGCTTGTGTAAAGTATTTGAACAAACTGAACCTTCATACTGTTATGCTAATTTGTCTTTTAATCCTTGTAAAATCTGTTTTGCATTGTTGAGTACGCCATCTGGCATAGGACAGTCATAATCAATTCCATGTGGGAACAGATGCTTGCCAATGAATGGCTCGTCCAATTTTAATACAGTGTCTGGATCTTCCATTTTGCCTTCTACACAATGTGCTTGAATGCGAAGATAGTAGGTGGTGTCTCTATCCTTTAGCTTGTAATCGTAGGTTGCATGGGTATAATCCCAAGCAAAACGCGTGAAACCTAAGCTATCCATAGCAATGTCCAAGTCGGCTAGAGTTCCTTGTTGGCCGCCGATTCCCGTTTCTTTGAGAAGCATTCTGCCTTCCTCCTTCGTGATATTCACTCCCTTATGATAGTAGGTTTTTCCTGATTGTGCAATGATTATGAGACGTAAAAAATAGCTCGATTGCATGAAAGAATACAGGAGGGGGGAAACTAACCTTTGTTTAAGTACGGAAGGAGGAAGAAAAATGGCAAAAAGAACATTACGTGAAATCATGACCGAGAATCTTGCTACCGTTACATTATTAGATAATGTATATGAAGTAGCGGTGAAAATGAGAGATTGGAACGTTGGCGTTATCCCAGTTGTGAATGAGCAAAAAGATGTTATCGGAGTAATTACAGACCGTGATATCGTCATTCGTGGTCTTGCTGAAAAGCATCAAGGCTCTAGTAAGGTCGAAGAGGTTATGAGTAGAGACATCGTGCTTGGTACCCCAGAAATGACCGTGGATGCAGCAGCTAAGCTGATGGCCAAGCATCAAATTCGTCGTCTGCCAGTAGTTGATAACGGAAAATTAGTTGGCATTGTGGCGATTGGAGACATGGCAATCCGCAACATTTTACAAGATGAGGCTGGAGAAGCGTTAGCAGAGATTTCGGAAACAGCTTCACGCCATTAAAATTTAAAATGAAGAGAGCATTTGTGGGCACTCGAAAAACGAGTGTCTTTTTCTATTTTATTTTTTTGTGTCACTCCATAATATTTGGGCTTGTCTTTTTTGGACCCAATTTATCCCTTTTCGCATAGGCTGTAACGAAGAGGAAAGGAGGGTCCACATGGGTTTTTTCGATTTTGACTTCTTAAATGGAGATAACGAGGAACTGATATGGATCATCATAATCGTCGTGGTTTTATTTGTACTACTCGTTGATTGGGACTGGGAATAATGACCGGATAAAAAGGCGGCCTACCAAGATGTTGTGGGTCGTTTTTTGCTTTATAAGAATAGAAAAACTGTAGACAAGCACGTATGTTTGGTATGATGGGAAAGGTAGAAATAAACAAAAAGCATGGAGGATTTGTACATGAGAACAATGTTTGCCAAAACGAAGCATTTATTAGCCATTCTTTCCCTTGGTGTTGCCTTGGCGGTTAGTGGATGCGCCACTGACAAAGACAGCCAAGAAAACAACGAGCCTACTCCCAATGGAAAAATGAAAGTTAAAATAGAGAGAGTGGTCGATGGGGATACCTTTAAAACAACAAGAGGCGATAAGGTAAGGCTAATCGGAGTGGATACACCAGAGACGGTAAAGCCCAATACTCCTGTACAGCCATATGGAAAAGAAGCGAGTAACTATTCGAAAAGTATGTTAGAAGGCAAGGAGGTCACTCTTCAATTCGATGTTCAGCCTTTCGATAAATATCAAAGATTATTAGCTTATGTTTATTTAGAAGATGGCACATTCTATAATGAGCATCTTGTACATGAAGGATACGCTCGCATCATGACAGTTCCACCTAATGTAGCCCAAGCAGAAGTGTTCTTAAAGGCAGAACAGGATGCTAGAGAAAATAATCGAGGGCTCTGGGCATTAGATGTTTATCAGAAAGCGGACCAGGATAAGCAAATGAATACATCCTCGAAGAAGCAAAAGAATCAATCTGATAAAAAGGAAAGTAGTTCACAAAAGGAAAGTAGCTCGCAAAAAGACAACAGCAAGCAACAAATCAAAGGAAATATTAATTCAAAGGGTGAAAAAATTTATCATGTGCCTGGTGGACGTTATTATGAGCAAACAAAACCAGAAGAGTGGTTTGATACCGAAGAAGCTGCAATAAAAGCAGGATTTAGAAAATCAAAGGAATAACATTTAGATGGTTGTTTGAATATTATAATGTTATCTGATACACTACGAGTAGAGAGATCGGAAAATGAGGTGCTGCGGGATGAGGAAAAATCTGAATCATAAGCATAATGGACAAGAAAAAAACTCCAATTATTCTCACGTAGAACATCAAGATAACGAAATTGTAACGAAAACTTGCTGTGGTGAACAGGGGCAGCATTCCCATGCAGATCACCATCAGCACGAGCATTGTCAAGATGCAGGTCACTCGCATCAAGAACATCATCACAAAAATCATAGTCACGATCACGAACATCAGAAACACACTCATCACGGCCATAATCATGCTGAACATTCACACGCTACAGGATGCTGTTCAGCCCAACATGAAATGTCGACGAATGAATTAACCAATAAACCCGCTGCACAGGTATATCATATTGAGGGCATGGATTGCGGCTCCTGCGCATTGACGTTACAGAAGCATGTGCAGAAAAGCCTGAACATGTCTGAAGTAGAAGTAAACTTTAGCACAGCTAAAATGCGCTTAGGTAAAAAAGCTAATGTTAAACAAGTTCTCCAAGCTATTACGGAAGCGGGTTACAAAGGTACATATCAAGACGGAAATGATCGCTTGGCTAGTGTTGAACCGGAAGCTTGGTGGCGAAATGAGGCGGTTTGGCGTACGGGCCGCGCATTCTGGCAGGGCTTATACTGCATGCGTTCCAGTTAGAACTGCTGGGGAATAGTGCTTATGCTATAGCTATGGTGATTGCTGGATTAAAGCCATTAAAAGCCGCCTGGTATGCTCTAAAAAGCAAATCGGCCGATATGAATCTGCTGATGAGCTTAGCGGCAATAGGTGCAGCTTTTATTGGGGAATGGTTAGAAGGGGCAACGGTTGTTTTCTTATTTGGACTTGGGAACGCTTTGCAAACCCTATCTATCAATAAAACGCGTCAATCTATCCGCTCCTTGCTACGTTTAGCACCAAAGGAAGCGATTGTTTATAGAGGAGCCGAATGGGTTAGTATCCCAGTAAAAGATGTACTAGTTGGAGAGCGCTTGTTAATCAAAGCAGGTGAAGGAATTCCTCTTGATGGGTTTATTGTTAAAGGGATTTCAACGTTTAATCAGGCGCCGATCACTGGGGAATCCATGCCAGTTGACAAAGGCGTAGGTGACACTCTTTTTGCTGGTAGTATAAACGAAACTGATGTAGTTGAGATGGAAGTCACGAAGATCGGCTCCGATTCGACGTTAGCTCGCATCATTCATTTAGTGGAGGAAGCACAGGAGAAGAAGGCACCGACGGAGCAGTTCGTAGAGAAATTTGCTAGAATTTATACGCCCATTGTCATTGTAGTGGCCCTAGCTGTTATTATTTTGCCTCCTTTATTTACAGGAGAGTGGCAACATTGGTTTTACCGTGGCTTGGAGCTATTGGTAATCGCTTGCCCTTGCGCCTTAGTGATTTCGACTCCAGTTGCAGTAGTGTCAGCTATTGGCAGTGCGGCACGTCATGGTGTGCTTATTAAGGGTGGAGCCGCCTTGGAGATGATTGGTCATTTAAAACAAGTGGCGTTTGATAAGACGGGTACGATCACAACTGGAAAACTACAGGTTGAAAAAATTCTTACTCTTCAGGAACGTACAGAGACAGAAATTCTTGAAAAGGCAGCCATGATCGAGCAATCCTCACATCATCCCATTGCTACAGCTATCCTGTTGCAGGCAAGGGAAAATGGGATTCTCCCGCAGAATTCTGATCATCATCAAACCATTGTTGGTAAGGGTGCTAGTGCTACCCTGTCAGGAATCACGTATTTGGCTGGGAATGAAAAGCTGTTTATCGAATATAATGTTGAGCTTGGCCTTTTACAAGAACAGATTAAAGAAGAGCAACAAGCTGGCAAAACGATTGTATTAGTGGGAACAACAAAAGAAATTTGGGGTGCCCTCATCATATCTGATACCATTCGCCCAACTAGCCGACAGGTGATGCAGCAATTGCAAGGCATTGGCGTAAAAACCTTGTTGCTGACGGGAGATAATGCCGGAGCGGCACAGCATATGGCTCAAAAAGTGGGGATCGGACACGTACAAGCAGGATTGTTGCCAGAGGATAAGCTGGAGGCAATAAAGGTAGCGAAAAAGCGAGAAGGTGGCACGATCGCAATGGTGGGTGACGGTATTAATGATGCCCCAGCTTTAGCTACTGCTGATGTAGGTATTGCGATGGGAGGAGCCGGGACAGATACTGCGATGGAAACAGCAGGAATTGTATTGATGGCTGATGACCTAGAAAAATTACCATATGTAATTAGACTTAGCCAACAAGCGTTAGCGATTATCAAGCAAAACATCTATTTCTCTCTGTTGATCAAAGCCATTGCACTACTTTTGATCATCCCAAATTGGCTCACACTGTGGATGGCCGTCATTAGTGATACAGGAGCAGCCATGATTGTTATTCTTAATAGCATGAGGCTATTGAGAAAGTAATTTACAAGAGAATAAAATTCGCTTAACGAACTGATCAATGAAGTAGACGATTGTAGCATAAACAGGGAAAAACAGGGCACTCTAGGGCTATATTCACCAAAAAGTAAGGAGTGTCCTGTATGATCCAAAAATTGCGTGGACGTCGTTTTTACTTATTTATTTTGTTTGTAGCTATTTTAGAGCTATCCATGATGGGATTGCATTCATTGGAAGGAAAAAAGGCAACTCACAGCAATCAGACACATGTACTTGCTGAAGAAGTGAAGAAGCCCTCTCTTGTCGTGGAACACCAAGTAAAAGGCAATGATCTGGAATTAAAAATGATTGTTCAAGATTTCCGGTTCTCATTGGAAAACATGGGAAAAGAAAATAAAGACGGTGAAGGCCATGTCCATTTGTATGTAGATGGGAAGAAAATAGCCAAGATTTTTGGCCCGCAATTTACCTTAGCGGATGTGGCTCCCGGAAAGCACAAAATAGAAGAGGAATTAGACCATAACAACCATGAATCCTATGGTGTCAAACAGACCTTTGAAATCGTAGTCAACTAAGCAAATGAAAAAGAGAGTCTTATGAGGCTTTCACCTACATAGGAAAAAGCTGTGGAGTCCATGAAGACATCCACAGCTTTTTCCTTTTCGCTCTGTCGTTCGTTATTATAGGTAGTTTATGGTTACGTGTTGTGCATCTTGAGGTAAGGTAATCACCGTAGTTGGGTAGGTAATTACTTGAAGCAGCATTGATTTTTGAGGTCGCTCTTCTACGACATGGATGACATAAGTTCCGTCAGTCTCTTGCTGGACCTTGTCAACCTTGATAGAATAGCCACTGGTAGGGCGCTCACCAAGCGCAATGGCTACATAGGTGAGATCATTTTCATGAATCAGTCGATAGCCACCCTGTTCTTGTATATCGGCAAGCGCCAGATCTACAGAAGTGGGGTAGGAAGTAGGAGCAGTGCTAAAATCATTCATAGATACAACTCCTTTTTGGTTAGACTGTTGAATATTGTGAGGCAAAGAGATATCCTGAGCTGTTGCAGTTGGGGTCGTGTTGATGTAGGAGATCAGGATTCCTCCCATTAGCAATAGGCCTGCTAATACATGTTTCATTCTCTATCCCTCCTATGATTTCCTCCATCTACCGTTACGAATAGAGGTGAGCTTTGTGAATTTATATAAATGTCTGGATATGTTGTCAGAACGTACAATGGAAGAGATTATCCAGGAACAGAACCGGCGATTAAACATCAAATGCGGCAAATCTTTAATGAACCGACTACAGGATGCAAGCTTCTGTCAATCATTATGGAAAGCACTCACAGAGCACGAGCGTCAAGCAGTGTCTCTTTTTTATACAAATGCGCAACAGGGATTTATACGTAAGCGTGAATTTGAGACAATTACTCAGCAAGATATTCTGTTAACAGCAGGTCTTACAAAGCTACGTCGACTAGGTATTATTTATACGGTTCGAAAAATGTGGAGCGAGATAGGCTATATGATGCCATTCGAATTACGTAAAAATATATACGCCTTTAGTAGCCTTACACACAAAAAAGGGATAGAACCATCAGTAAAAGAGGAAGCCATCCCGCATGTATTTTCCTATTCACTTCCAGCAGGGCGCGGTATCCATATGGATATGCTTGCCTTTCTGCTGTTTTTAAGAGAACAATCGGTTTCTCTTACACAAAAAAATGGAATACCCCGGCGAATGCTCCTCAAATGGATGGATCGCATTTCTTTGAGAGATGAACATATGCGGGGGTGGTTTTCTAGTCTTTTGCCGTCTGAAGTAAAGGTAGATGATCAAACGCCCGTTTCTTTTCTCTTTGATCTATCCTTACGAATGCGGCTTGTCTATTTACAAGATAAAAGAATTTGCCTGCATCCCGCAATATTAAATGATTGGTTACGAAAGAAAAATGTGGAACAGCTTGAGGATATCAAAACAAACTTATTACGATACTATGCGCCAAAGGAGTCATGGCAAGAAGGATTTCTATTTGAATTGCAATTACTGGATAAAGAATGGTACAGGATAGATGAGATTCTTTCTAAGCTAACGAAGATAGGTTATAGGCTACCAGAACAGGCCCAGGAGCAATTGAAAAAGACCTGGTTACATCCTTTGCTTGGTTTTGGACTCATTCAATTAGGCGAAGATAATGAACAAAACCTGTGGATTCGCCATAATCCCTATCATCAGGATCAGGGGGATCATCAGCCTAAATGGTATTTGGATTCGACTGGTGAAGTCATGGTTCCTCCGGGTATGATGTTAGCTCAGCTTTGGGAGCTAAGCCGTTTGGGAGAAATGAATGTAGCTGGGGATTTTATTACCTGCAATGTAACCTCCCAACGTGTGCAGACCTACTTATCAACAGGAGGAAGTGTTGACCAAATCCTTCAATTTTTCCACGAGCATACAGCCCATCCAGTGCCGGACTCTGTTGCTCAACTCCTCATAAAATGGTCAGAGGACGCGAAACAGCTCTCCTATGAAAAGGTGATTCGGTTTAAAACAACCAGCCCTGCATTGTTAGCTGAATTACGTGATATAGGAATTCTTGCCCCGTTTATATCGGAGGTCATTTCGCCTGTAGCTTTTTTACTTCCTGAAAGTAAATTGGAGGAATTTATCTCCTTGCTTAGGGAATGTGGGTATGAGCCGCAGTCAGGGGAAATCCGTCGTTTCCAGGCTTTAGGCTCCCATTTCGATGAGGCTCACTCGGATAACAATCTCATTCCATCAGAGATAAACCTAGATAGTGAAGGCTTTTTCCCCTTGGTAACAGCCTTTCTTGATTTCAAGGTTGAAAATGTTTTTCCTGATGTCGGTGAAGCCATCCCGGGTCTATCAGCCTTACCAAAAATGTGGACGGAACATTATCAAGGCTATCATCCAAATACGATACGCCTGATGCTAAAACGAGCACAGGAGCTTCGATTAGAGGTACAATGCCAAACCCATCGACAAGATGAATGGACGGGCAGAGTACAGGAAGTGGAATTGGAACATGGGTACTGGCAAGTACGTATGATGTCAAAAGATAAATTTTGGAAAGAAAAAGTGGATGAGATATCACGGCTACGTATCCTGATTCCAGCATATTTATAGGAAAGCCAAGTAAAAAATGTGTGATGTTTAAATCTTTCCTGTGCCTCCATGAGGGGTTTCGTGCTAAAATAATAGTAGGTTTGCCTGTAAAGGAGGTAAAACATGATAGATATACCAAGTGAATTAGATATGGCTAGCTTGTTGTATGAGGCTGATCATTTAGCCATTATGATAAATGAATCACAAGAAGTGAATGATTATTTACAAACGAAGCAAGCTATGGAAAATGACGAGAAAGTCTTACTATATATCCAGCGCTTTGAGCGTAAAAAGCTAGACTATGAAGAAGTGCAACGTTTTGGTAAGTACCACCCAGATTTCCACAAGGTAATGGCTGAGATAAGAGAATTAAAGCAGTCTTATGAAGCGTTGCCAACTGTTCGTGAATTTAAGAAAGCAGAAGCAAGCTTAGATCAGCTATTGTATCAAGTAGGTCGTGTTATAGCTGATTCTGTATCAGAGAGTGTTAAAGTTCCTAGCAATAACCCCATTATGGAGGCAATGGCCAGCGGTTGCGGTACTGGTGGCAGCTGTGGTTGCGGTAATAAAGAAAAGAAACACGCTTAATGAAAAATACGACAGCGCTCATAAAACTACGTCTTTTAGCAAAAGACGTAGTTTGAGCCTGATTACATAGGATTGTCAGTAGAGGAAGGAGTTTTCAGGGCACGATGAGACTGAAAAGATTGGGAGTAGCTGTTTGGATTAAAAATCCTCGTGTTGCGAAGAATTTACGAAAATTCGGCACCATTCATTACGTATCCAAAAGACTCAATTACGTTGCCATGTATGTGGATGCCGAAGAAATTGAGCAAGTGATATCACAATTAGAACGGCTTCACTTTGTACTAAAGGTAGAACGTTCACATCGCCATGAAATCCCAACTGAGTATAACAATGCGAAGCCGGATAAAGCGAAGGAATTTGACTATCAATTAGAGAAAAATCAACTGATGGCTTTGGCTGAATCATTAATCAGCGATAATACATCTATCGCCAAATCGGAGCATCCGGCAGCAAAGCCTATCCCGGTTCAAAGCTTGCTAGCAGAGCTTTTGATTGTAAAACATAAAGGGGCTTTTCTCATCCAATCAGTTCGTTGTGATGGGAAAAGTCTTTTTTATTCTTCTTCATGTTGTCCTGGTGAAGGCGCGAGTAAATAAATAGTGAACTTTGTTTCACTTTTTTGTAATTGGGCCACGTGGTATGATAAGGAAATAAGGTTTAAGGTAAGGTAAAATATTACAGCTTTGTTTGAATGCGCTTACAATTATATGGACAAAGAGAGAGCGAGGGGACAAAGACAGGATGAAACTAGATATTAACTGCGATATGGGAGAGATGTTTGGGCGTCATCGACTTGATGAAGATATGGGAATTTTACGCTGGATTACATCGGTCAATATTGCTTGTGGCTTTCACTCTGGGGACCCGCATGTGATATGCCGTACGGTTGAAGCAGCACTGAAGCAGGGTGTAAAAATAGGAGCTCATCCCGGTTACCCTGACGTTCATGGGTTTGGTCGTCGTTCCATGAATTTGTCCATGCGCGAAGTATATGAGCTGGTGTTATATCAGGTGTCTGCTTTGGAAGGAATTACAAGAGCACTGGGAGGCACATTGCATCATGTGAAGCTGCATGGAGCTCTGTACAATGAAGCAGCGGAGCGGCCAGAATTAGCAGAAGCAGTTGTTCGCGCTATTACGGATATTCGAGAGGATTTAATCTTGTACGCATTATCAGGAAGCTCGTGGGTTCAGGTCGGGCTAGAGCATGGGCTGTATGTAGCGGAAGAAGTATTTGCAGATCGAGCATACCTGCCGAATGGGCGATTAGCCCCCCGAGAATTGGAAGGAAGCATTTTAATTAGCAAGGAGGAGCAATTGCAGCAGGCAAGTCAGCTCGTAAAAGAACAACGGGTACGAACGGTAGATGGCAGTGTCATTGAATTAGCCGCAGATACGCTTTGCATTCATAGAGAAAGTCCTGATTGCATACATGTTCTAAAGGAATTGCATCGTTGGTCGCAGCAACACGAGGTTTG
>ENA-UOTW01000094-UOTW01000094.1-synthetic-metagenome-genome-assembly--contig:-NODE-94-length-12736-cov-2.102279_pt1 | contig 12736 bp, 13 predicted proteins | sample MGYA00238141_ERZ746978 | MGnify/ENA primary metagenome ERZ746978 (study PRJEB28755, sample SAMN02352454) | synthetic metagenome | study: EMG produced TPA metagenomics assembly of the Artificial... | reverse complement strand
CGTATACTGCTCCACGAGTGTTATTGCATAGCTTTTGCCGCCTTTACGCTTTTTAGGATACGCGATAACATCCGCTTCCTTCATCAGACGAAACGCTTTGACTGTGATAAGCTCAGGGTCCCCAGGTCCAATTCCAATTCCATATAAAGTCCCAACAGAGGTATTCACCGGATTATTTGTCAGTGTATTTTCATGATTTTCAAGAGTTGTATTAGTCATGTTGCTCATCTTTATTCTCCTCCTTGGCTTTGTGTTTAGCAGTTATGATATAGACAGGATTTAACCCTTCAAGTCGGGTCAAATGCAAAATTGGTTTACTACGCGACACCTGCAGCATTGTGACTGACACGTCAAACCCCGCCGCTTTGCATGCCTGCATTGCATCTGCTAAATTTTCGATGGTAACAGCATTGATTACTACACGCCCACCTGGACGCAGGCGCTTAGCAAATAACTGGACTAGCTCTGTCAGCTCGCCACCGCTTCCCCCAACAAAGATCGCATCTGGATCAGGGAATTCATCCAATCCAACAGGGGCCTTCGCATTGATAAATGTGATATCCGTACGAAACTTGTGCATATTCGCGCGAGCATTTTCTAAATCTGGCTCATTCTTTTCTACAGCGTACACAGCTCCCAAAGGGGCTAGCTTCGCTGCTTCGATCGCTACCGAACCAGTCGCTGTTCCGATATCCCAGACGATGCTGTCAGGTTTTATCTGCAACTCAGCAAGGCTTGCTACTCGCACTTCTTTTTTCGTAATGAGTCCCTTATCTGGTTTACGTTGAGCAAACTCTTCATCAGGAATGCCTAAGGTCCAATTCACAGGTGAGGCATTCTCTTTTCTTTTGAGAATCATGACATTTAAAGGGTCGCACTCTGTCTCTGCCAATTCCACAAGCGTAAACCACCGACAACGTTCTTCTTTATTTCCTAACCGCTCCGCTACAAACGCTTCATATTCATCCATACCAAAACGCAGTAAATACTGAGCTACTTTTGCCGGAGTATTTTCCTTATCCGTTAATAGAGCCACCTTAGACTTGCCATTCACACGTTGTGCTAATCCAAGCATTGGACGACCGTGTACACTGTCAATATGAGCATCTTGCCAAGCTTCCTTCATTTTGCTAAAAGCAAGCTGTAAGCTACTCAAATGCGGTACCACTTGCACGACATCACGACCGAGTTTGCGGGTAAGCAAACCTCCAATCCCATAAAACAATGGGTCTCCAGAAGCAAGCACGACAACCTCTTTACCTGCTGCTACCGCTTGTTTTATTTCGCCAATTGCCGCTAGCACCCCACTTTTCAAAGCAAAGCGTTCACAGTCAAGATCTGGGAAAAAGGCTAAATGTCGCTCTCCCCCTACCAGCAATTGCGCTTGTTTGATCAGTTCAATAGCTTGGGGAAATAAACCTTGAGCACCGTCATCCCCGATCCCGATTATCGTTACCTGTGTCATCTACTACCGCCTTTCCCAACAGTTCGCCTTTCAATGTGGTGAGCACCGTTTCTATAACCATGCCTCCGCCGACGTGCTTATTGATTTGTTCGGAGCATTTGTATGCCAATAAGTTAAAAAAAGCGGAGTTTCCCGCTTGGCTCATGAGTTCGCCCACCTGCATGGCCGTGTTGGCTCTCTGTATTTCTGCAATATGTTCTTCACTTGCACCGACTTCTCTGGCTACCTCCGCCAAAAATTCAAAATCAACAGAAGATCCCTTGGAATGCACCATCATTGCTCCCTGAGCAACCTTAGACAGTTTTCCCATCATTCCAACCATGGAAATGTGGGTAAATCCTTGCTTCTTACCAATAAGGGCACTAAAGCCCACGAAATCTCCCATTTGAATAAACGATTCTTCTGGCCAATCCGGATACTGTTCCATCGCTGTTTTTTCGCTGCGCCCACCTGTTGTAATGGCAATAGACTGGCAGTTGCTTGCCTTCGCTACTTGAATAGCTTGAGCTACCGATGCTTTGTAAGCAGCCGTTGAAAATGGTACGACCGTTCCTCGGGTCCCCAAAATGGAGATACCTCCAACAATTCCTAACCGTCCATTCAGCGTTTTCTTAGCAATCTCTTCTCCATTCGGCACTGAAATGACAACGCTGACTCCACGATCTTCTATTTCATATTCTTCTAAAAGCTCTTGGACAACGCCCTTAATCATTTTTCGTGGAACAGGATTAATAGCTGCTTCACCTACCGGAATCGGCAATCCGGGCTTTGTAACTCTACCGACACCTATTCCGCCATCCAAATGAATACCGCTATCTGCATGCCAAGAAACACGTGACAAAATCAGGGCCTTATGGGTGGCATCTGGATCATCTCCACCATCCTTGATGATACCAGTCTCCACCCAATTTTCTCCTCGTTCCTGAGATACCATTTGAAACGTGACCCGATCCTTATTAGGCAAAAGAATTTCCACCTCCGAAACTTCTTCCCCGCTAAGTAAGTCTAGCAGGGAAGCTTTCGTGGCGGCGGTAGCGTTGGAACCTGTTGTATATCCGTGACGAAGTGGCTTCTCATTTTCTGCCTCCGCTACCTTTGCATTAGTCATGCACGCTCGCTCCGTTCTGTTGCTAGAATGGACAACGCATTAACCGCGGCAACAGCAACTGGGCTACCACCTTTGCGATCCAAGTTCGTGATAAATGGAATATCTAACTTCGCTAATTCCTCTTTGGATTCAGCCGCAGATACAAATCCAACTGGTACGCCAATAACCAATGAAGGGTTGGCCTTACCCTCTTTCACAAGACGAATCAATTCAAGCAGTGCAGTAGGAGCATTCCCAATCGCGTAGATACCACCTTTAATTTGGCTCGTAGCTTTGCGAATAGAGATAATAGCACGAGTTGTATTCTCGGCTTTCGCTTCTTGCATGACATCAGCATCAGAAATATAAACATGCACATCTCCACCAAACGCCTTTAGACGCGGCTTACTGATGCCTACTTGAACCATTTGAACATCTGCAATAATTGGTTCACCGGCTTGAATAGCTCGAATGCCCGCTTCTACTGCATCAGGATGAAACTTCATGCTACGCCCTAAATCAAAGTCGGCTGTTGCGTGGATGACGCGTTGCACCACACGATACTGATCATCCGTAAAAGGATGTGGACCTAGCTCCTCTGTAATCATTTCAAAACTTTTTGATTCAATTTCTTGTGGTTGAATCGTGATTGGTTTAAACTCCGTATGAAATTGCGATGACATATGATTTCTCCCCTCTTTGGTTCCGTTATTTTTTAGACCGTAGCCTGTGTTCGTAACGCTTTCAAAACGCTATCAAATGTGTGATGCGTCTCTCCATACACGAGTTTCGGTCTGTCGATCATAATGGTATAGATGCCAAGCTCTAGGGCTGCCGCCAGCTTCTCGTCTACAGCGCCTACCTTACCGCTTTCTTTTGTAATCATTGTAGTAACACCATATTGTGTATACAAAGCGGCATTCAATTCTTTAGAGAAAGGACCTTGCATGGCAATAATATTTTTTTGCTCTACGCCTAACTCTTCACATTTTTCCATATTGTCTTTACGTGGCAGCATTCGTGCAATCAAACGAATCTCGGGATCACCTAGCAAATGCTTCGTAAACGTCCCAAGCGTTTTGCTTCCTGTAGTTAGCATCACTACGCCTTTTCTTTGTTTTGCTTCCAATGCTGCTTGTTCATAATTTTCCACTATGAGCACATTAGGATGGTCAACATAATTACGGGTCTCCCTCTCATACCGGATGTAAGGAAGCTGTAATTCTTCTGCGCAAGCCATCGCATTTTTAGATGCTTCTTCTGCAAAAGGATGACTTGCATCCACAATGGTTGTAGCCTTCTGTTCCTTGGCTAAGGCAATCATATCCGCTAGTGGTAGTCTTCCTACTCGCGTCGTAATTCCCTCGTCCTCCAAGCTTTTAGCGGCAGAATCGGTAACAACCGTTGCCAGTAGATCAACACCAGTAGACTTCAAAAGGACAGCCAATTCGCGTGCATCACTTGTCCCTGCCAAAAACAGGATCATACACGTACCCCCCGTTTATCGTCAGCTTCTGTAGCCTGAGACTCCTTGCTACAGGCTGTTTGCCCTTCTTGGGTTACAGGGGTATGGCTATGTCCGTTTGCATGGTGATGATCATGGTCATGATGGTGATCATGGTCATGGTCGTGATCATGGTCATGGTGGTGGCCATGATGGTGATCATGGTCATGGTCGTGATCATGGTCGTGATCATGGTCGTGATGGTGATGGTGATCGAATACAGCAAGTTTTCTAAATTGACAAAGGTCGCAGTTGGCTAATGCCCGTCCCTGTAATGCTTCTATAGAACGATCTACTACAATTTGTTCTAGCAGTTCATGGAAGCCTAATGCCTCGCTCATCGAGGCATGTATATCAGGGAAGTCCTGATGAAACTGTTGTAAGTTTTCTTCTAGACGCTTTAACAGGATACCCGTAAATAACAAATAAGGAAGGACATAAATCTGCTTAGCTCCCTGTCTTACACAACGGACTAATCCTTCTTCCACTGTCGGATAGGTAACGCCCATGTACGCCACTTCAACGTTACCTACCCCTGTGCTCTCCCATAACAAGCGGGCTATTTTACAAAGATCGCTGTTTGCATCTGAATCACTGCTACCACGACCTACTAAAAGAATGGCACTATCCTTGTTAGCCGGTTCTAGTGGAGTATAGGCAGTTGTATTTTGTAAGCGATCCCGCAAAATTTGCACCATATCCTCATGCACACCTATGGGGCGCCCATAACGAAAATCTACATGGGGATATTTCGCCTTAGCCTCGTCTATTTCATGCGGGATGTGCAGTTTAGCGTGGGCTGCTTGAAACAGCATTAAAGGTACCATTGCTACAGTGGTAGCACCACGTTCTACTATTTTTTGCACACCCTGCATAATGGTTGGTCTGGTTAACTCCAAGAAACAAGTCTCATACAGTGTCACGTCTGTTTGTTCCTGTAACAATTCAGTAACTCGCTGTGTAAACTGTAGAAGATGCTCATTTCCCTCGGCATCTCTACTACCATGACCGATAAAAAGTATTCCGTTCAAAAAATTCCCCCCCTTAATCTCCACACGGTTCTTCGATCTGCAATGGAGCTACGAATTCCTGATAGCGGTATTCAAGTACCTGCCCTGTACGTTTAAAGAATTTATGGAATCGTTCCTCGATATGACCTTTTGTCTTATACTCATCCACAATCCGTTCTACAAGTCCAATAATCTGTTCTTCTGGAACTCCCTCAGCTATACGTTGTCCAGGATGAGCGTTACGTCCGATACGCTTGCCACCTAAAAACACATCATATGCGCCACGTCGGTATACAAGACCAATGTCCTCCATAACTGCACCATAGCAAGCCATTCCGCAGCCGTTAAAGCCAATTTTTAAATCCTTTGGCACAGCTAGACCATCTAATCGTCTACCTAATTCCTCAGCTACAGGGATCGATTCATCCTTTTCTAAATCACAAAAATCACAAGCTTTCACCTGCGCGCTAGCCCCGATCGGAAACAATTGAAAGCCAACTGCTCTTAATTGTTGCGTGACCTGCTCTGGATCTACCTGCGGTAAGCGAAGAATAATTTGATGCTCAATGCTGTACATCATTTCTCCGCCATCCTTGGTCAAATCGGCCAATAGACGCATTTGTTCCGAGGTAAAATTCTTACGAGCTACACCAGGCGAAACGCCTAGCTCTAAAATATCAACAACTCCGCTAAACGGGCGAGGTGGAGGAGTGATACCCTGATTTAACTCTAAGGCTGTCTTTTCATCAACGCACGCAAGCGCTTCCATCGCTAATTGAAAGGCCTTTATCGCTTGTTTAGGAGCTTGAAAGCTCTCTGTCTCTTCCTGAAAAGAATTCTGTTCTACTTCCCTTGAGAATTGCCTGGGATTTGAAAGGGCTTCCATCGCCGCTGATGGTGCGGAATCAGAAACCTGAGCTTCTTGTATTGTAGCCTGCGGTGAAGTCGCTACAGCCACTTCTTGCACAGAAGATGACTCAGATACCGGATTTCCACCCTGAGGCTGGCTGTGAAGCGCCCAAGGCTCTGCCTTCTCCTGCAAGCGTTCATGAGGTTTTAACGGTTGATCCATGCGATTTAACGTATATTTACGTTGATATCCGCGCGGAGTAATAATTTTTTGGTCGTAAACAAAGGTAGTCGAGTTCCCGATGATTACTGTTGTCAGCATTCCAATGTCATGTTGTAGCATGTCTGCAAGTGTTGTAATTACAACATGTTCTCGATCTCTATAGGCGCTCTTTACGATTCCTACTGGCGTTTCAGGAGAACGATATTTTAATAATATTTGTTGTGTTTCTACAATTTGTCGTGTACGGCGACCACTGCGCGGGTTATACAGCGCAATGACAAAATCAGCAGAAGCAGCTGCTTCTACACGCTTAGCAATCGTTTCCCACGGTGTAAGATGGTCACTCAAGCTGATTGTGCAAGCGTCATGCATAATGGGAGCACCCAATAAAGACGCGCAAGACTGAATGGATGAAATTCCAGGTACAACCTCTACTTTCACCCCAGTAGATTCTGTCCAGCCTTTTTCGACTAGGACTTCATAAACTAGTCCGGCCATGCCGTATACCCCAGCATCCCCACTAGAAATAACGCCAACAACTTGACCTAACTCAGCCAATCTTACCGCTTCTTGAGCACGGCTAACCTCTTCTGTCATCCCAGTACGCACGACACTTTTGTCTGAAATAAGCTCTCGAATTAAATCTACATAAGTGTTGTAGCCAATTATCACTTCGCATTCTAGGATAGCCTCTTTTGCCCGATGCGTAATGTGATCATGATGTCCTGGTCCAAAGCCAATTAGTAGAATTTTTCCTTTCTCCATCTACTCCAAGCCCCCTATCCTTATTTGCAATCAACCTTACATTTTTATACAATAAAAAAAACAGCGCTTCCCCGTCTGACTTACGTGAGAAGTGCTGTTATGATGAGCTTGTTATTTTTTGGAAAGGAATATTCCCTTCTGTAGCAAATCTGCTCTCATAACACCTCCCCATCTGCCGTAGGTCTGACGGTGTTGTTAGAATAAAGAGGGTAGCCTGACTCTTGGAATATTCTGCTCCTTTTCGTCTTCTGAAAATTTATAATATCCAGTGACAAAAACGGGCTCTCCAATTACAGTGGCGTGACCGTGTTGGATTTTCACCAACTTCCCCATGTGAATCGTTTCTCATGTAACAATTCCTTTATTCCCAAGCTTATGTGATTAGTTCTATCATAATCCAATTTGCATTTTATTGTCCATACTTTTCTGTCTAGCCCACACGGGACTGGACAAGAGGGGAAAGAAGATCGTATACTTACATACTATTAGAAATCTTCTATTTTTATGCATAGAGGAAAATATATTTGAATATACAGTATCATAATTAACATATTATAGAAAGGTTGTTAAAACATGTCCCTCTTACAAACCTTACTACAACGTCAAGCTATACGCGCCTACGATGGTCGCCCTATAGAAAAAGAAAAGATTGAGCAGCTTCTAGAAGCAGCTATATTAGCACCCAATGATCGCTTGCGAGAGCCTTGGCACTTCTATGTCATTCAAGGCGCTGCTAAGGAACGGTTTAACCAGCTAGCTCAGGATTTCTTGCTTGAACGCTTTCCTACCAAACCTCATTTAGTAGAAGAATCCATGAAGAATGTTCTGGCCACCCCTCTCATTATAGTCGCTACATCCCAAATCATAGAAGGCGACGAAGCTTCTTCGCTTGATAATGATTATGCTGTAAGCTGCGCTATTCATTCGATGTGGCTGATGGCTTCTGAGCTAGGTCTAGGTTTTGTGTGGCGTACACGTGGTGTAGGTTTAGCTAGAGATGAACGTCTCAAAGCCTTCTTGTCCCTATCTGATCAAGAAAAAGTAATTGGTTCCTTATTTATTGGCTATCCAACTGATGAAGCCACACCTCGAACTGTTCGAAAGCCTATCACTCAAAAAACAACCTGGGTCGAGTAAACTTTGGCATATTTCGAACGGTTACAAAAAGGTTACATTTTTCCCCGCTTTGTTGTAACATTTCCCTCACCTGCTACGTATTATTTTTATAGTAGGTGATGATACATATGACAAACCACATGACTTTTGCCATACTGGTGGGCTTGTGTGCGACAGCGGGACTTTTTTTATTTCGACGCGCTGTGACGAGTGGGGATCGACAGCAAGGCGGATTCTGGATTAATGGTCTAGCTATCGCTATTGCAACTTTGCTGGTTTTATTCTCAAGCGCTATCGTCGTGTTCTTATTGGTTACGATTCTCTGGACAGTCGGCACTCTATTTCCTATGTTTGTCGACAAATCTGATTTCTGGACACTCGTTTCCTTTGCAGTCGTCTCCTTTTTCATGTTAATGCTGTACGAACTAATTCTTGAACCAGTCCTTTTATACATAATGCAAAGACTACATATCTCAAGAAATTGGAAATTGATACCTGAAATTTTAGCAACGACCTTCATTTTTTATCTCGTGAATACCACATGGATTCCTGGTGTCTTGTTAACACCATTAACTCCCTTATTTGTTGGCATATTAGCTGTAACAGTCGATTATTTTTTAGAGCGCATCATGGGTGAGAGAAGGTAAAAATGTAGACACGACAAAAAGCACCTCTTAGTTTGCGAATCTCGCAACATGACAGGAGGTGCTTTTTATCTGTCTTTTCCTCGTACAAAAAGGCGTTTCTGACAGTATACAGAAACGCTTCAACTGTTCTTCCATTCTTTTTTATATGTATGTTCTCCCGTTTTACAGCAGATGCACTTAGCGTGTCGTCCCTGTTTTTCCCTGTTTCTTCTGCTGTAAGCGGTATTGAGTAGGTGTACAACCTGTTTCTTTCTGAAAAACAGCGGCAAAATAGGCACTATTACGAAAACCTACTCTGCTTGCAATCATTGAAACATTTCGATCTGTTTCTAGTAGTTGCTTCTTCGCTTCATCTATTCGGATGCGCGTTAAATATTTCCCAGGCGTTATCTTCATACAACGAGAAAAACAACGCTGCAAATAAAAAGGACTCACATAGAGACGTGACGCCATTTCACGCAGAGTTACGGGTTGGTTATAGCAATCGTGAATCATCTCTAGCAAACGGGTCGCCGCATCTTCTTCCGCTGATTTCCAGGTTGGTTCAGATGGTCTACAACGCTTGCAAGGACGAAAACCTGCAGCAATGGCATCGGACGCCGCATAATAAATCTTCACATGCTCTCTTTTGGGTGTCCTTGATTTGCATGACGGCTTGCAAAAGATACCCGTCGTGCTAAGGCCATAAAAGAATAGTTGATCATAATTTGGATCGCATTCTACTATCGCCTTCCAGAACTCCTCTTTCATCCACGATCCCTCCTAGCCTTCAATCCTCAGTATAACGTAATGTTTTTACTTCTAGTAAGCAACTGGGAATGAAAGAGCAAAATTTCGATAGTTTTTTCTTAATTTCACAATTATGTAACTTTTTCCATAACAAAAAACCGTGCCTTTTCACGTTCTTACGAATATTTTTTGGTAACAAACCGCTTTTATTTTCACTAATATTAAAAAAAGCCAAGAGAGGAAGTAGCTCCCTTCTCTTCGCTTTTTTATAAACTACTTTATTATGCACGTCGATAAGCGCCCGCATTCTGCTGAAACAATTGAGGTGCCCCATTTGCTAGTAATGTAACGACCAAAGCCGTAATCACATACTCAGGTATCAGATAAGTTGCATTATAGCTGAAGGAATAAAGTGTTGCAGGTGTTCCTTCCGGGGCATAGCTCCCAAACCAAACTGCTCCTGAAGTCGTGCGAATAGCCAAGCATAGCGCAATTCCCACTAGCAATCCTCCCCAGATGGAGGCAATTTTTGTTGCTTTGCTTTGTGTCTTACTAGCGTACAGGAACGCACCAAAGCCTAGCACGGCATAGGATAGAGGATAATCTAACACCATTTGAATCGGATGGACCATCTCGCCACCAAAAAAGAATTTAACCATGCCTACTAGCCCGCCTGTGATTACGCCTGCTACCCAACCACGGCGAAACGCCAAGAGAGCTATCGGTACCATTACCAGCGATACGCTTCCCCCTTGAGGCATGGCAAACAGCTTTACCTTACTTAAAATAACAGCTATTGCTGCCATGATAGCTATTTCCATCATGATAACCAGTCGTGTTCGTGACATTTCAATTCCTCCTCATTCTGATGCAGTATGTATGTAAGCAGCAGAAATAGAAAGGGTCCAACTCAAGTTTATATAGACTATAAATACAAATTAGAGCAAATTGTATCAGCCAGTTGATTATGAAGAGCGTTTTTCATGTTTTACACACAAAAAAACCACCCTAGACGGATGGTTCTCAACTCGGCGATACACCCCTATCTCGACGATAGAGCTACAGCTTTCGCACTTGAAGTCAGCTACCTCTCCCTCCGCTGGCATTACCCAGTTCAGGTTCTACGGTCAGTAACGCATTCTGTTACAATCTCAGCCGTATTTGCCCGGCCCCCGTTTAGTACATGCTTATTTCGTTTTCAATGTTACAAATTCAAATAATACCATAACATATTACTACTATTTTGCAAAGTACTTCTTTGAAGCGTCATTAGCGTCATTTGCTTCATTATAATTGTTTTTTCAATGGTACGTTCTATGACTTTGCATCTAACAAAAGCGAAAAATCAGTTGAAACAAGCTAGATCTTTTACAAGATATAGGGAAAAAGCAGAAATTGAGTGGGCCGAGGTACCCCCCACTTATCCTATGAATAGTATGTAAGGCAAAAGCCTAAAAAGCCTGCTACTTCGGCACCAACACACTCCCCCTGACATAGGATAAGGTGACTGTATCCCTCAACCTTGTTCCTGTAGAGCCCACAAGGAGGGGTGGCACGTTTTGAAGAGTAGCGACCAAAGTAAACCGTTATTAACTAATCGCGAAAGAGAAGTGTTTGAACTCCTGGTCCAAGACAAGACCACAAAAGAGATAGCAGGACAGCTCTTCATTAGCGAAAAAACAGTCAGAAATCACATTAGTAACGTCATGCAGAAATTGGGCGTGAAAGGGCGGTCACAAGCCGTAGTAGAATTGGTAAGGCTTGGCGAATTAAAAATTTGACCGCTCAGGTGAACTGCCTCCCTTTTCTTCAAATCCTTGAAGAGAAGGGGGGATTTTTCATTCTTTAGACATAAGGCGTTCGATTATAAGCCTCTTCATATCGCTTCTTCATGGCATTTACAATTAGAGTAAAACCTAGAACCGCAAGCATAAAAGCGGTTAGTGGCGCAAAGAAAATCCACTGCTTTGTTTGTAGAAAAGAGCGTACTGAAACTTCCAGACCACTCTTTATATTTTAGTTTTATTTCTGACTATTCTATCAAAATAAGAAAAGGCGCAAAGGTTATAAAAAACCTAGCGCCTCTAGCATTTTAATCTAATACTTCTCCATTACTAGCAATGACATTTTTATACCAGTAGAAGCTTTTCTTTTTCAATCTTCGCAGAGTTCCTTTTCCTTCATTATCCTTATCTACATAAATGAATCCGTAACGCTTCTTCATCTCTGCAGTGGAGGCACTAACTAAATCAATTGGTCCCCATGTTGTGTAACCAATCAGGTCAACACCATCTGCAATTGCTTCTTTCATTTCCGCAATGTGATCCTTTAAGTATGCAATGCGGTAATCATCCACAATGACATCCCCGTCTTCTACAACATCAACTGCCCCTAATCCATTTTCCACAATAAACAGTGGCACCTGATAACGATCGTACAAGATATTAAGGGCAATACGCAAACCTTTCGGATCGATTTCCCATCCCCAATCTGTTGCTTTCAAATACGGGTTTTTTACTCCACCCATGATGAGATTGCCATTTGTCTCTCCAGCTTTTTCAGGGGTTACTGTTGCCGTTCTACTTACATAGTAGCTAAAGCCTAGATAGTCTACTTTATACGTGCGCAATAGCTCTTCGTCGCCTTCCTCTATGACGATTTGAATATCATTTTCAGCAAAATAGCGCTTCGTATAAGATGGATAGTAGCCTCTCACTTGAATATCGGTAAAGAATAAGGTCTCCCGATCCGTAGTAAATGCTTTCCATACATCTTCTGGATGACTTGTTAGTGGGTAGGTTGGCAAATAAGCCAGCATGCAACCAATCTGAGCATCAGGAATGATCTCATGGCATGCTTTTACAGCCAAAGCGCTTGCCACGAACTGATGATGAGCCGCTTGATACATCGCGTTCTTCTCGTTCTCACCTTCTGTCAATACAAGTCCACCACCCGTAAATGGCGCATGTAGCACAACGTTAATCTCATTGAACGTCATCCAGTATTTCACTTTATCCTTGTAGCGTTTAAAGAGTGTTTTGGCAAAACGCTCATAGAATTCAACTAACTTCCGATTTCTCCACCCTCCATACTGCTTCACCAGATAAAGCGGCATCTCATAATGTGAGATCGTTACTACCGGCTCAATACCGTATTTTTTAATTTCATCCAACAATTGATCATAGAAATTCAAGCCTTCTTCGTTTGGCTCAAGCTCGTCACCATTCGGAAAAATTCTTGTCCAAGCTATCGAGGTGCGGAAGCATTTAAAGCCCATTTCTGCAAACAAGGCAATATCTTCTTTATAACGATGATAAAAATCAATCGCTTCATGATAAGGG
>ENA-UOTW01000093-UOTW01000093.1-synthetic-metagenome-genome-assembly--contig:-NODE-93-length-13053-cov-1.975535_pt1 | contig 13053 bp, 14 predicted proteins | sample MGYA00238141_ERZ746978 | MGnify/ENA primary metagenome ERZ746978 (study PRJEB28755, sample SAMN02352454) | synthetic metagenome | study: EMG produced TPA metagenomics assembly of the Artificial... | reverse complement strand
TATTTGTCGAGCTGCCTAAAAAGTGAATACAAAAATGCCCATTAAATTGATTTCCAGGAATTCCATCACCACCGTGAGGCATACCGTGCATGGAAGCCGCATAATGTTTTCCGTTTATGGTCAGTAATATGGCGCGCCTTTTCCAGCTCCATTTCCCCTGATATATCCTTTTCATAATGAGAGTATCCTGCTTGGTTAAAGGTTGTACGTCAGCATGATCACTACCAGCTCGACGCTGTACACGGAATAGTTCACCTGATTCAATATCTGTGACAGTTCCGTAAGCCATACGTTTAAAGTTTTGTTGTACCTCGCTCCACGGCGATAATAAACCGTAATGCTTTTGTTCTGTTAAAGAAACCCATTTTTCAAGATGTGTACGCAATGAATTTGTTACGAGTACTTCCCGATAGGAGTCTTGTTCAAATAACCGCTGCTCATCACTATATAGATAACGATTTTTTTCCGTATAGATGATAGCCCGAATAAATTCTGGTTCAGAGCTTGAAATACGTGGGCTAGCTTCAATTAGCTGTCCCCATTTTTCCTGACCTGATATTGTCAGCTTCGATTGAAAAGCAGCATGTACAGAGGTTTTTACAATGATGGTAATGCCCCCTTGAGGTAGAGAACCTGGGGAAAATGGCACGAGTTTATTTGTTTCGTTTACGTACACATGATGTTTTCCGAAAACAGTGGTGGGGGAAAATAGTAAACAAAAGCAGATTAGCAGAAAATAGAGACTAGAAAAGGATTTCTTTTTCATAACATGTCCCCCTTTAAAATGACAAATGAAATCGACTTTAGTTATAGGATGCTTCCAGAAATCCATTTCATTCTAAGCTTGTTATCCATTACTGATCGAAAGCCAATAGGTAAAATCGGGATACATACCGCAATCATCAACATCGCATACTGTAGGGGACGGCCATGTGAAGGAGGAGTTCTTGTATGTCTTCAATGCCTAGAGGAAGCTACAAAGACCAGTTCCATCAACGCTTGTATGTTCAGCTCAACCAAGGTCATAACAAATTGGACTATCGAAAAATAAATAGTATCGAGAATCAGATGCAGCACGAAGTAGACGATTACGCCCATATGCAGCATGACTTAGCTGATGAGCTTGGTATGAACAAACACTAATTGGCCGTCCCACGTTATGATACGAGGCAGAAGGAGACTGTTGAGAATATCTCAGCAGGCTTTTTCTGCGTGCTCTGTCATGAATCAATGAAATGGGCTTAGGGGTGGAACGATAGAAAAAGCTAGGGCTCGATTGCTTATAATGGGGTTATCAAACTTTCAACGGAAATGCATGTTCGCAATCTGTCTGGTTTGTGTTACAGTTAAAGGAAGACAGGAAGAAGCGGAGAGAATGGAATGCGGATAGTCGGAATTGACCCGGGGATTGCAATTGTCGGGTTTGGTTTTATCGATAAAGAAGGAAGTTCCTTAAAGCCTGTACAGTATGGTAGCATACAGACAGAAGCTCATACACCTGTGCCGTTACGACTGCGTCAAGTGTATGATGCTACCATTGAGCTTTTGGAAACATATAAGCCTGATGAAATGGGCATAGAAAAATTGTTTTTTAACCGAAATGTGACCACGGCTTTTACTGTAGGACAGGCTCGGGGTGTTATTATTTTGGCTGCGGAGCAAAAAGGTATCCCGGTTTTTGAATACACACCAATGCAAATCAAGCAGGCAGTGACTGGTTACGGTGGAGCTGAGAAAAAGCAAATTCAAGAAATGGTACGGATGTTATTGAAGTTAAAAGAAGTGCCAAAACCAGACGACGTAGCAGACGCATTAGGTGTAGCGATTACACATGCTCAAAGCCGCACGTATTATGATAAATCGGAAGGTGCAAAGAAATGATTGATTTTGTAGAAGGAATTGTCTCATATATAGATACGGAATACGTTGTGGTACAAGCAGGTGGGCTTGGTTACCGCATTTTTTGTCCTAATCCTTATTATTTTGTGAAAGATGAAGGGAAGTCTTGCCGATTATTTACGCATCACCATGTACGTGAAGATGCGATTCATTTATATGGATTTGCAACCAGAGATGAACGTGATTTATATCGCCGACTGCTTGATGTGAATGGCATCGGACCAAAAGGCGCATTAGCTATCTTGGCTGGGGCTACACCTGACCAAATTGTTTCTGCTGTTCAACAAGAGAATGTGACTTATTTAACAAAGTTTCCTGGGATTGGGAAGAAGACGGCCCAGCGCATGATCTTAGACTTGAAAGATAAGTTGAAGGGCTTTACACCGTCAATGCTGGTTACAACTGCACCAGAATCTTTATTGGTGAAGGGAAATTCCGATATGGCTGCTTTAGAGGAAGCTATGCAGGCGTTGATGGCTTTAGGCTATTCAGACAACGAAACACAAGGGATTCGTCCTACATTGCTGGAATCAGCTAAATCGGGGGCTAGTGTAGAACAATTGATTAAACAGGGGCTTGCGCTCTTTATGAGGGGATAAAAGAAGATGGACGATAATCGGATTATTACCACCCATATGCAGTGGGAAGAAGATGCTAATGAATTTAGTTTGCGTCCTCGCTTCTTATCCGAATACATCGGGCAAAAGCAGGTAAAAGAGAATTTAAAGGTCTTTATCGAAGCTGCTAAAATGCGAAAAGAGGCGTTGGACCATGTATTATTATATGGACCTCCAGGTTTAGGAAAGACAACTTTATCCCAGATTATAGCTAATGAACTAGGTGTGAACCTAAAAACAACCTCTGGACCCGCGATTGAACGACCAGGTGATTTAGCTGCCATCCTTACGAATCTTCAAGAGGGGGATGTGCTGTTTATTGACGAGATACATAGACTAAATCGCAGTGTAGAAGAAGTCTTGTATCCAGCAATGGAGGATTTTGCTTTAGACATCATCATCGGAAAAGGGCCGAGTGCTCGCAATGTCCGACTTGACCTGCCGCCCTTTACCTTAATAGGGGCAACGACGCGTGCGGGCTTACTTTCGTCTCCGTTGCGTGATCGATTTGGGGTCGTTAATCGTTTGGAATTTTATACAATTGAAGAATTAGCTTTCATTGTGTCGCGTGCAGCAGACATCCTGCAAATTGGGATGCAAGAAGGTGGGGCTCTAGAAATTGCCAGGCGCTCCCGAGGGACACCGCGTATTGCCAATCGCTTATTAAAACGTGTCCGAGATTTCGCTCAGGTTCAGGGCGAAGGAATTATTACCCAAGAAATTGCCCATGAAGCTTTAGTCAGACTTCAGGTGGATGCTTGCGGACTTGATCATATTGATCATAAATTACTTCTTGCCATCATTGAAAAATTTGCAGGCGGACCAGTAGGACTAGATACGATTGCAGCTACCATTGGGGAAGAATCACAAACGATTGAAGATGTTTGTGAGCCTTATTTGCTACAAATTGGGTTCATTCAACGAACACCGCGTGGACGTATTGCGACACCAGCATGCTACACGCATTTTCAACTCCCAATGCCTTCTGAGTCTTAGAAGGATTTGTCCAACAGCAATGAATTGCAAAAAAGGAGATTAGAGAGACGTGGATGTAACTTTATTTGATTTTGACCTGCCTGAAGAGTTGATTGCCCAGCATCCACTTGAGGATCGCACAGGGTCTCGCTTGCTTGTTCATGATAAACAAACAGGAGAAGTCACTCATCAGCAGTTTACGGACTTACTTACGTATTTAGAAGCGGGGGACGTGCTGGTTGTTAATGACAGTCGCGTGTTGCCCGCCCGTGTGATTGGCTTAAAAAGCGAGACAGGGGCTAAAATTGAGATTCTGTTACTTAAGTCGCTTGGGGATGACCGTTGGGAAACCTTAGCACGTCCAGGGAAACGATTTAAAGTAGGAACTGAGATAGAGTTTGGTGATGGTATGCTTCGCTGTGTTTGCGAAGAGATTACACCAACAGGAGGGCGAATTGTTCGATTCTCCTACGAGGGAATTTTCTATGAGATTTTAGATCGATTAGGCTCAATGCCCCTACCGCCTTATATTCATGAACAACTAGATGATCGCGAACGCTATCAGACTGTTTACTCTAAGGAAGTAGGCTCTGCAGCGGCCCCGACAGCAGGTTTGCATTTTACACAAGAATATTTGGATAAGCTCCAGCAAAAAGGGATTAAACTAGCCTATGTTACTTTGCATGTGGGATTGGGAACCTTCCGTCCGGTGGAAGCAGATGTAATTGAAGAGCATGTTATGCATGCTGAGCATTATCAATTGACACAGGAAATGGCTGATCTGATCAATGGTGCAAAAGAGGCAGGTAAGCGTGTCATTGCTGTCGGCACTACATCTTGTAGAACGCTGGAGACTATTGCAAAAGAACATGGGGGCAAGCTAGTTGCTCAATCTGGCTGGACGGATATTTTTATGTATCCTGGCTATGAATTTGCGATTATTGACGGGCTTTTAACAAACTTCCATTTACCTAAATCAACGCTGGTCATGCTAATTAGTGCTTTGGCTGGACGTGAAAATGTTCTTCGTGCTTATCAGGATGCGATTGCCCGCAAATATCGTTTCTTTAGTTTTGGAGATGCGATGTTAATTAAATAAAAGAATTTTTATGCGTTTTCTTGTGATTCGTGATCATACCTTTTATAATAGATAAGACGTAGGAAAAACATGCTAATAAAACAGATGGTGTTCACATCTGGTTATTGAGGAGTGCAGAGACTTTGGCAGTACGCTACGAATTAATTAAAACGTGCAAACAAACTGGCGCACGACTGGGACGAGTTCATACCCCGCATGGTACTTTTGAAACCCCAGCATTCATGCCGGTTGGGACTCAAGCCACAGTTAAAACCATGTCCCCTGAAGAAATCAGCGGGATGGGCGCTAACATTATTTTAAGTAATACGTACCATCTATTCTTGCGTCCGGGTCACCAGATCGTTAAAGAAGCAGGTGGCTTGCATAAATTTATGAACTGGAACGGAGCTATTTTAACAGATAGTGGTGGATTTCAGGTATTTAGTTTAAGCAATTTACGTAAGATTACAGAAGAGGGTGTATCTTTTCGCTCTCACTTAAATGGGGAAAAGCTGTTTATTGGACCTGAGGAAGCGATGCAGATTCAAAATGCACTTGGTGCCGATATTATGATGGCTTTTGATGAATGTGCCCCGTATCCAGCCGAGTACGATTATGTAAAAAAATCGATGGAGCGGACAACCCGTTGGGCAGAGCGTTGCTTACGCGCGCACGAGCGCAAGGAAGATCAAGCTTTATTCGGGATTGTACAAGGCGGTATGTATCAGGATTTACGGGAACAAAGTGCGCGTGACCTTGTACAGATGGACTTCCCGGGGTATGCCATCGGCGGACTTAGCGTAGGTGAGCCATTCCCGTTAATGTATGAAGTGCTAGATTACACAGTTCCATTGCTTCCGGATAACAAACCTCGTTATTTAATGGGTGTAGGTTCTCCAGATGCCCTCATAGAAGGGGCGCTTCGTGGAATTGATATGTTTGACTGTGTGTTGCCAACTCGTATAGCTCGAAATGGGACATGCATGACGAGCCAAGGAAGGTTAGTCGTACGCAATGCAAAGTTTGCGCGCGATTTTACTCCACTTGACCCTAATTGCGACTGCTACACGTGCAAGAATTATACGCGTGCTTACATTCGTCATTTGATCAAAGCTGAAGAGACCTTTGGCATTCGTTTAACTACGCATCACAATCTGCACTTCCTCATTAAATTGATGGAGAAAGTGCGCCAAGCGATCCGAGAAGATCGTTTGAAAGATTTCAGAGACCAGTTTTTTGCCCAATATGGATTGGGTGAAAATAGATCTTTCTAAGAACTAAGGAGGATGAACCATGCAAGGTTTAGGTGGATTGTTGCCGATTATTATTATGTTTGTGATCTTTTACTTTTTGTTGATTCGCCCTCAACAAAAACGTAATAAAGAACGCAATTCAATGTTGGCAGCTATGAAAAAAGGGGATCGCGTTGTAACAATTGGAGGACTGCATGGCACTATCCAAGACATTACTGACGATACACTTATTTTAAAGGTTTCTCACAATGTACACATGACGTTCGACCGCGGTGCAGTAAATGCTGTTTCAGTTTCTAGCCCTACTAAAGAAGTAGCGGAAACGAAAAAAGAGGAACTGGAAGCACCTGCTGAAGATACGAAATAAATCATAAACACAAGAAAGCTGTTAGCGATATGCTAACAGCTTTTTTCCTTGTCAACAGATCATGCCCTTTGATCTATAAGCCTAATATTTTCGCCGATTGGTTGTATTTACACCGAAAACACCGCCAATCCCTGCGATAAGAAAGGCAAAGAGAGTGTACAATAGGGTTGAAAAATTAAGCGGAGCATTAAAGCCTAGGAAACCGATCAGTAAGACGAGAAAGAAATAGCCTAAACCGGTTAAACCTCCATAATACCAGCCGCGTGCGCCGCATTTGCGCCCCGTTACAAAGCCGCCAATCAACAAGCTGCAAATGTTAATGACATAGCTAAAGTAAGGTAGAGAGCTTTCCTTGACACTGGTAAAGGAAAGAAGTAATGCAGCAAAAATAGAACCTAGCAAGACAAGTCCAAGCGTTAGAAATAATCCCGTCATCACCGAGGCGGAATGACTGCGCATAACACGATCCCATCCTCTCTTTATGATTCATTTTCTTATTACCATCTATATGAGAGGCTTGACAGGCTTATTCATCTCTTGATTGAACATCGCCGCGAATTTTCGTATGATGGATAAGGGAAAAAAACGGGGGTGAGGATACCGATGATAAAAACCTATTTTTATAATCATTCCGAACAGAAGATGATCCACGATGTAGATTTAACCACCAAGGATCAATGGCTGAAATCTCCTGAGGATTTATTATGGATTGATCTGTATGATGTAGGTAATCAGGAACTGCATTACATTGCGAAAATTTTTGAGTTTCACCCATTGGCCATTGAGGACTGTTTGCACGTCAGCCCGCGTGCAAAAGTGGATAAATATGATGACTACTATTTCTTCGTTTTTCACGCGCTGCGTTATAATGAGGAAAGCGATAACGAGATTACTACAGTAGAGCTTAATGTTTTCCTTGGTCCGAACTACATTGTTACTATTCATAAATCACCAATGAATACGATTGGGCGCATTGCAGCTCAATGTCATCGCAGTAATTCCTTCTTAAATCGTGGTCCGGATTATTTGTTGTATGCCATTGTTGACGGGATTACCGATGAGTACTTTCCAATTATGGATCGCTTAAGTGTCCGTATTGATGATTTAGAGGATGAGATCTACGAGCATCAAACTGAAGAAATTACAGAGGAATTCTTAGCGTTAAAGCGTACTTTGATTTTAATACGCCGCGTGATTTTGCCACAAAAGCGGATTTTTGCCAATGTGAACGGTCGCTATTCGTTTGATATCTCAGAGGAAAATGTTCCTTTCTATGTGGACTTAACGGATCACTTGGAGCGAATCGTAGACTCAACAGAAACATTTCGGGATTTAGTAAACGGTGCACTAGATACTTATTACACGATTATTACGGGCAGAAGTAATGAAACAGTACGTATCCTGACTATTATCTCTACTGTTATTCTGCCACTAACCTTTATCACAGGGATCTTTGGAATGAACACCTTTGAATGGATGGGGGATAAAGCAGAGCCTGTCATGTTTGTCATCGCATTCGGTTCAATGATTTTATTGACATCGTGGATGCTCTATGTCTTTAAAAAGAAAAAATGGCTATAACAGAAAGGAAAAGAGAGGGACGCATAAGGTAGGATTGACCCGTGGACACTACTAAATAAGGTAGATGAACATGTGGGAGGTCTTATACCGTGGAGCTACTAACCATACTTATGCGTACCCTCTTTAGTTATTTTTTCCTCCTACTCATCATGAGGCTGATGGGCAAAAGAGAACTGGGTCAAATGTCTTTGTTTGATGTAGTCATTTCGATCATGCTTGCAGAAATGGCGGTGCTTGCCATTGATCAGGTGGAGAAACCACTTCTGCACATGTTTTCGCCCATGATCCTTATCATGCTGTTGGAAATAGGAATGGCCTATTTGTTTATGAAAAGTAAAAAGATCAGGAACTTCGTTAACGGAGAAGCAGATGTTTTGATTGCAAATGGTGAGATAAGGGAAGAAGCGTTGAAAAAAAATCGACTTAACCTAGATGACCTATTGATTCACCTACGACAAGAAAATGTAAAAAACCTAGCTGATGTTGAATTTGCTATATTGGAAACGACAGGCAAAGTCAGCGTATTTACGAAACCGGAAAAATCACCTGTTACCCTGCAAGATTTATGTTTACAAGAAAAGAAGCCTAAAAAATCCTTAACAGGTGTTACTGTGAGTTTTCCCATTCCCTTAATTATGGATGGGGAAGTACAGACGGATGCTGTAGAAAAAATCGGTAAAAATATATTTTGGCTTAAGCAGGAATTAAAAAAACAAGGTTATCGTCATACGAACGAGATTATGTTTTGTAGCATTGATGAGCAAGGGAAGCTGTTTGTAAATAAAACACAATACCCCCGCAAATAATCATCTGCGGGGGAAAAACATGCTCAATTGCTGACCAATCCAAGGAATGCGGGCTACATCCTGTTTTCCCAGTACCTTCATACTAACAAGTAATACTAAGTAGAGAAGCATAGAAGCAGAAGAGCATATTGTTAGCATATGGAGTAAGCTAGTATCTTTGAACCAGTGTTCAGACATATACGTGCTACAATAGCCGATAGCCAGCATAGCAAAACCAATTTTTACAAATTCGCCAACCTGAATAGTAAACCCAATCCCTTTGACGAGGCTAGCAAAATGGAGCATTGTTACCAACGTAATGTTTAAATTCAGCGCAATGATCGCCCCGTTAATTCCAAATTCAGGGCGAGATGTCAGTATAAACATGGATGCGATCTTGACGATTGTGCCAATCAGGGTGTTACGGAATACAACATGTGCTTGATCCAAACCCTGTAGAGCAGCGGCTAATGGAGCCTGGAAAAACAAAAATACAGAGAATGGTGCCAATTGCTTTAATAATAGGCCGACCTCAGCCTGCTTGTATAATAGTTGACAGAGAGGCTCTGCAAATACATATAATAAAACAGCACAGGGAGCCCCGATGACCAGCGTAATACGCATGGCTTGATAAATGCGGCGATGAACCATCCTGCTGTTCTTCTCAAAAGCGGCTTCTGCAACAGCAGGAACCATTGAAATGGATAACGAATAGGTAAGAAAAGTAGGGAAAAGGAACAGAGGGACAGCCATTCCAGAAAATTGACCATATAAGGAGGTCGCCTGAATGGTTTTATATCCTGCTAATATAAGCGCATAGGGGACAAGCATTGGTTCCATTACATAAGCAATAGAACCTACTACGCGGCTCATCGTGACAGGCAGCGATACATGTAAGAGCTGCATGATAGCCGGGGAGCTTTTTTGAAACAATTCCCGACGTGAGCCGGGTCGTTTAAACAGATCGCCTAGTTCGCGTTTGTTCTTTTTATAATTCCATATCATGTATAATAGGCCGGCTAGCTCACCTAATAAAATGCTACAGACTGCACCAATGGTAGCAATGAAAATTCCGTAGGGGGCGAGTGTCAAGGTCATACCTATTACTATCAAAATACGGACTATTTGCTCAATCAATTGAGAGAGGGCTGTAGGCACCATATTTTGTTTTCCCTGAAAATAACCGCGCAAGACAGCCGAGACACTAGCGATTGGTAGAATAGGTAAAGCTGCCAGCAATAACAGATGGGTGCGGGAGTCCGTAAAGAACAATTCCGTAAAAAAACGAGCACCAACAGCTAACAATAAGGAGACTAGGGTACTCAGTCCAGTTGTAATAGCTAGGGCCAAATAGAGGAATCTTCTTGTTTGCTGGCGATCTTTGGCTGCTTCCGCTTCTGCAACCTGTTTAGCGATGGCAACAGGCAAACCAAATGTAGTAATGGTAATCAGAAAGTAGAGAAGTGGGACGATCATTTGGTACAGTCCCATACCTTCTGAACCAATTAAGCGGGAAAGAATAATACGATGGGCGAAACCAAAAACCTTAGTAATGGCGCCTGCTACAATGAGTACCATGGTACCGTAAAAAAAGGATTTTTTCATAGGGATAGCCCCTTCTCTTTAACATTTACCTTAAGCTTTATTTACTACACTATTACCATATGGACGTGCCACCTAGGGCATGACTAGATTTTATGTGTGGGAGAAACATTTTATAACAACAAAGGTCACGTAAAGAGGTGTAGAAAATGGAGAATAAAGAGAATATGATGAGCTTTATCGAGGTTGACAAATATCAGGAAATGTTAGTTTTATGCAAAAGTAAGGCAGAGGAATTTTTGATTTTAGGTTACGATAACATTACTCCTGAAGAGATATGGGAGTGTGTGATATCAGCCTATAAAGGAGAAGAACGCCCCACTCTACATCGTCTTGTTAACGATATCCTCTCCTTAAAAATTAGCAAATATATGAACTATGTGATGATTAATATGTATAAAAATAACGGCGTAATTTGACATGCATTTTTCTACAAGTCTATAATGGGCATATTGATTCTTTGAATTGGGATATTTGCGTATGAACGCTTGGTATCCATTGGGAAAGGGGCATTATGTTAGATGATAAAGTGGAGTAGATTTGTTCTCTTCCTACTGGTGATCGGACTCTTAGGTACGCTCATGGCCACTACTACCACAAAAGTAGCGGGCAATATCGTACTTGGTCTTGACTTAAGAGGCGGATTTGAGATTTTGTATGAAGTAGAACCACTTGATGCAAAGCACAAAACAAACACTGAACTACTTGCAGCAACAGCTCAGATGATTGAGAAACGTGTTAATATCGGGGGAGTTTCTGAGCCAGAGGTAACCATTGAAAATCCTAACCGCGTACGCGTTAAATTGGCAGGGGTTACTGATCCTGAGAAGCTGCGTACGTTGATCGGGAAACCAGCCGTATTGACGTTCCGTGACATGACAGGTGAAGTCGTTATGCGTGGAACAGACCTAGCGCCTGGTGGAGCTGCTATTGGTTATGGTGAGCTAAATGAGCCACTTGTTACTCTGAAGTTTGCCGATGCAGAAAAGTTTGCAGAAGTAACACGTAAAAATTTAGGAAAACCAGTTGCTATCTTTTTAGATGAAAACTTGTTAACAAATCCTACGATTCAAAGTGTTATTACAGGTGGTAGCGCACAAATAACAGGTAAATACACAAAAGATGAGGCACGTGAATTAGCAGAAACGTTAAATGCAGGTTCATTGCCAGCTAAATTAATTGAAAAGCAAGTAACGGCAGTAGGAGCAAGCCTTGGTGATCTTGCTTTGAAAAAGACTATTTATGCAGGGTATATCGGCGGAGCACTAATTTTCCTCTTTATGCTTTTTGTATACCGTGTTCCTGGTATAATTGCAAATATCACGTTAACAGCGTTTATTTATGTATGTTTAGTAGTGTTGCAATGGATGCATGCTACGCTTACGCTACCGGGTATTGCCGGCTTTATTTTGGCTGTAGGTATGGCGGTAGATGCTAACATTATTACCTATGAACGTATTCGAGAAGAAATCATGACAGGTAAGACCATTCTGTCTTCTTTCCGTGCGGGTGAACGTCGCTCGTTGATTACAATCATTGATTCACATGTTACTACTTTGATTGCGTGCGTCGTGCTCTTCTACTTTGGGACGAGCTCCATTCAAGGTTTCGCGATTATCCTAGCAATGACTCTTATTGTCAGCTTGATTACCAACGTGTTTGGCTCTCGCTTTTTGCTATGGTTGCTTCTTCGTTCCAATGCGTTTAAGAAGCCGCGCTGGTTTGGTGTAAAGGAGAGTGAAATCGGTGAACTCTAAAGAAAAAGATATTGTTAAATTTGATATTGTTAAAAACCGACACAAATTCTATTGGCTTTCAGGTATCCTACTAGTTCTAGGTTTAGCCTCGATGCTAATGTTTGGACTAAATAAAGGCGTTGACTTTACAGCAGGTACTCGTTTGGATTTATTTATTAACAAACAGTTTAATGAAGCAGATGTTCAACAAATTATTGCAAAAGTAATGCCTGATGTTCACTTTAAAGATGTAACTAAATATGGTAATAATAAGGAATTCGCAACAACAACGTTTACAGAAACGATCACTCCAGAAAAGCTGAAAGAGATTGAGGCTGCTGTTAAAGCAAAATATGGAGATCAGGTAACGAAACAGGAATCTACGGTTGACCCCGTGATTGCTAATGAGCTAGTGAATAAAGCCATTATCGCTGTTTTAGTTGCTTCTGCAGGGATTGTTGTCTATATTGCGATTCGATTCCAATTCTTATTCGGGATTGCTTGCGTAATCTCCATCTTACATGATGCTTTTATCCCGATTGCTTTGTTCTCCTTGTTCCGTTTGGAAGTTGACTTAACGTTTATTGCAGCGATTTTAACGATCGTTGGTTATTCTATCAATGATACGATTGTTATCTTTGACCGTATCCGTGAGAATATGCGGACAATGAAAACAAAAACCATTGAAGATTTAGAGCATATGGTCAACGTGAGCTTATGGCAAAGTATGCGCCGCTCTATCTTTACAGTTTTGACCGTGTTCATTACAGCTGCTGCGATTGCTATTTTTGGTAGCGAAGGCATTCGTAACTTCTCCTTGGCTCTTATCTTTGGTCTGATCAGTGGTACGTATTCTTCCATCTTTATCGCTGCACAGATTTGGGTATCTATGAAAGAACGTGAAATGAAGAAAAAAGGATTAAAAGCTACTCCTAATGAGAACTAAATTGGATAGAATAAACCGTGGGGGATATCCCCTACGGTTTTTTTATGCTCAAGAAAATACAATAAGTAGTGGATGGGCAAATGATACAATAGGTTCATCCAACTGATACAAGGAGGAGGAAACTAGGTGGAAAATCGTTTGGCAAAGGCTCAGTTTGCTGCATGGGTCGGTATTGTTGGTAATCTGTTGTTTGCGCTTGTCAAATTCCTTGTGG
>ENA-UOTW01000092-UOTW01000092.1-synthetic-metagenome-genome-assembly--contig:-NODE-92-length-13184-cov-1.926194_pt1 | contig 13184 bp, 11 predicted proteins | sample MGYA00238141_ERZ746978 | MGnify/ENA primary metagenome ERZ746978 (study PRJEB28755, sample SAMN02352454) | synthetic metagenome | study: EMG produced TPA metagenomics assembly of the Artificial... | reverse complement strand
CTCTCCATTAAAGTAGTTCTTGATCAAAGCTTCAGCGAACCTGTCGGTTCATTGATTTAAATATCGTACGTTAGATTCTATCTGGTTTTCAAGGAACAAGTTTTGTAATCATGCCACTCAGTCTTTCAAGTAGCGGCAACGTTTAATAATGTACCACATAAAAAAAGTAAATGCAATACCTTTTTTAAATTTAACTAAAAAAATAGCAATTCTACTTATAGAAGCTAGAAAATGCTCATGCCTTCACCTTGGATCAAACATTAGAGTGTCGTTTATTATAGATATAGGGTATCTGTACCCCATCTATATGCTAAAAAACTCAAACTCGTTCCTGTTAACTTCCAAAATAAATCTTCAAGTTTTCCACAATTTCAACACCAATCCCTATTCATATAAAATAGAAATAAGTTTAATCAGAATAAAAAATACCTCTTCCTAAGTTACCCCCTCAAAAAAGAAGCTATCCAGAACTCATCAGTCCCAAAAACCTTACTTATTTTTTTGCAAATTTTCACGTTAATTTTATTTACCTTTTAAAAATCACTTAGAATTTTCATTAAAGTTCGCCCGAAACATTTTCCCTCGAAACCAACAAAGAAAAGCCCCTATTTCAAAACGGGACTTTTTCCTTGATCCTAAAAATATAAGTAGAATGGAATGTGACAGCAGGGAGAAACGCAGAATAACAGCGATAAGAACTCTTTTCTATATGGAATAACCTATGGTGCGAGTAATGGCTCCCCCCGATTGTTTATAATATCGTTCACCAGAAAGCCATTCCCGAGTACTATCAATTAACATCGTTCGACTGCAACCGTCAGAAAAAGTATGATCTGCTTCTAAAATAATCTCTTTGTCACTTTTACCAGTAGAACGTGAACGAAAGGCATAATAATAGTGAAAGCAATACTCGACTGGAATGTCAATATCTGCTGTGCCATGGGCAATAAAAACATCTCCCGTATATTTCTGTAGCTCTTTAAGCGGCACATAAGAATGTAGCGACTCAAAGAATGCAAGTGTCAATCCATAGCCCATGTAATCCACAGATGTATGCTGCCATGCTCTTTGATAGGTATCTACTCCAACAATCCGAACAATATCTTTATAGGGGTGAGCAACTGGAGACCATAGCATAAGCTTACGAATATTAGGTTCACTTATAGCTGTATACAAAGCAACCGGACCACCTAAACTATGACCTAATAAAGAAATTCGTTGTGAATCAATTTCCGGAAAATGTGCTGCTTCTTGTAGAACATGCCTAGTTTGGGCAACTAATTGATCAAAACCTGAACGGCCATATTCGCCTGTACTCTCTCCACATCCCACATAATCAAAGCATAACACTGCATAGCCATCTTTAATCAATTGAGTAGCAGTTTCAACAAACAATCGATTGACACCAATACGCGAACCGATAAAACCATGACAAATGACAATCAGAGGAAATGTTTCTGCTTGATTTTCGAGTTCAGGTACATATAAGGTAACCGCCAATGTTTCATCCTGCCATTTGATTTCAACATGTCTCTTCACGTGTCACACATCTCCTTTTTCCTCTCACCACTCTTACTTGCTTATCAAAAAGGAAAATTCGCTTTTTCCTTTGCTACTCAGCCTATCTGGATTGTTAGTTCAAGTTTAATTCATACTATTCCGACCTGTCAAGTATGAATTGGTCAATAAAATTGCCCGAAACTTTTCACTGTTTCGGGCATATGGCTATTATTTCTGCTCACTGATAAAAATATATTCATCATTTTCTTTTTTCCAAGTAAAAGTAACAGTAGGATTGGTAACTGAGACTATCGGGCGATATTCCGATGAAACAGCCGTTTTTTCCCGAAGCATACTTTGCATAAAGGTGCTACGGATATTTAAGCTATTCCCCACCTTTTTGAGTAAAGGAGAAGTGCTATAGAAACTGACTCCATTTACCACTACCTCAAAACCACTTTTTTGTCTTACCTCAATACGTTTTTCTCCCAGTTCATATAACGCTCCCACCACTTGACTAATATCGTCTTCAATTACAATATCAGGTTCAAGGCCAACCTTGTTGACTTTACGGTGAGCCGGTGTCTTGTACTCTTGCAATGTCACTTTTAATGCATCACCATCAACGAGAGGCAGGACTGTTTGAGCAATTCCCTTACCAAAAGTCTTGGTTCCAATCAATTTGGCTATTTTATGATCTTGTAGCGCTCCAGCTAGCATTTCCGAAGCTGATGCTGTTTGTCCGTTTACTAACACCGTAACAGGATAGGGAGCTGGTCTGCCATTGCGCACCCAATTTTCCACTTCAACATCATTGCGATTAGTCGTATACATCAATAAGCCATTTTCCATAAATAAACTGGCAATATCCTTCGCTGCATTAAGATATCCCCCACTGTTATCACGTAAATCAATGATCAAGCCTGTCAATTTCTTTTGATTTTCTATTTGATCTAATTGCTCTTTAAACTGATCACCTGCATCGCTTCCAAACGTATCCAGCTTAACATACCCTATCGCTGTGGATTTGGAGCCGAAAAGTTTACTTGTTGCTTCTGGTATAACCAGAGGTGAGCGCTTGATCGTGTAATCCTTCATTTTTGCGGTCCCCGATTTGGAAAAAGTAAGAGTTGCACTCGTCCCCTCTTCACCTTGCAGAATCCTATTCAACTCTCCTATACCCTTTACGGTTATCTTACTACCATTCATTGCTTCCAGCTTATCACCTGAATGAATTCCTGCCTTAGCTGCTGGGGAATTTTCAACTACACTACGCACAATAAAACCGTTATCAGTTTCGCGAAAGATAATTCCAAAGCCCACAAAGTTATTATTCACACTGTTCTGGAACTGATCCAATTCCGTTTCAGTAAATAAAGTCGTGTAAGGATCATTTACTTGGGCCAGCATTCCTTCAATCCCGTAGTAGCTTACCGTATACCAATCCAGCTTTTGCTGGGCTTGCCATTGCGTTATACGATCCACCATTTCGGTAATGGTATCATCTTTCTCGTCCACGACAACTTCAGCATGTTTTTCAGCTTTTATATATTGTTGAACACCTTGCAAGGCTCCTTGTACAAGTTTTTTTTCACTTGGTTTATCAAGGTGGTTTTCTTGCAAAATATAATACACCTGTTGTAGCTCCAGAAGCGGCATGTTACTCGTACTGTTTATATCAAAAGATGAAGCTTGATTAAAGGACTGTGACATAGAAGCCATAGCCACCGAGCCAGGCAACAAGAGCATGAGTGTAAGAGCCAGAATCCCCGTTTTTCTAAGTTTCATGTATAACAACAGCTCCTTTTGTCACCTCTTGTGGAATATCCAGACGCAAGCTCTCGGGAAATTCATATTCTTCATCGCCATCCAGCTTGAGGTATTCCCCATTATCATAGGCCTCCGTAATTTTCCAAGATTGGCGTAATAATTGTTTCGTTTCAGAATCCAAATAGTACTTCACAACAAACGTAGGAGCATATAAAAGCTTTTTCTCTTGTAAATCAAGCGTTTCAGCATAGCGCTGAAGTTCATTTGGTTCATAAAATTCGGTAATAACCTCATATGCTCCGAAGCTTTGCTTTAAGTACCTAGCATGAAGCTTATTTAAACGGCTTAAAACAGGCAGATCAGTCACATACTCGTGTAGATACGCTTTTTTCCCAATTTGGTTACCAGTCTCTTTTTTGGTCCAGATACCCTTTTCATTATCCCAATCGTACTTGACTTGATTACGACGATCTGTATATCTTTCCATTTTATTTAAAACGGCTTGATCCGCTTTTTGGTAAATACCTTTTGTATGCGTGATTCCTCTTTGAGCATCCATTTCTTCAGTAGTTTTAAGCACCGTACCACCGTAATTCATTTCCGTCTTGACAATAATCCTTTGAGCTTCGTCCAGCTTGTTATAAGCATCACTTAATAGAGTGGCATAAAGATTTTGTCTAGTGGAGGACAACAGATCTAATTCGTGAGCCGCTTGTTCATATAAAGCTTGAAGCTCACGATCTTGATCTGCTACTTTCATAGCACGTTTTAACAAATTTTCCGCATCAGAAATCCGATTTTCTTTCACCAAATAGTACAAGCCATTTTGTACAGCCAGCTTGATATCCGGTCTTTCCTCATAACGTTTACTTGCATTTCCATATTGACCTAAATGAATTTCAATAGCTGCCAAATATAGACCAAATACTTTCCATTCCTCTGAATTCTTAACCAGTTTTGATTCATAAGAAAGTAATTTTTGATGTAATTCTTCAAATTCTTTACCTTGATTAGTCCGTAGCATTTGTAAGCCAACATCATAGATATTAGCCGTAAGAAGGCCTAGCATTTTTGGATCATGCTCCACTGTTTCCAGATAAGCGTCTAATGCAAGGAGGGCTTCTTTTGCATTATCTGCGGGTTCCTTATAGTAGTTCCAGCTTTTGTAGTAATGAACTCCCACCTGGTTAGGAAAATCAGAAGGTAGCTCCTCCAGCTCCTTAAAGGTTTCCTCTTCTTCAAGATAATTTTTGATTGAATCCACGATATCTATGAATTTCTGTTCCGTTTCCGTTGGAGAATCATACGTGGCAAATAAAGGATACATCTCCTTCTGAACAGGGACATGCGGGTATAGAGAACGCGTTTCATCAGCTAAAGGCAAGAGCATCTGGGATTGAGTTGAAGCGCTCACCTTTTCCATCAAAATAGCAGCTTCTGCACGTGTTAATCTGCTTGAACCTCTTTTTAGCAATTCTAATTCCCATTCAGATTTCTTCGTGGCAAAGGATAGTACGGACAGCACTTTAGCTGCCTCTTCATTTGTGATAGGCTGGTTCGGATAAAATTGATCTCCTGGAAAAATCTTATGTAGTGTCCTAGCTCCTGCAATCCGATCGTGATACACAAATACCCGCAAGATACCAGGATACATCCACGTCATGTAGTGAACATCCTTATAGGGTAAATATGGCTCGTCCATTCCTTGTCCCCGACCGAATTCATCATTGTCTTCCAACAAGGTCAAGGGAAACAATTTATTTTGGTTTAGCTGCAAAAAACGGCTGGTCAATAAAAAGAACTCTGCCCGTGTCATAGCCTTATCAGGGAAAAATTGCTTAATCGCTTTCGTTGAATCACTAAACAAACCTTCCTCATAGGCTTTGACAATAGCCTCTTTAGCGGGATGATTAGAAATATCAATGAAAGGCAATGGAGCCAAAAGATCATTCCCTATTTCTTCAGCTTGCACAGGTTCTAAGAAAATACAGCTAGCCATTGCAATAGCTACAGTAGCAGGAATTGCTTTCCCCCATCTCCTACTACACAAGAATTCTTTCACACTCGTCACAATATACCAGCCCCTTCCCTCTCCGCCATTTATCAAAGTTGCTGGTTGATAATGGCATAAAACACCCCATACAAGACTTGTTTTTTACTTCAACCACTGGATTTTTTTTCGTTTCCAGCAGTCGATCATATTCTTTTAGCCATTCTGGGTTACATTTTGCTTGACGTTCTTCTGCTTCCAAACGAGAGAGCTGCAGGAATTGTTCTAAAGAAAAACGTTTTTCAATCAGCTCATTTCCATTACGCTCCCACTCTTTTTTAAGCATCCAGAGCTCTTGCTCCTTTAGCATTCGTTCAATTTGTTGATCAGGGGTGTCAGTAGGCATGCCCTCTATTTGATGTTCAATAGCCCTGATATGTTTCATTTGTTCTCTTTCTTGCTCTTTTACACCAGCCAATTCACGCTCGGCTCGCTTTATTTTTCCAAGTGATAGGTGCCATTCATAAAAATCACGAATCGAGGACAAGTTGCCCACTCCCTTAGTTATTCCGTAGCTCTTTGGCCTTAGAGGTATTGAAACGGGTCTGTATGAACCTCTGAGGCAATTACTTCGGTTTTATATTTCTGTTCCTGTAGCTTTTCTTGTATAAAACTAGCTAATCTTGGCTTCATGATCTTTTCGATGTTATGACCAGCATCAATTATTGATAGTCCTTCCACGAAAGCGTCCTGCGCTTCATGATAGCCGACATCGCCAGTTACCATTACATCTGCACCACGAAAAGCAGCTTTTAACAAATAAGAACCGCCGCTACCTCCCAGAACTGCTACCTTTTTCACGAGACGATCCTTAGAACCGACTATACGAACTCCTTCTAAACCAAGCTTCCTTTTGACAAATTGGGCATACTCCTCTAACGTCATAGGTTCGGCCAGTTTGCCAATTCTCCCAAGTCCAAGCGTAAATGGTGGTAGGTCAAGAGGATAGATATCATATGCTACCTCATCGTAGGGGTGCGCCGCTTTCATAGCCTTAATCACAGAAGCTTGCTGACTACTTTTTATAACCGTTTCAATTCGAACCTCATCTACATGCTCCACTTTTCCCTGTTCCCCAATGAAAGGAGTCGTGCCTTCAAGTGGTAAAAAAGTACCTGTCCCCTCAATCTGGAAGCTACAGTGACTGTATTGTCCAATATGACCAGCACCTGCATTCGCCATAGCCTGGAACACTTGTTCACGATGCGATTTTGGTACAAAGGTTACTAGCTTTTTCAGCTCATCCTGATAAGTTACATCTAGAATTTCGGTTTGTTGTAATTCCAATTCTTCTGCAAGCCAATCATTCAAACCTCCATTTGCGACATCTAAATTCGTATGCATGCTGTAGACAGCGATATCGTGAGCCAGCAACTTTGCTAACAAGCGGCCAGCCGGCAAATCAGTGCGCAAATGCTTTAAGGGGCGGAATATCACAGGATGGTGAGCAATTATAAGCGAAACCCCTTTTTGAATCGCCTCTTCAACCACCTCTTCATTTACATCCAACGCTGTCATTACCTTCTGTACAGGCTTTTGCAGTGTCCCGACTTGCAATCCGATCTTATCCCATTCCATCGCGAGTGATTTTGGCGCTAGTCTCTCCACTAATTGTATGATGGTTTGTCCGTTTGCAAGCATGTCAAAACTCCTTTAATCCAAATAATTTTATCCTCAATTTCCGACAGTTTTTCCTGTGTTTCCGCACGAGTGGATGCCATCATGCGCGCTTTGATTTTTTCCCATTTTTCTAATTCAGACTTCCATTTTGTGAGCAAAATCGGTGATTGTTGCTGCAATAAAAAAGGCCCGATTTCCATTAGCTCTGCTTGACTCCATTTATCTGATTGATATGGCTTATCTGGATTGCCTGGTTCAGCTACCAGCACTTCGTAAATAATGCCATCTTCCTCTACAATATCCTCAGCTACTAATTGATAACCATGGTCATATAGCCATTTACGCAGTATATCTTCTCCAACATTTGGTTGAAGGATCAAACGCTGTACTTTTCCTAATTTATCAAGGCCGGCTTCCAAAATAGAAGCGATTAATTGGCCACCCATTCCGGCAATGCAAATGACCTCTGCCTCATTTGGAGCCAAAACAGCTAAGCCATCTCCTTTGCGAACAGAAGCTCTATCTTTTGCTGTTAACGTTGCAATTTGACGAAGTGCTGCTTGATATGGTCCTTCATTTAATTCCCCTGCTATTACAAAGCGAGCCTGATTATTGACTAATAAATAGGAAGCCAGCAGGGCGTGGTCCGATCCAATATCAGCTACAAGCGCATCTTTGGGGCAATATGCTGCAATTGTTTGTAAGCGTTTAGAAATAGTTAATGTCATGTTCCTATTACCTCCAGTTCATTCATTTTACCTCATCTTGCCAAAAAAACACATGCAGAAACTGGATGAGTAATATGGTAATTTTTAGCCCACTATCAGGAAGCGATTCCTAAATTAAATGCGTAACCAGATATTAACAAATAACCTTTAAAAAGACTAGTATGACACAAGAATACTATTCCCAGATAGCTGTTTTTGCACTTGAATTTCCACTAATAAAAAAATCCCTCCATCATAAAAGCTGGAGAGATCTTTATATGTCTTATTTACTGATTTCACGTGCAATTACCATTCGCAGAATTTCTGAAGTACCTTCACCGATTTCTAGCAGACGTGCATCTCGGAAATAACGTTCCACCTGATAATCCTTCATATAGCCGTATCCTCCATGAATCTGAATAGCCTGATGAGTCGCAGACATTGCGATCTCCGAAGCATACAGCTTAGCCATCGCCGCTTCTTGGGTGAATTTTCGTCCTTGATCTTTAAGCCACGCTGCTTTGTAAACCAAAGTACGAGCTAATTCGATCTGAGTTGCCATATCCGCCAACTTCTGCTGAATCATTTGGAAATGCGACAAGCTAGAACCAAAGGCTTTCCTTTCTTTGGCATACTGTAAGGCGCGATTAAAAGCTGCCTGTGCTATTCCAACTGACATGGCACCAATACCAATGCGACCACCATCCAATGTGATTAAAAATTGTTTGAAGCCCTCTCCCTCTTTGCCTAAGATTGCCTCTTGGGGGACTACAACGTCTTCTAAGACTAACTCTGTAGTATTCGAAGCATGTAATCCTAGTTTTTCATAGCGATCTACTACCTTAAATCCCGGGGCATCTGTCGGGACTAAAAGAGCTGTGATTCCTTTCGTTCCCTTCGTTTTATCGGTTACAGCAGTTAAAGCAAGAAACGTAGCATAGGAAGCATTCGTGATAAAGCATTTCGAACCGTTAATAACGTATTGTCCATTCTGTAATACTGCCTGCGTTTTGGTACCACCTGCATCAGAGCCTGCCTGCGGTTCTGTTAACCCAAATGCTCCTATACTCTCCCCACTACAGATTTTTGTTAAATAGGCTTCTTTTTGTTGCTTTGTTCCAAATAAATGCAAGGGGGCTCCGCCTAAGGATATATGGGCTGAATACGTAATACCTGTAGAAGCACAAGCACGACTAAGCTCCTCCGTGACAATCGCAAAGCTTATCGTATCCGCTCCAGCTCCACCAAACTCTTCAGGAAATGGCAATCCCATCAATTCCAATTCCCCTAGTTGTTTCATAATCTCAATTGGAAACCGCTTTTCCTTATCGCGTTGCTCCGCCCCTGGTGCGACTACTTCATCCGCAAATTCCCGAATCATTTTCTGCAACATCTTCTGTTCTGATGTAAGATCAAAATGCATGTCAATCTCCCCTTTATGTGCTAAATCATGTTCAAATCGCCACAGATGTACATAGCAAGAACGACTGACCGAGCGTTTGTTCAGAATTTACTTATTATTATATACAATTCAAAAGATATTTGGATAGTCTCCATAACAAAATAAAGAGACTCCGTGTTGACGAAGCCTCCATCCTTTGTAAAGAAAGTAATGATTCATTTATGTACGCGACTAATCTATCTTCGAAGCCATTCAAGCCAGTAGTGACGAGTAATGGTTAGCAATAATCCACTCAGTAAAACCTTACTACCCAATATAATTTGCATTATCTCTCGTGACGCTTCGGGTACCCACAATGAACTAATCTCTGGACCAAAAAAGTACAGTAATCCACTTACCACAAGTGTATAAGCAAGCTGCTGATGACGAACATGGAACAAATATCCTAATCCAATCATCAGGAAAGATAAAGGTACCCAATATAATTCTATATTTGTCCAACTAAAAAATACCCCCATACGCGTTAGCATGGCTGTTCCATATAAAATACCTATACCTATTAGTCCAGCTAATATCAACAACGAATAACGAAATAGTAAACCATGTAAAAAAGAATACCCGGCAATTAAAAGAAGCCACCATAAATATGTAACTTGACTTATTTTCCATTTTTCCCCAAAATAGTAGAGACTAGTTATAGCAATAAGGATCGTAACAAGTAAGAAAAAATAGGATAATAACGGTATTTTTCGCTTAAATACAAAAGCTAGGACGTAAGCAAGTATCCAACTGAACACCAAAATGCTCATTTGCATTGGAATACTAAAAGCGTTAAAATAAAAAGCAAGTAAAAGCATGACAGCGATTACAAGTCCTATAAAAAATATTCCTCCCATTAATTTTACGGAAAGGATTTGTGCTTCTTTACCGCTCCCTTGAATTGGAGTCCTTGCACTTTGTAGAAAGGCTTGCTGATTATAAAGCTTATCCATTCTTGCTTTTCTGTTGGGAAAAAGGAAGAAACGTTTTTTTGTGATGGGCTCCTCTTGATTCGGAGCATGCTTGCCTTCTGTATAGAGATTTAACAGAAAAATGCAATAATGTTCTGGCAGTAAATGATTACGTCGCCAATTTTCAATCTCTGTAATAATGATTTTTCTACGTTGATCATCCAAGTAGACATCGCCTCCTTACTGCCATTTCTTTTTGATTAATGAAATGGACTATTTTTGAAGTAACATCCCGTTCTTCCCAACAAAAAAGCCTACGCAGCGTGTGTGGCAAAACGTAGGCTTAGTGCTTACTATATCTTTATCGGCTATTCCAAAAAATCTTTTAAACGTTTACTACGTGAAGGATGTCTTAATTTACGTAGGGCTTTCGCCTCAATTTGACGAATACGCTCACGAGTTACCCCGAAAACTTTTCCTACTTCCTCAAGCGTTCTCGTCCGACCGTCATCTAATCCGAAACGAAGACGCAGTACGTTTTCTTCACGATCTGTTAATGTATCTAACACATCTTCTAATTGTTCTTTCAACAGCTCATACGCAGCAGCGTCAGAAGGAGCTAGCGCTTCCTGATCCTCAATAAAATCACCTAGATGGGAATCATCTTCTTCCCCGATCGGTGTTTCTAATGATACAGGCTCCTGAGCAATCTTCATGATTTCACGTACTTTTTCAGGAGTTAGATCCATCTTTTCAGCAATCTCTTCAGGAGCAGGTTCACGTCCCAATTCTTGTAGTAATTGGCGAGAAACTCGGATTAGCTTATTAATCGTCTCAACCATATGCACTGGAATACGGATGGTTCTGGCTTGGTCAGCAATAGCACGAGTGATCGCTTGTCGAATCCACCAGGTTGCATAGGTACTAAACTTGTATCCTTTTTGGTAGTCAAACTTCTCAACGGCCTTAATAAGACCCATATTACCTTCCTGGATCAGGTCTAGGAATAGCATACCACGACCCACATAGCGTTTTGCTATGCTTACAACGAGACGTAAGTTAGCTTCAGCCAATCGGCGTTTTGCTTCTTCATCGCCTTGTTCAATGCGTTGCGCAAGTTTAATCTCCTCTTCAGCGGAAAGTAGAGGAACACGCCCAATTTCTTTTAAGTACATACGCACAGGATCATTAATTTTGATTCCTGGCGGCACAGACAGGTCATCATATTCAAACCCTTCCTGCTCATCATCCTTGATCATCATAGCATCTGCTTCTTCGTCTTCTTCATTATCATTATTGACATCGATGCCTTGATCTCCTAGGAACTCGAAGAACTCATCCATCTGATCAGAATCCTGATCAAAGTTAGATAGACGATTTGTAATTTCTTTGAAAGTCAAGCTTCCCTTCTTCTTACCTAATTCCACTAATTGTTCTTTCACCTGATCCACCGACAGGGTCTCCATGTCTGATGTCAAGTTTTGCTTGTTCATCTATTTTCCCTCCTTCCTCGGGAATGATGCTGATAACTACCCTTCCCTCAAAGCATTTTCCAATTCGGCGATCTTCATCCCTAGTAAAGCGGCTTCAATAATAAGCTTTTTACGCTGCTCCTCATCTATGGTGCTTCCCGCTTGCAAATTTAGTTGCTTTTGTTGTTCACGTAGCTTTTGTAGTTCCGCGCGAACAGGGTAATTGTTCACCTGCTTGATGTAGTCTTCAATTTCCTTATCAGATACATCTTCTCTGCATTCCATCATGGCTAATCCCGAGGCTAATTGCTTGCACTTCTCATCTTCAACATAGTGTATAAAGGCTCCAGGATCTGCCGGATGCCCCTCTGCATAATAAGCATACTACTAAGCGGCTAGATCACTGTGTTCGTCCACTTGGAAATCTGCGTTACATTCCTGTTGCACACGTAAAGCAATTTCCGGATCACGCATCATATAGTATAGCAACATTCGTTCTGCATTTTCGTGTGCAGGTGCTTTTGTAACCATAAATTTGCCATTATTTATACTATTATTCCATGGTGCTGTAACTTTATCCCTTTGATTCATTAATTTTTGTTGCTTGTACAGCTTTTTTGCTTCTGTCTTTACAGCATCAAGGGATAGAGAATACTCTTCAGACAGTTTCCGTTCATACATATCCCGCTCGATCGCATTCGGGAGTGTAACGATGAATTCCAGTGCCTGTCTTACATACTCAGCCTTATCCGCTTCGTCTTGTATTACAGTTTTACTCCGCAAATGTTTCAATTGAAAGGACGTCACCGGCATAGCTTGTAATAATACCTGCTGGGAAAATTGTTCAGCGCCATACTGCCGTATATAATCATCAGGGTCACTACCCTGGGGGAGTGGAGCAATTCGCACCGTACAACCAGCTTTTTGTAATTGGTCAATCGCTTTTGCCGTAGCCTCCTGTCCGGCAAAGTCGCCGTCGTAGCATAGGATTACCTGATCTGTATTTCTTCTGATCAGATGGGCTTGTTGCTCCGTAAAAGCGGTTCCTAGCGTAGCGATTCCGTTACTAATGCCAGCCTGCCACGCAGCAATTACATCTGCATACCCTTCAAAAAGGATTGCCTGGTTTCGTTTACGTATTTGGCTTCTTGCGCGATGCAAGTTAAATATAGTGCGACTTTTGTTAAATAGGAGCGTTTCTGGACTATTTAAATACTTGGGTTCCGAGCCGTCTATAGACCTTCCTCCAAATCCGATAACCTCTCCCTGTGAATCCTGAATCGGAAAGATAACTCTCTTGCGAAATTTGTCATACACTCTTCCACGATCATTGGAGGATAGCAATCCTGCTTCGACCATTAGCTCTAACGGAAAGTTACGCTTTACAAGGTTATCCTTAACGAAATCCCATGATTCTGGAGCAAACCCAATCATGTATTCGTCAATTGTCGTCCTAGTAAAGCCTCGATTCTCCAAATAGCGAAGAGCTTCCGATCCATAGGGAGTGGACGTTAAAACATAATGATATAGTTTCGCCACAAAACGGTAGGCTTCATACATTTTCGCCTTCGCGCTCTGCATCGGATTATCTTCGTGAGTGAGGGGAGCTGGCGGGGTTAATCCCACCCGGTCTGCAAGTTTTTGCAAGGCCTCGGGAAACGACAGCTGTTCGACTTGCATAACGAAAGAGAATACGTCACCACCTGCATGACA
>ENA-UOTW01000091-UOTW01000091.1-synthetic-metagenome-genome-assembly--contig:-NODE-91-length-13297-cov-1.741202_pt1 | contig 13297 bp, 9 predicted proteins | sample MGYA00238141_ERZ746978 | MGnify/ENA primary metagenome ERZ746978 (study PRJEB28755, sample SAMN02352454) | synthetic metagenome | study: EMG produced TPA metagenomics assembly of the Artificial... | reverse complement strand
GGTTAACGGAGTGGGCCCCATAGAGCCTGCTACATAACGTGGCCACGACTCCGTGCTAAATTCATCTGCTACTTCTTTAGCAATACGTGCAGCCGCCAGATTAAGTTCATAATCTCGATCTGCTATGTCATACTCAGCCAAAACAACATCAGTTGCTCCAAATGTGTTTGTTTCCACAATGTCAGCACCTGCTTCAAAATAGGTAGCATGAATATGCCGGATGACATCTGGTCTTGTTACATTCAATAGTTCGTTGCAGCCTTCATATTCCTCACCGCCAAAATCGTCCGCTGTGAGATTAGCCTGCTGTAGCATCGTTCCCATTGCACCATCGAGTATCAATATTTTTCGTGCTAGCTGCTCTTGCAATGTTGGTTTGTTCATCCCCTATATCCCTCCGTAATCTCCATTAGACTTGGCAAATAAAAAAATCCCCTTCCTGCCTGAAAGCAAGAAGAGGATTACTAATGTTCGTTAAGTAGGAACTTACCCCCTCTTATCTTTCAAGGCAAACAGCCCTGCTGGAATTGGCACCTGATCTATCGGTTGCCGAGGCATCTTCGGGCCAGTCCCTCCGCCTCTCTAGATAAGAGAAATCATATTTAGTTAAATGTCCATATGACGTTTTGTTCGTCTTTTGAATACAGGTATCTTAACATTCAGATATTATTGGCGTCAATGGATTATCTGCCAATCTTTTATTTTTTTGTAGTCTGCTGCCCAAATTTTGCTTGCCTTAGGCATAAGCCCACACCAGATAGACAGATATGTATAGACTGTAGAATAACAAAGCGAAGGAGGAATTGCCAGATGAGTACATCGTTTTGCGGTAACTGGGGAGGCGGAAGTTTTAGCTTCATTCTAGTGTTGTTCATTCTGCTGGTAATCATAAGCTGCAGCTGCTGCGATAACTAGCAACCGTGTAGCGACACCTTCAAACATATAACCTTTAAGGAGGAATTCTTTCATGAGTACATCTTACTGCGGAAATTTCTTCGGTGATAATTTCAGCTTCATTTTAGTGCTGTTCATCCTACTGGTCATCATTTCTTGCGGCTGCTGCTAAAATATAAGAAGCTCTTTCACCGGCAAACCTGAATTCGATTACGCTCTTTTTTATCTGCGCCTACCTCTACATGATTCTACAATGTTTCATACCTCCATAAGGAAACCCAAAAACATTACTCAGGTTTGTACACTCACCAATATAGGAGAGGGGAAGGGGCAGGCACATGCCCCTTTCATCTCTTATCCATTCTTTCCTTCGCTTGTAGAAATAATGGCCCTCTGCTAGGATAAAAAGGAAGATAGATGGAGAGATTTTCATCGAAAACAATCTAGCCTATTTACATACATCTGTGTTTCAAGCCTCCTTGATTCCAGTAAAGGTACTAGAAGAGACGGACTTTGAAATCTACACTGTCGTAAAACATCATGAGAGTGAACAGCACTATTTGCATGACCTCACCACCATGATCTTATGACAGGCGGTAATCATGAAACCTATGAATACTATCTTCCTTTATCAACCGGTCAAGCCATGGGTCTTTTATTTGGTAGGGAAGCATATCATTCCCTTACCCAATCTTATTTTGCACAATGGGATCAGCAAAATAAGAGCCACTGATAAACCTTGCTTGCTAGAATGTCTTTTGTTGGGTATACTAGACGCTATATAGCCATGTACTCGATGATGAGGAGAGTAATGATGGTTCGTGCTACTAGCGAGTCAGGATTGGTGGAAGCCTGATAGAACGTCCATGATGAAGCGCACCTCGGAGACGCAGCTTGAATCTTGTCTATTGACAATGTATAGAGCTTGCCGGGTTTGCCCGTTACAGCTACCAAGCAGGTCTTTTCCAATTACGATCATTTATTGGTCTAATTGAAAAGAACAAGAAGAGTGGTACCGCGGGAGTATGATAAAATAACCTCTCGTCTCTTTACGGATTGATTTTTACTGATATCTATCCAAAAGAGACGGGGGGTTTTTTGCTGTTGTTGCTTTGAACATCGTATGCTGTGTCTAATCAAAGCGCTCTGTACTTGTATACCTATGGTTATATTTATGTTGTATCCCACTTTTCCACGGAATGATTACATATTCCCTGAAAGTTTAGGTTGATTAAAAAGAAAGGATGAAATAAACATGAATTACAAACAACTAGTAGCTGAACAAATCTCTGCTGCTCTAACTGAAATGGGCGTAGAGGATTTTTCCTGCGAACGTGTCCTTGGCATGCTCGAAACTCCTCCTAACCCACAAATGGGTGATTTAGCCTTCCCTTGCTTCCAATTAGCTAAAGCTCTACGCAAAGCACCACCAATGATTGCAACGGAGCTAGCTTCTAAGATTTCTCTGCCTTTCTTACAGGATGTACAGGTGACAAATGCATATATTAATTTATTTTATGATCAAACCAGCGTTATAACCGCTTGTATTAAAACGATTCTAGAGCAAGGGTCTGCATATGGCGCGACTACTGCTGGTGCTGGTAAAAAGGTACCAATCGACTTATCTTCTCCAAACATTGCTAAACCCTTCTCGATGGGGCATTTGCGCTCAACCGTTATCGGGAATGCACTTGCAAACATCATGGAAAAGCATGGCTATCAGCCAGTTCGCATCAATCACTTAGGGGACTGGGGTACACAATTTGGTAAACTGATTGTTGCCTATAAAAAATGGGGCGATGAAGATAAAGTAAAAGCTGAGCCTATTAAAGAATTGCTCAAGCTGTATGTACACTTCCATGAAGAAGTAGAAAACGATCCAACACTGGAAGATCAAGGCCGTGAATGGTTCAAGAAATTAGAGGACGGCGATCAAGAAGCCCAGCAATTATGGCAATGGTTCCGCGACGAATCCTTACAAGAATTTAAAAAGATCTATGAATTAATGGGTGTATCCTTTGACTCCTTCAATGGAGAAGCATTCTACAATAATCAAATGGATCGCGTTGTTGATTTATTAGAGGAAAAAGGATTGTTAACAGAATCCGAAGGCGCAATGGTTGTATCTCTGGATGAGTACGACATGCCTCCTTGCTTAATAAAAAAACGTGACGGTGCTACCCTTTACGCAACCCGCGACCTAGCTGCTGCTTTGTATCGCCATGAGCAATATGATTTTGGAAAAGCATTATATGTGGTTGGCGGAGAACAACGCCTGCATTTCCAACAGCTATTTAAAGTCTTGCTAAAAATGGGCTATGACTGGGCTAACAATATGCATCACATTCCATTTGGTATGATGTTAAAAGATGGTAAAAAAATGTCCACCCGCAAAGGGAAAGTCGTTCTGTTGGAAGAAGTATTGTCCCAAGCAATCGCAGATGTATTAAAAGTAATCCAAGACAAAAATCCTTCTCTTGCAAATAAAGAACAGGTTGCTCGCCAAGTTGGTGTAGGTGCCGTTATCTTCCATGACTTGAAAAATTATCGTTTAAACGATGTCAACTTTTCCTGGGAAGAAATGCTTACTTTTGAAGGGGAAACAGGGCCTTACGTTCAATACACTCATGCCCGCGCTTGCTCTCTATTGAAAAAAGGTGGGTACCAGCCAGGAGCTGTAACCTTAGTAGACAAAGCTTTAGAGGGTCCAGAAGCATGGGCAGTCATTACTACTCTCTTGCAGTTCCCAAGCATTCTGGAAAAGGCTCGCGATCAATTCGATCCTTCGCAGATTGGAAAATACGTAATTGACCTGGCTCAAACCTTCAACAAATTCTACGCGCATGTCCGCATTGTCGCAGAGGATGAGCAAGTAAAACAAGCTCGCCTACAATTGGTTGCAGCAGTTATTGTTGTACTAAAAGAAGGACTCCGTCTATTGGGATTGGAAGCTCCTGAGGAAATGTAAGAAAAATAAGGGCCCCAAACACAATGGGCGCCCTTTTTATTTTTGGTCAAAAATTCATCCAACTCATCCAAAAAAGGAGGGCTTCCCCTCCTCTTTTTAATCCTGCTTTACCTAAACGCCTCTCATCTATGTTCCTTTTACTCTTTTTCGTTTATTTTCGGTTCAATAGCTGGTTTTGGTGTCGAGAACCAAGCCTTTGCTAATTGCTCAACAAGCTTTTTCGGTAGGGAAACAGGCTCTATTTTTACAGTTCCAATAGGGTCAACACCACGATATAGCATTGCCTTATCATCATTAGGGTCTGACATTGTTTCTAAAATCAGCTCGTCGATTTTGCCAGCCACTTTCCATTCCATAATCATTAGTTCATATTCATCTGGAGCTAATTCAATGTATTCTTCTTCTGTAATATCTACAATTGCATAGCCATCTGATTCAATTTCTGCTTCTAAGACCTTGCCATTTGCTTCTTCATAAAGTTTTAGTTCATTAAGGTCAGCTAAATTTTCTTTGATTTTATCAAAGCTGTGAATGGTTACTTTAATTGTGCGTGTCATAATATCTCCTCTGTCTCGTAAAATCCGTTCTGAAATACGGTCCCTCTAATCATATCCTACTGTGGACTTGCAAACAATTGTTTGACAAAAGCGATTTCTGACTTATGCCCACCCGGTCGTTCTGCTGGCGTTTCCAAAAATAAGGGAACCTCACGAACACCCCTGCTTCTAATCAATTCGCCTATCCTTTCAGCACCGATCTCTCCGTAACCAATATCAGCATGGCGATCACGATGGGAGCCGGTAGGATAGCGAGAATCATTGAGATGAACAGCCTTCAAATGGGTAAAATATCCTAATTCCTCGCCTCGCTTCTGCACCTCTTCCCAATTCCCTCCTGTCCATAATCCACTTGCAAAGGCATGGCAGGTATCGAAGCAAAATCCGACAAGCTCGGGTCTATTGATCAATGCACGCACTTGTACAAGCTCTTCTAATGTCATCCCCATCTTATTTCCCTGACCAGCATTATTTTCAAGTAAAATAAGTGCATTACCTGTCCAGCCTTCTAAGATTTCATTTAGTGAACGAATCATCAATTGGTAGCCAAATAACGGATCAGGGTGATTTCCTTTATATTGCCCGAAATGAACAACAACGCCAATCGAGCCACACGCGTCCGCAATCTCCAAATCATTGCGTACTGAAGCCACCATTGCCGCTTGTTCCTCTCTTCCCTCTGTACACAAGTTAGTTGGATATGGTGTGTGGGCAATCGAAATAATCCCGTGTTCCTTGCAAAAATCACGACATTGTTGGGCATCCTGTCTTGAGAATGATTTGATTTGTAAACTGCGCGGGTTTTTAGGAAAATACTGATAGCAAGTCCCTCCCAAGCGTTGCGCGATCCGGGCGGCTTCCGTATATCCCTGACGTACGCTTACATGACAACCGATGTGCAATTTGTCGCCTCCCTTCCTTGTTTCTCGTTGCTACGCTGTCAACATTATTTATTATTGTTTCAGACTTGAGAGAGGTACATTCACATGCACTGTTGTTCCTTGATTGATCACACTGTCAATGAGTATAGAGCCCTGATGGTCCCTGATGATTTTTTTACTAACCATGAGGCCTAGCCCTGTTCCTTTATCCTTTGTAGTATAAAAAGGCTCACCAAGTTTACTAACACGATCTTCCGGTATGCCGCATCCTTCATCGCGAAAACATATATCCACCATCTGAGCATTCTGTTTTACCGTTATATAGATCATTCCACCATTCGGCATTGCTTCCATTGCATTTTTCATGATATTTATAAAGACTTGTTTAATCTGATTTTCCTCACAAGTGATCAATATTGGCTTCTCTTTTCAGTCAAGCTGAAAAATTACATTATGCATCAAAGCTTGGCTCTCTAATAGCGTCATTACATTACGAACGAGATCGACTACATTTTTTTGCTTTACATTCTGAACTTGCGGTTTCGCTAATACCAATAACTCGCTTACAATAAAATTGATTCGATCTAATTCAGATATCATGACTTCAAAATAAAAATCATGCTCACTGGTTTGATTTTGTAACAACTGAATAAAGCCTCGCAGTGCAGTTAGCGGATTGCGAATTTCATGAGCAACTCCTGCCGCCATCTCTCCAATAAGGGATAGCTTATCCGAGTTACGCAATAAGGCCTCTGCTTGTTTCCGATCGGTAATATTTCTGGCTACAAAAACAAAGTGCTCTAAATTTTTTTCCCCATTAAAGACTGGCGTACCATTAGCCTCCAAATACATCCAGTCGCCTGAAGCACACCGATAGCGAAGCTCTACTTGCATCACGCTACCTTCAGCGATTAATCGTTTACGTCCCTGTTTCAAAAACTCTCTGTCATCGGTATGTACCCATTTACGATAATCCATTCCCAATAAGCTTTCCGGTGTATATCCTAAAATGGTCTTAAACGAAGGAGACACATAAATATAGCGTCCACTCCGATCCAAAATAGCAATAAGATCCGTCATATTTTCGGAAATCAATCTATATTTTGCCTCACTGTCACCCAATGCCTGCGCAATCCTCCTCTGTTCCGTTACATCCCTCGTAATTAAAGCGACCGCCAAAATCTTTCCTTCCGTATTTCGAATCGGAATATAGGATGATAGGGTGTGAACAAGATGTCCATTGCGATGAGTAAATGAATTCTCCTCATCCAAAACCATCTTTCCGTTCATAGCCTTTTGTGTGTTATCAATAATTCCTCGCAATATGACTGGCTTTAGCAGATTTTCTTGATGCATAAGCAATTCTTCATAACTGTATCCATACATTTTTTCACAAGCAGGATTCACCATTAAAATATTCCAATCTAAATCAATAAGCACGATACAATCAGAAGCGCTATTCACGAAAGATTCCAACAGTTCTTTCGCATCTCGTAATTCAGTCTCAACCTGAATACGCTCAGTAATATTGCGCATCACCGCTATTACACCTATAACGCCAGCATCTTTCTTGCAAATAGGTTTATAAGTCATACAAATCTCAAGAAGATGCCCCTTCTTATGACGTCGTCTCGTATGAAACAATACAGGTTTTCCTGTTTTTACAACGTAATCAAAATGCAGCTCCTGTTCTTGTAGCGCAACAGCATCAGGAAGTAAGATTCTAGGATTGTCATACAGCTCCTGTGGAGAATACCCAGTCATGATCTGAAATGAATTGCTCATACGTAATATTTGAAAATCGGGTGAAATGAGAAAAAGCGCATCCCGTGTGTACGTAATAAAGGTATCGAGGCTCTTCTCCATTTCCTCCAGCTTCCTCTGTCTTAGCTTTTGCTCTGTTACATCTCGTACAAGAGCTCCCACAGCCGCTTTTCCTTTATACCATTTCATCGGAAAAAGCGTAAATGAAACGTCCATCATCCCCCCTTCCTTATGAGGAATTTGAATGATGTAAGGATCATGATTGGTACACAATGGTTGTATGACACTTGGCTCTACGCTCACTATCCCTTGTTTACATCGAAGTAGATATACATCAATGGCTACTTCGAATTCATCAGAAAAACAATTACCTGCCAATTGGTACCAGGACTGATTGGCATACAAAACAGTACCGTCTGAAGAAAAAATGAAGACTGCATCTGGACAATTTTGAACAAAAGATACAAATCCATCTGTTTCTGACCACGAGATGACCTCTCGCACAAACCGCACCTCCAAAATAAGGATAAAAATGTATGTATATTTCATATTCGCATCAAAGATCAACCATTGTAAAGGAAAAAGAACTTTTTTATTGTTTGTTTTAAAAAAAGAGACAGGGTACCATGTTAACCTGCTTTGCATACGATGAGCCTAGATGACCGGTTTTACTTAGTAACGTTTACATGAAAAAGCACAGATGAGAAAGGGTGAGAAATCATGTGTGGAATTGCAGGCTGGGCTAGTTTTATGCGGAATGTAAAAGATGAACAAGAGACTATAGAAGCAATGACTAAGACACTTCAACACAGAGGTCCAGATAGTATGGGGTATTTTTTTCATGATCGGGTTGTATTTGGACATCGTCGTCTTATTGTTGTAGATCCTGAAGGCGGAACTCAGCCCATGACCAAAAGATATGGGGATATAAGCTACACACTTGTGTATAACGGCGAATTGTACAATACAGAAGATTTACGCAAGGAATTGCTAGACCGTGGTCACCGCTTCTCTTCCCACTCAGATACGGAGGTATTACTCACGGCTTATGTAGAATGGGGAGAAAAATGCCTAGAGCGACTGAACGGTATTTTTGCATTTGCTATCTGGAATGACAAAGAGCAGCTCTTATTTGTCGCACGTGATCGAATGGGTGTGAAGCCGTTCTTTTATCTAGTAAAAGATGGGCAGTTTCTATTCGGTTCAGAAATAAAAGCTATTCTTGCCCACCCCGAAGTTGAGCCTATTGTTGATCGGGAAGGCTTAGCCGAGGTACTGCTTATTTCACCCGCTCGCACGCCTGGACACGGTGTATTCAAAGGAATGCATGAGTTACGCCCCGGCTATTATGGAATATACTCTCAAAATGGCTTTACTACAGAATCGTATTGGTGCTTGAAAAGTCGTGAGCATCTCGACAATTTTGAGACAACCGTCGATACCATTCGTGATTTAGTCATAAATGCAATCGAACGTCAACTCGTTGCTGATGTTCCTGTCTCGATGCTGCTTTCAGGAGGCCTTGATTCCAGCGCCATCACCGCTATTGCGGCAAGATATTATCAACATCAAGGAAAAGGAACGATTCACACCTACTCCATTGATTATAAAGATAATGACCACTTTTTCACTGCCCATGCCTATCAACCTGATTCAGATTCTCAATGGATTAAACGAGTTAGCGATCATATAGGAACCCAGCACCATTATATTGAGTTTGATACCCCCGAGTTGGTGCAAGCCCTCCAAACCGCTGTTTATGCTCGCGACTTGCCTGGTATGGCAGATATTGACGCTTCGCTGTATCTTTTTTGGCAGGAAATGAAAAAGGAAACAACAGTCGTACTTTCAGGTGAATGCGCTGACGAAATATTTGGGGGCTATCCTTGGTTTCATCAAGAAGAAGCTCTTTATGCAGAAACTTTTCCATGGGCGCGAAAAAGTGAGCAGCGATACAAATGGCTCTCGAATGAAATGAAGGCTTGGTTACAACCAGATTCGTATGTAAAAGGACGTTTTCGTGATACACTAGCAGAGGTTCCCCGCTTGGAGGGGGAGTTTCGTATAGATGAAAAACGGCGCGAGATGTTTTACTTAAATCATGTCTGGTTTATGAATACGTTACTGGATCGAAAGGATCGCATGAGTATGATGGCTAGCCTAGAAGCCCGTGTACCCTTTTGCGATCATCGACTTGTAGAATACATGTGGAATGTACCTTGGGAGATGAAAATGTACGATTCCAGGGAAAAAGGCATTTTGCGCAAAGCTTTGGAAGGAATCTTGCCCTCTGATGTGTTATATCGTAAAAAAAGTCCTTATCCCAAAACACATAATCCCGCATATGCCCTAGCAACAAGGCAGTGGCTTAACGATGTTTTAGATGATAACAGATCTCCCCTTCATACTCTATTAGATGTTCCTTACCTCCGTACTCTCCTACAAACAGATGCATCTGCGATTGAAATTCCTTTTTTTGGTCAATTAATGAGCACCCCTCAGATGTTTGCCTTTTTAGCACAAGTAGACTTCTGGATGAAAACATACAAAGTACGCATCATGTAAAGAAACAAAAAAACCGGCGCGTTACTGCACCGGTTTTTCCTTTATAATACGATCATATTTGTTTGTTGCTTTATCATTTCATTTACATTTATACTTAAAAAATATTGAATAAGCAAGGAATGCTATAAGCCAGGTTCTGTATCTCTCGTGCTGCAAACGGACCTTCCCCTCGCACGAAGAGCTGTAGTCATCTATCTATGGCAAAATTTCTTTTGCCATCCGTCCTTTTCGTTCAATTCCGTCCAGACGGTTCCCCTACCTAATTTGGGTTTCTCGCTCGCAGGGTTTACCTCGTTCCATCTTCTCTGTCGCCAGAGAAGCTACGTTTCTGTGGCACTTTCAGCGTACTTGGGTCTCAGGGAGAACCCTTTCTGCGCCGTCAATGAGGCGAACCTCACTACCATAGTTTTCACTAGGTACGAACACTCCGGGCATCGCAGCCCGGGCGAGCCTGGACTTTCCTCTATCGTCTCCCAGACAAGCTGGTGACAACAGCGACTACCCACAATCCTTGCCTTACTAAGGATTAATCTATCATATATAGGGGTACAATTCAACCTTGACATTCTGGAAACGCTACTAAAAGATGTAAAATATCATGTTTATTCTTATTTACTTTATTTTTAGGAGGTTTGAAAATGAATGTATTTAACCTACGAATAAAGGGTAGGCTGATTTTTTTACAATTACTAACCCCTGCACATGCAGAATTTTTTCTTACTTATTTACTTGCAAATCAACCATTTCATGCACCGTATGTCCCTTTGCGTGACGAGAGTTATTTCACACTCGAAAATGCCATTAATCAAACTACTCAATGGACAGAGGTTGAACAGGATCAACGCTATTCTTTTGGTATCTTTGAGCAAGCTAGTGAACGCCTTGTTGGAAAAATAACACTATCCCAAGTATTTCGCGGTCCTTTTCAAAATGCTTTTATCGGTTATGATCTAGACCATTCCTGTCAAAGCCAAGGCTATATGACTGAAGCTCTCCATCTCATGATGTCGTTTTCCTTCAATAGACTTCTTTTGCATCGTTTGAAAGCCAATATCATGCCACATAATCGAGCGTCTCAACGGGTTTTGGAAAAAGCAGGATTCGCCAAAGAGGGGTTCGGTGCCAATTATCTTAAAATCAACGGGAAATGGGAAGATCATTTATTTTATGCTTTGACTAAAGAAAGGTTTGACGAACTTTATCAAAACGCTCCTTATCCTGTTATCTATGAAGAAAGAGCTGAGACGATTACTATAAAAGACTAAAGACAAAGCGATTACTCACAGAAATGCCTTAGCAAAGCTTGGTAGATCGTTGTGTGTTAGAATTATAAAAAGAGTATCGCAACTCTACATTTCACTCAGGAATGAAATATCCATCATCGAACAGGAGGCTTATTTTTCATGCTACTACTCCCTTTTGAAGGTAAAGAGCCACAGATTCATCCTAGCGTGTTTATCGCCAAAGGTGCTGTTGTCACGGGTGACGTTATTATCGGGGAAGAGACATCGATCTGGTACAATTCGGTCATACGAGGCGATGTCTCTCCTACTATTATTGGGAAACGAGTCAGTGTTCAAGATAATAGCACTCTCCACCAAAGTCCTCTTTGTCCACTCCTTATTGAGGATGATGTCACAATTGGCCATAACGCCGTGTTACATAGCTGCACCGTACGCCAAGGCGCTTTGATCGGTATGGGTTCTATTGTGCTAGATGGCGCCCAGATCGGGGAAGAGGCTATGGTTGCAGCGGGTGCTTTGGTTCCACCCGGCATGAAAGTCCCCCCTCGGACATTGGTCGTAGGCTCTCCCGCTAAGGTAAAGCGCGAATTAAACGAAGACGATTTTAAGGATTTACGCCGAGTTCGTCAGTCTTATGTGGATAAAGGAAAAATGTATCGAAAGCTGGAAGAAAATCCACTTACCAGATAAAAACAAAAAACGATCGTACCCTCTTCTAACAAGGATACGATCGTTTCTTTATTTTTGGATATGAGTAATTTTCGTAATGATCCAGCCGTACGGATTGCTACTCTGGTCGCTTTTAACCATTTCATATTCCACTTCATAATTACCAGTCATTGTGGAAAAATAAGCGCCTTTAGCCTTCATGGTACTTTCATTACTATCCATCACCTGATAGCTACCCAAAACATCATGCAAAGGTAGCGGGCGTAGCTTCTCTATCGTCTGTAATGCCTCTTTCCCGAAGTAGGACGTCATCCCTTGCTCGTTCTTTCTTAGATAAGCATGGGTGGCCGCTGTTAGCATCAGATTGCTGATGCGTGTTTGCTGTTGCACTGAGCCGTTCCATTGTTTTTCTTTTTGCTGCTCATTGGCGATCACTAGCCGCTGTAAAATAACCGCGAATTGGGCCCGAGTCATAGTCTTGGTTGGCTGAAAAAAACCGGTGCTATCTTCCAATAATTGATAGCCTTTAATTCCGGTAGCATACAACGATTTTGTATCCTGATACGCATTCGAAAGCGTCGCCTGATAATAGCCGTTTAAACCCTCCTGAATTTTAGCGGGCTCTATATGTAAATCATGTCGAATATTCGGCAGAATCGTATGAAACAACAGCATGCTAGCTTCTTCTCGATTTAATGGTGCTTGTAAATGCTCAGCGGATAACCACCAATCGCTTTCTAAGATAGCTCCCATTTTCATTGGCTTTTTACCTGCACTGAGGTGAAGCAAGTACAAGGCATTATCCCCTGGATTAAAACGTGTATATGCCTTCTGATCCGCATACAGCATAGCATTCATAGTACCTACAGCCTGCTTGAGTTCTTGAACGAGCGGATATCGTTTATCTACTTTAGCTGCTTCCACAGGAGGAGCTACAACTCCGTAGGAATACTGCGTTACCCGATTCAACAAAGCAATTGCCTCTCCCCGAGAAATCGGAGCGTTCGGGCGAAACGGAATATATTTTCCTTTTACAATGCCACGCTCGGCAAGAAATTGAATGTAAGATTTCGCCCAATGTTCATCTATATCAGTGAAGGTACTCGCTTGTACAGTGCTAGGGGTATGTGGATTTTCCGCTTGTATCTCGGCCGGCATACAAAAAGCCGCAATGACTGCAAACATTGTTGTGATACCTGCTACGATTTCTTTTCTAACCTTCATGGATCTGTTCCCACTCTCTTTCTTTTATCTCAATCTTTCATATTTCTTTCACAAATAATGTGTCTGAAAGAAATATTACCAGACAAAAAAATGGGAATCTATCATACTTTATTCATAAGATAGATACCAACCAAAGTCCTATAATGAATCGTTTGCCTCTTCCATATTCCGAAAATAAATAAACAACGCATAAGACCGAATCGCTGTATCCATATGTATGCGCTCCGGTTCCTTTGTTGTAAGATAATATTGCAAGAAGCCCGATACACGATACAATGGCTCAATTAGTCTTGGTGCATATTTGGATAATAGATTACATATTCCTATTCCAACAAGTCCAATCACAATAGCTATCCACAGTTGGAAAAAACAAATGGTTGGAAGAAAAAAAGCAAAGAAAAAAGTAACCATATTCGTTGAACAGCCTCGATTGATAATGGAAGCCTGCTGTATTGTTTCCCAATTCTCTGGTTTAACTTCCCCATAGTAGCTAAAAACCTTATGCTCAGCTCCATGACACTGGTTTAATCG
>ENA-UOTW01000090-UOTW01000090.1-synthetic-metagenome-genome-assembly--contig:-NODE-90-length-13378-cov-36.773099_pt1 | contig 13378 bp, 12 predicted proteins | sample MGYA00238141_ERZ746978 | MGnify/ENA primary metagenome ERZ746978 (study PRJEB28755, sample SAMN02352454) | synthetic metagenome | study: EMG produced TPA metagenomics assembly of the Artificial... | reverse complement strand
TGTTCCTTGAGCGAAGCCGATCGTATCAAGATTGAGTTTACCGTCGAATTCTATTACCTAAAACAATTTTATATTGCTTAAATCCTCGTGATAATGAAGTAATTGGTAGTATGATAGGTAATTTCCAAGGTGATGGCATTGCCGGCAAAATTCAATTTGGCTCAGGTTGGTGGTTTAACGATCAAAAAGATGGCATGGAGCGTCAATTAGAACAACTATCTCAACTGGGATTATTAAGTCAATTTGTTGGTATGTTGACGGATTCTCGTAGTTTTCTTTCTTATACTCGCCATGAATATTTCCGTCGTATCTTATGTGAAAAATTAGGATGTTGGGTTGAAAATGGAGAGGCGCCAAATGACCTAACATTATTAGGTAATATGGTTCAAAATATTTGTTTCAATAATGCAAAACGCTATTTTAAATAAGGAACATCCATGAAAAAAATAGCAATTATTGGTGAATGTATGATTGAGCTAAATGGTGATGCATTTGGTCACATGTACCAAACCTATGGTGGAGATACACTAAATACAGCAACTTATTTAACGCGTATTACACCATCAGCAGCACTTGAAGTACAGTATATCTCAGCAATGGGAACAGATAAACTTAGCCAACAAATGATTGAGCATTGGCAAACTGATGGTATCAATACCAATTGGGTACTGCGTGACCCGAAACGGCACGCAGGTCTCTATTTAATTCAACTAGATACACAAGGTGAGCGAACGTTTTTATATTGGCGTAATCAATCTGCTGCCCGTTATTTGTTACAACATATTGATATTAAAAAAGTATTTGAAGCACTAATAACTGTAGATATGATTTACTTAAGTGGCATTTCGTTAGCCATTTTACCTGATAATGACAGAATATCATTGCTTGCAGAATTAACTGTACTTGCAAAACAAGGCGTAAAAATTGCTTTTGATAGTAATTACCGTCCTGCACTTTGAGAATCACGAGAAAAAACACAAGAAATTTATACCGCACTTTTACCTATCGTTGATCTAGCATTAGTTACATTCGAGGACGAACACGCAATTTGGCAAGATAAAAATGCTATTGATACTATCCATCGTTTAAAACAAATGGGAGTCAAAGACGTCGTCGTCAAACAAGGAAAATCTGGGGCAATTTTCAGTGATCACCATGGCAATCAATACGTAGTGCCTACACAAGAAGTCAAAAATATTGTTGATACAACTTCCGCTGGCGATGCGTTTAATGCAGGTTTCCTTAATGGCTATTTACAAGGTAAACCATTATATACTTGCTGTGAACAAGGTCATCAATTAGCAAGGCTCGTCATCCAGCACCGAGGTGCAATTATCGACAAATCTGTGACATCTCATCTAATAAATAAATTCAACTAATCATATTTAAGGATTTCTATGAAATATAAGACTGCTCAAATTATTGAAAAGTTAAGAACGATTAAAATTGTGCCAGTTATTGCAGTAGAAGAAGCAGAGGCAATTTTACCCTTAGTAGAGACTTTAGCAAAAAATGGCTTACCTGTTGCAGAGATCACTTTTCGCTCTGCAGCAGAACAAGCGATCCGTTTAGTTCGTCAACATTACCCAGATATATTAATTGCGGCAGGTACGGTACTCACATCAGAACAAGTCATCCAAGCTAAAAATGCAGGTGCTGATTTTATTGTTACACCAGGTTTTAATCCTAACATTGTCAAACTTTGTCAAACATTACAACTTCCTATTACGCCAGGTATAAACAATCCAATGTCGATTGAAGCAGCGCTTAAAATGGGCATTACAGCAGTAAAATTCTTTCCAGCCGAAGCTTCTGGTGGCGTAAGAATGATTCAAGCCTTACTGGGTCCTTATGCACAATTACAAATCATGCCAACAGGGGGAATTGGTTTACATAACATTCAAGAGTATTTAGCAATCCCAAATGTTGTCGCTTGTGGTGGTTCTTGGTTTGTAGAGAAAAAATTAATTCAAGAGAAAAATTGGGAAGAAATTGGACGTTTAGTTCGTGAAGTTTTAGACAAAATTAAGTAATGACCCTATCAAATAAAAATGCGAGTAATTAACTCGCATTTTTTGTTGTCTATTCATCGACTTAGCTAGCGAATTTCGCCTTTAAGACGTCTAATAATTGATCTTTGGCAATCATTTCTTTTTCACCAGAGCGACGATTTTTATATTCAATTTCGCCTTTCTCGAGATTTTTCTCACCAATCACGATCATATGTGGCACGCCGATCAATTCCATATCCGCAAACATCACACCGGGACGCTCTTTACGATCATCAAAAATCACTTCCACGCCTTGGGCAGTTAACGTGCGGTATAATTCTTCCGCAAATTGTTGCACGCTTTCGGATTTATGCATATTCATCGGCACAATCGCCACTTTGAATGGGGCAATATTGTCTGGCCAAATAATACCACGCTCATCATGATGCTGTTCAATCGCAGCCGCAATCACACGTGTGACACCAATCCCATAACAGCCCATAATCATGGTTTGCGGGCGACCATCTTCACCCTGTACGGTGGCGTTCATTGCCGCAGAATATTTAGTGCCTAATTGGAAAATATGCCCAACCTCGATACCACGTTTGATTTGTAGCACACCTTTACCATCTGGACTTGGATCGCCTTCCACTACATTACGCAAATCGGCAATGTGTGGCACAGGTAAATCACGTTCCCAGTTAATACCAAAATAATGTTTGCCATCTTGATTCGCGCCGGCTGAGAAGTTATCCATATTTGCCACCGTGCGATCAATCACAATCGGCATTGGTAAATTGATTGGACCTAGCGACCCCGTCCCCACGCCAACTACTGCACGAATTTCTTCGTCTGTGGCGAATTGTAATGGGCTCGCCACGATATCGACTTTTTCCGCTTTAATTTCATTCAGTTCGTGATCACCACGTACTAACAAGGCCACTAACTTGTGACTACTTTCTTCCGTCGCGTGGACGACTAAGGTTTTGACGGTTTTTTCAATCGGTTGATTGAATTGTTCTACCAATTCCGCAATGGTTTTTGCATTAGGCGTATCCACGACACGTAATTCTTCTGTTGCCGCACCACGTTCACCTAATGCTACCGCTTCAGCAAGTTCAATATTGGCAGCAAAATCTGACTCAGTTGAAAACACCACATCATCTTCACCACTTTGTGCTAACACTTGGAATTCATGAGATGCACTCCCACCAATTGAACCTGTATCCGCTTGCACTGCGCGAAAATCTAACCCTAAGCGATTGAAAATATTGGAATAGGTTTCATACATCACATCATAAGTATTTTGCAAACACTCATGAGTAGTATGGAAAGAGTATGCATCTTTCATCACAAACTCACGCGAACGCATTACGCCGAAACGCGGACGAACTTCATCACGGAATTTGGTTTGAATATGATATAAATTCAATGGTAACTGCTTATAAGAACTCAATTCACGGCGCACTAAATCGGTAATCACTTCTTCATTGGTTGGTCCAATCACAAAATCACGCTCGCCACGATCTTTAAAACGCAATAACTCCGGACCATATTCTTCCCAACGACCAGACTCTTGCCATAATTCTGCTGGTTGCGTGACCGCCATTTTCACTTCTAACGCACCGCTTTTATCCATTTCTTCACGGATAATCTTTTCTACTTTATTTAAGACACGCAACCCGGTCGGCAACCAAGTATAGAGCCCCGATGCTAACGGACGAATCATGCCCGCACGTAACATTAATTGATGGCTAACAATACTCGCCTCAGCAGGCGTTTCTTTTAAGGTTGAGAATAAATATTGACTTGTACGCATTGAGATACCTGTAAATGAAAAACGGTTTATAAATCGAAAAAATTGTGGGTTAGTTTATCACTGTGTGGGGTTTGCACAAAGAGCTATACGCAAATTTGCACATAAAAATGTAGAATGAAATCGCCTGTGAATACGACTTTTTTCTCCTTGGATAACTCTGTTTTCAACAGATAAAAAGAAGGCAATAAAAATAGGTTAAATGAGAGGTATCACTTAACCTATTACTTGATTTTACGAGACAATTAATAATGTTGTTGTAAAAGTACTAAATAACGCTGATAAACTCGCTCATATTCCACCGCACTTTTTGGATTAGGTTGTACAAGAGATGTCGTATCAAGATGCACAAAGGCGTGACATAAATCAGCTAAATCCCCTTCACCATTCGCCCACATGGTTTGGATTGCGCCACCGAGTGCAGCGGCTTCGTCTTCTTTCAAACAAACCACTTCAGTATTCATGATATCCGCAATCATTTGACGCCATACCGCACTTTTCGCTCCCCCGCCAATTAAACGGATTTGTGAGGTCGATAAGCCGGCTTGACGGAATAAATCTAAGCCGTAACGTAAAGTAAAACTGGCAGCTTCCATCATCGCTCGGCATAAATTCGGTTGAGTGAAATTGGCTGCATCCACCCCTAAAATACTCGCCTTAGCTTGTGGCAATGGCGGAACACGTTCACCATTAAAGAAAGGCAGAATGGTGATACCCTCTGCACCAATTGGGCTTTGTTGAATAAATTCGTTAAATTTAGCCACATCAATCTGTAATAAATCCATCAGATTTTTATTGGCAGAGGTCATGTTCATCACACAAACCAAGGGTAACCAACCGTCTGTACTTGAACAGAAATTGGCAATTTCCATCGGTAAATCCGTGAGTGGTTTATCGGTATAAGCATAGAGTGTGCCAGAGGTGCCTAAACTCATCGTTACAATACCTTGCTGAATATTGCCCGTCCCAATCGCCCCCATCATATTATCGCCACCACCCGTGGACACAATAACATTTTCTGATAAGCCTAATAGGGCGGCAATTTCAGCACGTACCTTACCAATCTTTTGTTGGGCAGAACGTAATGGCGGTAAAACTTGATGTGGATCTAATTCTGGCGCCAGTAATTTAAACGCATCGAGATGCCACTGACGTTGCACCACATCAAAATAACCTGTCCCTGAGGCATCACCATATTCCATACAAAAATGTCCCGTTAGCCAATAATTCAAATAATCATGTGGGAGCATGATTTTGGCTATACGACGATATTGTTCAGGATACTGCTTTCTAAACCATAAAATTTTTGAGGCGGTATAGCCTGTTTGGGGCATGATACCTAACTGTGAGACCACTTTTTCTTGACCGCCCAACAATCGGATAAATTCCGCATTTTCAGCCGCAGTTTCGGTATCACACCAAAGTTTTGCATTGTATAACGGTTGATCATTGTCATCTAACAGCACCAAACCATGCTGTTGCCCCGATACCCCAATCCCTTTAATCAAGTGCGGTTCGATTTGGGCGAGTTTTATCGCTTGTTGATATGCGCTGACTAAGGCGTCCGTCCACCATTGAGGCTGTTGTTCACGGCGACCTTCACTATTTTCAATGATCGCATGCGACGCATAGCCCACACCAATCACCTGTCTCTGCTGGCTATCTACCACGATGACTTTAGTACCTTGTGTACCACAATCAATGCCGATATACATTGCTTGCTCCTCAGTGCTTATTGCTGTTGTTTGATAAACGTTTGCAATTCGCCATAACTCACTGCACCGCCCGTTGCGGACATGGAGAATAAATTGAAGTACGCTAACCCGTGACCGAGTTTAAGTACCTCAACTAAAGGTAAGCCATGATGTAAACCATAAAGCACCCCTGTACAGAAAGCATCACCTGCCCCTAAGGTACTCACGATATTTTGTTTTTCTACCCAGTACGAAGGTATCGTAACCTGTTCACCTTGTTGATTCATTGCAACAGCCCATTTAGGCTCATGGATGATCACCGTATCACGCACGCCCAATACCATCATTTGTTCCGCCATGCGCTGTAACACAGTTTTGCTCGATGCGAATGCCTCTGAATTGGTCAACCATTTGGCTTCAATATCATTAATAATCACATAATCCACATAAGGCAAAATTGGTAGGATTTGTTGAGTAAAGATCTGTTTATTCGCTACGGAAACTAAATCAATGGAAATGAGAAAGCCTTTTTGTTGCAGACTGGTCAGCGTGTGTTTTAACACCTCTACATCAAGCAATTTAGGCAATAGCGGTAAATAAGCGATGTGGGCAATTTTCGCGGGATGATCAATTTGCAAAATATGTGCTGCTTGATATTCCGCCATTGCGCCAACGTAATGGAAAAACGTACGATCACCAGTTTGTGAATTGATCATCACATCAGTAAATGAGGTTGGTAGAGCTAACTGGACTACATTGTCAACATTAATATGATGTTGCTTAGCTTGTTGTAAAATCAACTGTCCTTCGCCATCTTGACCAATGGCACCGGCAAGAAAAAGCGGTAAATGTGGATCAAGTTTTGCCAAATTAAATAACACATTGGTACAACCGCCGCCACAATGGAGCTCCATGTTAGAAATCGTGGCTAACATGGACTCTTGTGGATAATCCGAAATCAGTAGGGCACGATCCACTAATAAATTACCGATGGCGAGAATGCCATTACGTTGTTGCATATAAATGCGCCTTATTAATGCTGTTAAAGATATTCATCTGTTCTGCAACCGTGTCAGAAATCGCCTGTTGCATACGGTTCATCATAATGAGGTAATAATGATATTTTGTTTCGAGATCGGCGTGTTGCATATCTTTTTCAAGTGACTGTAACGCCGCTTGTGACATGCCTGTAAAGAAATTAATTTTGCAAATGCCACGTTGAATCGTTTTGCGGAAATCGTCAGCACTTAATCCCGAACCTCCGTGTAATACTAACGGGACAGAAACCGCTTGGTGAATTTGCGCCAGACGTTCAAAATCTAACTTAGGTACACCTTTATATTTACCATGGGTATTCCCAATCGCAACAGCGAGGGCATCAATGCCTGTTTCGCGCACAAACTCCACAGCCTGTTCAACATTGGTATAAAGCGCCACATCAGCACAACTTTCTAACGCGCCATGTTCATCTCCCCCCACTGCACCAAGTTCACCTTCAACAGAAATACCATAATTTTGACAAAGTTCGACAACTTTACGAGTTTGCGCAATATTTTCTGCGTAAGTAAGTGAGGAGCCATCAAACATAATGGAAGAAAAACCACATTTAATTGCACGCTCAACGGTGGAAAACGTCAATCCATGATCTAAATTTAAGCACACGGGGACGCCTGCTAACATAGCTTTTTTCTTGATATATTCAGCGGTGGATTCTAAATCAATATACGTTAAATGCACTTCAGCCACATTAATAATTACCGGTGACTGATTTTGTTGTGCTGCAGTAAACACTGCATCAATAAAATTTGAGTCAATCGCATTAAATGCCCCGACCGCAAATTGATGTTGATTTGCGACGGAAAGCATTGACTTTAAGTTCAATAATCCCATGTTATGCTCCTGCTAAATACTGAGGGTAATCACTACAAAGTAAATGAAGAGGGGGTTCATCTTCCTCAATGTGTGAAAAACGACCCAACGGTGCTAAAAAACGATTATCGGTTAAATCGTCATTTGCCATAGACACTTCCCCTGCTAATACCACACCATCCTCAGCCCAAAAGCTATGATACAAGAAAGGGGTTAAACAAATACTTTGTCCCGGTTTAAGTTTGACTAAACCACCTGCATTGACCGTGATCTGCTTGCCATCCACCGCCACTTGAATAGTCGATTTTTCATCTAACAAATCCGTTTGCTCATCACGTCGATACAAACGAATCACCAAGGTACCACCACCTCGATTAATAATATCTTCCATTTTTTTCCAATGGTAATGCATCGGGGTGACTTGCCCCTCTTTTACCATCATAATTTTTTCCGCATAGGGTTTCTGATTAGTGGGAGATTGATTACGAATGGTAAATAACGTTAAACCATATTTCGCAAAATCATTCAAATTGAAATCCGTGACATCCCAACCAAGACGCGCATCTAATACTTCTTGTTGGCTTACTAAATCGGCGAGCTTCCAATCTGCCAAACGGTAATCTGCAAATTCGGGCAAATAAAAACAATGACGTTGCATCAATGCCTTAAATTCGCCTAATACTTGGTTAATTTCAGAACGTTTCATCGCTTATCCCCCTTAGAGAAACCCCGTCAAAGTGCGGTCAATTTAACGAAATTTTATTTTTCCAGTGGCCATAGCCATGCCGCACCACGCACGCCACTGGAATCACCATGTAATGCCTTGCGAATAGGAGTATGGAACTCATGACCAAAAATATACTGTGGCATCAGCTTAGGCACATTGGTGTAAAGTCTATCAACATTACACACACCGCCTGCGAAGACAATCACATCAGGATCGAGCATATTGACATAAGAGGACAACGCTTTCGCCAAGCGACGTTCATAAGCTTGGAAGGATTGTTCGGCTAGCGCATCGCCTTGCTCAGCTAAAGCAAGAATCTCATCGCCTTTCAAACGTTTTCCCGAACGACGCTCATAATCATCACACAGCCCTGTGCCTGACACAAATTGTTCAATACAACCGTGTTTACCACAATAACATGGTGTTTGTTGCGCAACGGCTTTTTCTTCATCATCCATCCAAGGCAAAGGATTGTGTCCCCATTCTCCCCCGATACCGTTACCACCATGATGTGGTTTACCATGAATCACAATGCCTGAACCGCATCCTGTTCCTAAAATTAACGCCAACACGACCGCACTTCCTGCTCCTGCACCGTCTGTGGCTTCGGATACTGTCATGCAATTTGCATCATTGGCAATACGGACTTCGCGACCCAGTAAGCGACAAAGATCTTTGTCTAATGGTTGACCATTTAACCACACGGAATTAGCATTTTTCACTTTATGGCTAAACGGCGAAATCGTCCCTGGAATGCCAATACCCACCGTACCTGTTTGTCCCGTTGCTTGTTCCGCATCATCTACCAGCCCTTTAATTGCAGCTAATGTTGCTTCATAAGACCCTCTTGGTGTAGGTACTCGTTTTCTGAATAACTCTTTGCCTTCATTAGAAAGGGCGATCACTTCAATTTTCGTGCCACCCAGATCGATACCAATACGCATAACTACCTCATCGTTTTAGATTTTGTTTATTGATGAATACTCTTTCTGTTAGAAATTATATATACTTAAAAAATAATCTATTTAAGGCATGGATATACAAATGCAACAAAATACTTCTCTTCTTGTCATTGATGATGATGTTCAAGTTTGTGAATTGCTTACCGATATTTTTGAGGAACATGGCTATACTGTTATGACGGCTCAAACCGGTCAGCAAGCGTTAGCTTTGTTGCAATCGACTCCGCACTTTTCATTAATTTTTCTTGATTTAATTCTGCCTGATGTAAATGGATTAATTCTCTTACAGCGTTTAAAAAGCCTGACTACTGCCCCAGTGATTATGTTAAGTGGGCTAGATTCTGAATCCGATATTGTTGTTGGCTTAGAAATGGGTGCTGATGACTACATCTCCAAACCCTTTTATCCTCGCGTGGTCGTTGCAAGAGCGAAAGTCGCGTTACGTCGCCATCAGCCACAACCTTTTTCAACCAGCGCCTCACATCAAGGTTTTACTTTTCATCATTGGGTGCTAGATACACAAAATCGGAAATTATATTCGCCACAAAAAGTGGATATTGAGCTGACGCAAGGAGAATACACCTTATTACACGCCTTAGTTTCTCATGCACAAAAAGTTCTTTCTCGTGAAAAGTTACTTGAACTGACACACACGGAAAGCTTAGAAATTTTTGACCGCACTGTTGATGTGCTCATTATGCGGTTACGTAAAAAAATTGAGCCTAACCCCAAGGCACCAACCTATATTCAAACTGTTCGCGGCATGGGTTATTTATTTGCCGTCGCGGTTGAGCGCTGCTAATGTCCCATGTTTAACCACAAATAATAAGCCCCCTCCCAAACTCAGGAGGGGGAATCAGGTAATTACTTCACTGTCCAACCTTTATAATCCTTAATGTTATCACGTGTAATTAAATGTACAGGAATTAACACGGGATCTTTCGGTGCTGGTTTGCCTTGTAAAATATCGTAACCAATTTTCACCGCTTCCGCTGCCATCACTTGTGGATCTTGTGCTGGTGTACCACGGAATAAGCTATCTGATAATTTCAAGGCTTCTTCACCATCTGGTGAGCCGTCCACACCCATAATGAAAAACTCATTACGTTGTGCTTGTTTTGCAGCTAAATCTGCACCAATCGCCGTTGGGTCATTGATGGCGAACACCGCATCAATTTTCGGATGGGCAATTAATAATGAAGTCATCACTTCTAAACCACCTTCACGGCTACCTTTCGCGTTTTGGTTATGTGATAACACTTTGATATCCGTGTGTTTAGCAAATACATCTTGGCAACCTTGTACACGATCTTGTACTGCAGATACTGGTGGTCCATTGATGATCACCACATTCCCTTTACCGTTAAGTTTTTCAACGATAGTTTGGCAAGCAATTTCACCCGCTTGGTAGTTATTTGAAGTGACTGTTGCGTCCGCGCCATCCGCTGCCACGTCAACTGCCACTACCACAATACCGGCTTTACGTGCACGCTCTACAGCAGGTCCAATCCCTTTAGAGTCCGCTGCGTTAAGGATAATCATGTCGGTTTTTGCCGCGATGAAGTTATCGATTTGTGCCACTTGTTGACCTAAATCGTAACCACTGGATACAGAAACAACGTTTACTTTGTCGCCAGCAAGCTCTTTTGCTTTTAACTCAGCCCCTTTCGCAATTTGTACGAAGAATGGGTTAGCGAGATCACCAACGGTCACACCGATCGATTTTAACTCTTTCGCTTGTGCAAAAGGTGCCATGGCTAACATTAAAGATACTGCTAATGTTTTTAATTTCATTATAACGTCTCCTATATTGGATGTTGTTTAAGCTGAACGGGTACGGTATTTGTCGATCAATACTGCCACGATGATTACCCCACCTTTAATAACGAGCTGCCAGAAATATGACACTCCCATTAAAGTCATACCATTATTTAAAGTCGCAATAATTAATGCACCGATGAGCGTCCCCGTAATGGTTCCGATACCGCCCACGAAACTCGTGCCACCTAAAATAACGGCTGCAATTGCATCAAGTTCATAGCCTACACCAAGATTACCATTGGCGCTATACAAACGAGATGCACTCATTACACCGCCTAAGCCAGACAATAATCCGCTGGCAGCGTAAACGAAGATTAAGACTAAAGAGACTTTGATACCTGTTAAACGTGCGGCTTGCAAGTTACCCCCGACCGCATAAATATGGGTGCCTAACGTCGTGCGACGTAAAATAAACCAGCACACGGCAATCACGGCAAAGGCGATAATCACTAGCCAAGGTACCGAGCCAAGATAACCATTTCCTATCCAACTGAATGAGATTTTAGAGTTGATCACCGTCGTCCCATCTGCTACTAAATAGGCTGCGCCACGTAATGCAGTATATGTACCTAGCGTGACAATAAATGGAGGTAGACCTGCATACGCAACCAATAAACCATTAAATACCCCCATACCTAAACCCGCGAGTAACGCTAACGGGACCGCAAATTCTGCCAATGCGGGATTGAGCGAGGTAACCAGTCCAATCACCGCCGTCACCCCTAAAATCGAACCAACGGAAAGGTCAATCCCGCCCGTTAAAATCACAAATGTCATCCCTGCGGCTAACACAATATTAATTGATGCCTGACGAGTAATATTCATCATATTAGCTTCTGTCATAAAGTTTGGTGCCACAAAAGAAAACACGATCACAATTAAAATCAAGATGGGTAAAATCCCCATTGCCTGCATCGCATCTGCAATTGCCAGTTTTTTAAAACCCGGTTTAACCGGTTGTGTTGTTCCCATGGTTACTTCTCCTAAATGATGTTCTTTTTATCTCTTTATTATGATTGTGCGCCACAAGCAAATGCCATGATACGCTCTTGATTAATGTCATCGCCTTCTAATCCACCCACGGTATAGCCCTCACGCATGACATAAACGCGATCGCTCATACCCACAATTTCGGGCAACTCACTGGAAATCATTAAAATCGCGACTCCTTTCTTCGCCATTTCGATCATCATGCGATAAATCTCACTTTTTGCCCCCACATCTACACCTCGCGTTGGCTCGTCCATGATGAATAGCTTCGGTTCAATTGCCGCCCAGCGTGATAACAAGACTTTTTGTTGATTCCCACCAGATAAGCCACTGACATTGACATTCGCACTCGGCACACGCATTTTCAATCCTTCAATCGCCGCTTGCGTGGTTTGCTTACCTTTATTTTGGTCAATCACCAACATCGTGGCATCACGCTCTAAAGTCGCCATCGTGACATTTTTGAGAATATTGAGATCTAAAAATAAGCCTTCTTCTTTACGGTTTTCTGGCAACAAGGCTACATGATGAGCGATCGCCTCTCGTGGTGAAGAAAAACTGATTTCACCGCCACTCAAATAGATTTTGCCTTTCGTTGCGCGTTTCACGCCGAAGAGTAAATGTGCGAGCTCAGAGCGTCCCGCGCCCACTAATCCAGACAATCCGACAATCTCACCGGCACGAACAACCAAAGAGGCATCTTTAAGTTTGTGTCCATCGGATAAATTTTCTACTCGTAGAACCTCTTCCCCAACAGGCACTTTCTCTTTATTAAATAAGTCAGTTAACGGGCGTCCTACCATCATCTGTACGAGAGTAGCGGAATCCAAGTTATCGCGGGTTAGAGAACCGACATACTTACCATCGCGTAGCACGCTAACACGGTCAGCAAGCTCATAAATTTCTGCCATACGGTGACTGATATAAATGATCGCCATTCCCTCATCACGTAATTTTTTCACTAAGGCAAACAGTCGTTCCGTTTCACGAGAAGACAACGCCGCAGTCGGCTCATCCATCACGAGAATACGACTTTTTCGATATAAGGCACGGGCAATTTCCACTTGTTGCTGTTCTGCGATCGTTAAAGATGAGACTTTTTGCGTCGCTAAAAACTGTGCGCCTAAACGATCAAGTACTTTCTGTGACTCTTCTGCCATGGTTTTACGATCGAGACCAAACAGAGTTTTAATCTCACAACCAAGAAAAATATTTTCTGCCACAGTTAAATTAGGTGAAAGGTGGATTTCTTGATAAATCAAGGTAATACCGGCTTTAATCGCATCTTTTGGCGAGGAAATAGGAAACGGTTCACCGTCAATTAAGATCTCACCCGCAGAAGCGGTGTACGCCCCAGCGAGAATTTTCATTAAGGTACTTTTACCCGCCCCATTTTCCCCCATCAATGCATGGATTTCACCACGATAAATGGATAAATCCACATCTTGTAGCGCTTGACATCCTCCCCTGCCTAAAGGCAGGGGATTCCTACTAGCTCCCACAGCAAG
>ENA-UOTW01000089-UOTW01000089.1-synthetic-metagenome-genome-assembly--contig:-NODE-89-length-13417-cov-1.966771_pt1 | contig 13417 bp, 14 predicted proteins | sample MGYA00238141_ERZ746978 | MGnify/ENA primary metagenome ERZ746978 (study PRJEB28755, sample SAMN02352454) | synthetic metagenome | study: EMG produced TPA metagenomics assembly of the Artificial... | reverse complement strand
ATGGTGCACTACACAGGTCGCCGCATGAAAGAAGTACCACCGTCCATGCCAGTTGAAATCACCGGTTTAAATGATGTACCTCAGGCTGGGGATCAATTCATGGTATTCGAGGATGAAAAGAAAGCTCGTTCCATCGGTGAATCTCGTGCAGTTAAACAGCGTGATTCTGAGCGCCGTGCAAGTGCGCGTGTTTCCTTGGATGACTTGTTTACTCAAATCCAAGAAGGCGATATTAAAGAATTAAACCTAATTATTAAAGCAGACGTTCAAGGTTCTGTAGAAGCTCTTCGAGGTTCTTTAGAGAAAATTGAAGTGAATGGAACTAGCGTGCAGGTTATTCACACAGGCGCTGGTGCGATTACAGAGTCTGATGTTACTTTAGCAAATGCTTCTAACGCAATTATCATTGGTTTCAACGTACGTCCTGAACCGAATGCTCGCAGTATGGCTGAGCAGGAGCAAATTGATATCCGCCTACACCGCGTTATCTACACTGTAATTGAAGAGATTGAATCCGCATTGAAAGGGATGCTTGATCCTGTATATAAAGAGGAGATCATTGGTCAAGCGGAAGCGCGTCAGATCTTCAAAGTATCTAAAGTGGGTACAATTGCAGGTTGCTATGTTACGGAAGGTAAACTGAGCCGTGACGCAGGTGCGCGATTGATTCGTGATGGCGTAGTTATTTACGAAGGTAAATTAGATACGCTAAAACGTTTCAAGGACGATGTGAAAGAAGTGGCGACGAACTACGAGTGCGGTGTTACTCTAGAACGTTTTACGGATATTAAAGAGGGCGACATTATCGAAGCCTTCATTATGGTTGAAGTTAAAGCCTAATGGTAGCCGTGACGCAGTTAGAATTGTTTATGCCCTATACGAGTTCTCTTAAGGAAAAACGTTCGATTATTAAAAGCGTCATGAGTCAAATTCGAAATAAGTACAATGTATCAATTGCTGAAATAGATTTTCACGAGCAATGGCAGCGTACCTTACTTGAGGTAGCTGCCGTTGCCAATGAATACTCCTTTTTGCAAAAGGAAATTACCACCATCGTGCGGTTTGTAGAAACATTTTCCGACGTAGAGTTAATTCGTGCGGATACGGAATACTACGACTAAGGTACGATTTACGTTCGGAGGTGAACAAAATGAGCATGAATAAAACCCGAATGAGTCGCGTAAGTGAAGAGATCAAAAAAGAATTGAGCATTCTGTTGCAACGTGAAATGAAAGATCCACGCATCGGTTTTGTAACAGTAACAGATGTGGAAGTAACTAGTGACCTTCAACAAGCAAAAGTGTACATTAGCGTTTTCGGAGATGAGAGCAAACGTGAAGAATCGCTGAAAGGCTTGCAAAAAGCAAGAGGCTTTCTACGCACAGAAGTGGGCCGTCGTATCAAATTAAGACATGTGCCTGAGCTTCTATTCAAACTGGATGCTTCCATTGATTACGGAAATAAAATCGATAACCTTTTGCGTGAAATCTCCCCAAATGAAGGAGAGAAATAGGATGAATATCGACCAAACTGTTTTCTTAGATGCCGCTCGTTTTGTTCGTGAAAACGAGCGTTTCTTAATTATTTCCCACGTTAATCCTGATGGTGATACGACGGGCTCTGCACTGGCTATGGCTTTGTTGTTAGAACAGATGGGGAAAAGCTATGTGATAGTAAACCAAGGGTCTACACCTGATATGTTCTCCTTTTTACCGCGCTCCAACCACATCATCAACCTATCGGAACAAACTGTGGATGAGAAATTCTCCTGCGTTATCGCTGTAGACGCGGCAGATAGCAGTCGGATGGGAGAAGTAACTCATTTGTTTGCTCCAGATGCACAAATTCTAAATATTGACCATCATCCTACCAATGATGCGTTTGGTACGTATAACATTCTCCTGCCTCATGCCGCTGCAACGGCAGAGATTATGTATGATTGGTGTGTTGCTTCCTCCTTTTCATTAACAAAAGAAATTGCTACATGTATCTATACAGGATTACTTACGGATACAGGTGGTTTCCGATATTCCAATACGACACCGCACGTGATGGAAATCGCCTCCCATCTACTTACATATGGAGTTTCTTCAGCCGAGATCGCAGAACGTTGTCTAGAGAGCATTACATTAAAGCATGTACAGGTTCTAAAACGTGCTTTAGCATCTCTGAAACTGACTAACGAGGGACTCGTGGCCACTATGCAAATATCAAAACAGGATTTTTTAGAAACCCATTCAACCAATGATGATACAGGTGGCATTGTAAATTACGGGCGTAATATTGAAGGCGTCGAGGTTGGAATATTATTCACCGAGGTAGAAGAAGGCATTATCAAAATTAGCCTGCGTTCACGTGCGAAGGTAGATGTAGCTCAGATAGCTAAGAATATCTGCGGCGGTGGACATGCCCGCGCAGCAGGTTGCACGATGAAGGATGTAACTTTGGAAGAAGCCAAGAAGTCTGTTTTGACATTGGTAGATCAAGTGCTTGGAGTGGAAAGAAATGAATGAGCAGCAGCATGGAGTTCTCGTTTTACATAAACCAGCAGGAATGACTTCACATGATTGTGTTGCCAAAATTCGTCGCATCTATCAAACGAAAAAAGTGGGGCATACGGGAACATTAGACCCTGATGTAACAGGTGTGTTACCTATATGCATAAATAATGCGACACGAATTGTGGAGTACTTACAGGAGCTTCCAAAGGCTTATGAGGTTGTTATGCGTATTGGTTCAACCACGACAACCGAGGATGCCTCTGGTGAGGTAGTGGAGACAGCTAAGGTGGATGCTGCGAGCATTACTAGAGAACGGGTTGAGGAAGCAATGAAGGAAATGCTTGGCGTAATCGAACAAACCCCTCCTATGTACTCTGCTATTAAGGTAAATGGACAGCGTCTGTATGATTTAGCCCGTGAAGGAATTACGATTGAGCGAAAGGCTCGCGAGGTTACTATTTATGAATTACAGCTCCATCACATTGAATCTAACGCAGAATATGTAGATGTGTCGTTTTATTGTCTTTGCTCCAAAGGGACGTATATGCGTACGTTATGTGTTGACCTTGGACAAAAACTGGGGTATCCTGCGCATATGGCCAAGTTAGTTCGTGTCAAAAGCGGACCATTTACAATGCAGCATGCTCATACGTTTGAGGAATTGGAAGCCAGCATGAACAAGGAGCAGGGCTCTAAGAGCATTGAGCAACTTGTGATTCCAATTGGAGAAGCCTTATCTTATTTGCCTCGCTATGAAATTACAGCGGATCGAGCTAAGGCTGTTCTAAACGGATTGGAAACAGGCTTGCCAGGTTGTCAGGTTGAGGAAGGGAAGCTCATTTGTTTGTATAGTAATGGTCAATTACTTGGCATTCATAAGGTATATAAGAGCCACCGAGGTCTATATGCCAAACCAGAAAAAGTTTTTCGCACATGAGGTGGGGACTTTGAACATAATACGACTATCCTATCCGCTTTCATCTGAGATCGAATTACAACCATGCGCGGTCGCCATGGGATACTTCGATGGTGTTCATATCGGGCATCGTCGCGTCATCCAGCGAGCGATTGATCATGCCCAGGCACATGGAATAAAAAGTGGTGTCTTGACCTTTGACCCACATCCACGTGAAGTTCTAGGCAGAAGTGGTTATTCTCAATATATCACCCCGTTGGATGATAAGCTGGAGCAATTCGAAAAAATGGGAGTAGACATCGTCTTTGTCATGCAATTTGATATTGCCTTCTCCTCTATTTATCCTGAGGATTTTGTAGAAGAAGTGATTTTGCCGCTTCAGGTCAAGCATATTGTGGTTGGTTTTGACAATACGTTTGCTTATCGGGGAATGGGGACCACTCAGACGCTATTAGAACTAAGCAAGGACCGATATACTGTAGATATCATTGGTCCAGTAAATCGTTTAGGCGAAAAGGTAAGTAGTACCATTATTCGGGAATATCTGCACCAGGGAGAAGTAGAGCAAGTACGTCATCTGTTAGGACGCCCTTATAAGGTAAAGGGAACAGTGATTCACGGAGACAAGCGCGGTCGAACCATCGGGTTTCCTACGGCAAATGTCGGTGTGGACGAGCCTTATTTAATCGGGAAAAATGGTGTATATGGCGTTCGAATTACCGTTGATGGTCAAACCTATGACGGTGTGATGAATATTGGAATTAAGCCGACTTTTGAGCTGGAGAAGCGTGAAAAATCGCTGGAAGTTCATATCATAGGGTTTAAAGATGAGATTTATGGAAAAAATGTAGAAGTAGAATTACTCTTCATGATCCGCGATGAAATTAAATTTTCTGGCGTGGATGCTCTTGTCGCCCAAATCCAGCAAGACGTGAATTTTGCTAAAGATAAATTTGCTAAGTTGGCTTGAATGCTAACGACAGTGAATGATTTCCTTTACTTTATGAAAAAAAGTATGCTATAATCTGTACTGTTCTAAATAGAACGCCCCTTTAGCTTGGCTGTCCGATTCTCACCGACGGCATGCTCAGCTAGTGGGAAAATTAATGGAGGTGAGTACGAATGGCACTTACTCAAGAGCGTAAAACTCAATTGATCAATGAATTCCGTACACATGATAACGATACTGGATCTCCTGAGGTTCAAATCGCAATTCTTACGGAAAACATCAACAATCTTAACGAACACCTACGCACTCATAAGAAAGATCACCACAGCCGTCGTGGTCTATTGAAAATGGTAGGTCAACGCCGTAACCTTTTAGGTTACCTAAGAGACAGCGACGTTGCTCGTTATCGTACATTGGTTGACAAACTTGGTCTTCGCCGTTAATCGGCACGTCTGAAAAAGCGGGTGAATTCCCGCTTTTTCTATTATCATATCTATTTTATTTCTGCCATAGCAGGAAATAATACATAGAGATAGAAAAGAATCATGTTAGACAATGGTCTAATTAAGGAGGACTGCTAAAAGAATGGAGCAACAATATCGTACTTTTGACTTTGATTTAGCAGGCCGAAAACTTACGCTTGAGTTTGGTAAAGTTGCAAAACAGGCACAAGGTTCGGTCTTAGTGCGTTACGGAGATACCACCATTCTATCTGCGGTTACCGTTTCGAAAGAACCAAAAGACTTGGATTTCTTTCCATTAACGGTAAACTATGAAGAGCGCTTATATGCAGTAGGTAAAATTCCAGGTGGATTTATTAAGCGAGAAGGTCGCCCAAGCGAGAGAGCTATTTTGGCGAGCCGATTAATTGACCGTCCAATTCGCCCTTTATTCTTGGAAGGCTTCCGCAATGATGTACAAGTAGTAAATACAGTTCTTTCCGTTGATCAGGATTGTTCAACCGAAATCGCAGCAATGATTGGTACTTCTGCTGCATTGAGTACATCTGAAATCCCATTTAATGGTCCGATTGCTGGTGTTATTGTAGGCCGTATTGACGGTAAATTTATTATCAACCCTACGATTGCTGAGCAAGAAAAAAGTGATATCCATCTAGTGGTGGCAGGTACGATGGACGCTATTAACATGGTAGAGGCTGGTGCAAAAGAAGTACCGGAAGAAATCATGCTAGAAGCGATCATGTATGGTCACGATCACATCAAGAAAATAGTTGCTTTTCAAAATGACATCGTAGCTGAAATTGGTAAGCAAAAAATGGAAGTCGTCTTGCATAGTGTAGACGAGGAAGTTGACCAGGCTGTGCGTGCTTTTGCTGATGCTAAAATACGTGAAGCAGTCCGTGTTGAAGAGAAGCATGCCCGTGCAGAAGCGATCGATGCTGTTAAAGAAGAGACACAAGTTCATTTTGCTGAGGTGTATCCAGAGCGCGAGGGAGAAATTAGCGAAATTCTCTACGACATGGTGAAAGAAGAAGTTCGTCGTCTCATTACCCATGAAAAAATTCGCCCAGACGGTCGTGCACTAACTGAAATTCGTCCATTGTCGAGCGAAGTGGGGATTTTACCAAGAACACACGGTTCAGGTTTATTTACTCGCGGTCAAACACAAGCATTGAGCGTTTGTACATTAGGAGCACTTGGTGATGTACAAATTTTGGATGGACTTGGTCTTGAAGAAACAAAACGCTTCATGCATCATTATAATTTCCCTCCTTACAGCGTAGGGGAAGCACGTCCACTTCGTCCTCCAGGTCGTCGTGAAATCGGTCACGGTGCATTGGGTGAAAGAGCAATTGAACCAATCATCCCTAGTGAAGTAGAATTCCCTTACACAATTCGCCTAGTATCAGAGGTAATTGAATCGAATGGTTCTACTTCTCAAGCGTCTATCTGTGGTAGTGTTCTTGCTTTGATGGATGCAGGGGTACCAATTAAAGCACCAGTTGCTGGTATCGCAATGGGCTTGATCATGGATACAGATGGTGAACATTTCTCCATCCTAACAGACATCCAAGGTATGGAAGACCACTTGGGAGATATGGACTTTAAGGTAGCAGGTACCGCTGAAGGGGTTACAGCTCTTCAAATGGATATCAAGATTGAAGGTATCAATCGTGAAATCCTAGAGCAAGCATTGACGCAAGCGAAGGAAGGCAGAATGCATATTCTGGAAAGCATGCTGGCTACAATCAATGCTCCGCGCGATCACTTGTCTCCTTATGCACCTAAGATCATGACAATGTCAATTAACCCAGAAAAAATTCGTGATGTGATTGGGCCACAAGGTCGCGTTATCAATAAGATCATCGAAGAGACAGGCGTTAAAATTGATATTGAGCAAGATGGTCGTATCTTTATCGCCTCTACGGATGCAGATGCGAACCTACGTGCAAAACAAATCATCGAGGATTTGGTACGCGAAGTAGAAGTGGGTCAAACTTACTTGGGAACTGTGAAACGTGTTGAAAAATACGGTGCATTCATCGAGTTGTTTGCAGGTAAAGAAGGACTTTGCCACATTTCACAACTAGCGGAAGAACGCGTCGCTAAAACGGAAGATGTAGTTTCTGTCGGGGATAAAATCTTGGTTAAAGTGACCGAGATTGATGACCAAGGCCGCGTTAATATTTCTCGAAAAGCTGTTTTGAAAGAACAAGCGCAGGCTGCACCACAAGAAACTGAATAATAAATAGCCAAAAAGCTTTGCCGATCATGGGAAACTATGTGGGTGCAAGCTTTTTTTGCTTCTATCGAGCATTTTCTCTACATAGATTGGACAAAGAGGATAGAGAATAAGAGTAAGAACTCGATAGATAAAAGCAAAGGTGATGAAACCGTGAAACAGCATTCTAAAAAGACAAGAAAATATATGGCGGTAGCAACTGTTTGTGGAGCGTTATTGTTTGGATTAGTAACCTCATCTCCAATTAACACATATGTTACACAACTAAAAGTTGGCGTTACCCCTGTACAAGGTCAGATTACCATTGAGGAGCCATTTAAAGAAAAGATAGAGCAGTGGCAAAAGGAACGCGAGGAAGCACCACAAGATGCATATCTTGATCCTGTCTGGAAAGCGATTCCGGGATATAACGGACGAGTGATTGATGTTAACGCAACAATTGCTCAAATGAAGAAAACAGGAAAGCAGGATGAAAGTTCAATTGTCTATAAAGAACAGATGCCAAAGGTACAGGTAGAACAGCTAGGGGCTCATCCCATTTATAGAGGGAATCCCAAAAAAGAGGCAGTGTGCTTCATGATAAATGTAGCCTGGGGCAATGAATACCTGGATAAAATTCTTGCTACATTGGATCGGCATAAAGTAAAAACCACCTTTTTTCTAGACGGATCTTGGGTCAAACGAAATCCTGAGCTAGCGAAGAAAATTTATGATAGAGGTCATGAAATAGGAAATCATGCCTATTCCCATCCAGATATGAGCAAGCTGGGAGAGGCGCGTATTCGCCAAGAGATTAGCAAAACACAAGATATTATTTCTAAGACAATCGGTTTAAAGCCCTCTCTATTTGCTCCGCCGTCTGGTTCCTTTAATCAACGGGTGGTAGAAATTGCTCATCAGGATTACCAGATGAAGACCATTCTCTGGACAGCGGATACAATTGATTGGAAAAACCCACCGGTAGGAACGATGGTAGAGCGCATTCGCAAGAAGTTAGATAAAGGGGTGCTCATACTAATGCACCCAACTGATTCCTCATCTAAAGGACTAGATCAAATGCTGACACTAGCTGAGAAAAAAGGATTGAAACCAACGACGGTTTCCGAGGTAATCTCTAGTCGTCGATTGCCGTAGAAGCTTATGGAATATTGTACCGGACGCTATTTTTTGCTATAGTAAGACATGTTATTTTCTATTGAAAGCGAAACGCTTATCAGTAACATGTACAACAGGGAAGCGACTTTATGATCGCTTCCCTGTGTGGCATAAGCCAGAGATAGCAGATTGATAGAGGGGGATCAGATTTGATTCAAACATATACGTGTGCAAATGGTGTCCGGATTGTTACCGAAAAAATAGCTAGTGTTCGATCCGTTGCTTTAGGAATTTGGGTAGGAACGGGTTCAAAATATGAGAATGAGCAAAATAACGGAATTTCACATTTCTTGGAGCACATGTTTTTTAAAGGTACTACAACTCGCAGTGCAAAAGAAATAGCGGAAGCGTTTGATGAAATTGGTGGGAATGTAAACGCCTTTACATCCAAAGAATACACTTGCTATTATGCGCGTGTACTTGATCGTCACGCACCGCTTGCTCTCAATATTTTATCTGATATGTACTTTAACTCTGTTTTTGATGCAGAGGAGCTAGAGAAAGAGAAGAACGTAGTCCTAGAAGAAATCAGTATGTATGAGGATACACCAGATGATTTGGTGCATGATCTGATTGCACGTGCTTCCTATGACGATCATTCGCTAGGGTACACGATACTGGGAAAAGAAGATGTACTCAAAGGCATGAAACGCGAGGATTTGTTGACATATATCGAACAACGCTACTTACCAGAGAACACGGTAATTACAGTAGCAGGTAACTTTGACGATGAGTTAATCACATTGGTGCAATCATTATTTTCGACGTACCAGCGTGCAGGAAAAACAATGGATATCGCTACACCAACCTTTACAGGTCAAAGCATTGTACATCAAAAGCAGACCGAGCAGGCTCATTTATGCCTGTCTATGCCTGGTTATGCTGTGGGCCATGACAATGTTTATTCCTTAATTATTTTAAATAATATTTTGGGTGGCAGCATGAGTTCTCGACTGTTTCAAGAAATTCGTGAAGAACGCGGTCTAGCTTACTCTGTTTATTCTTATCACTCTTCCTATAAAGAATCTGGTACATTCAATATTTATACGGGAACAGCACCAGAGCATGTAGGTAAAGTATTTGACATCGTGTCTAATGTTCTACATGATGTTCGCGCAAACGGAATTACAGAAAAAGAATTAAACAAAGGAAAAGAACAGCTTAAGGGTAGTTTGATGCTAAGCTTAGAAAGCACTAGCAGCCGCATGAATCGCTTGGGTAAAAATGAGCTGTTACATGGCCGACACCTTACACTAGATGAAATTATTGCGAAGGTAGATCGTGTAAGTCAGGAATCTGTTCTAGCAGTAGCGAAAGAATTATTCCACTCCAAAATGGCGATGGCAATGGTGAGTCCATTGGAAGCATTCCCGGAAAATGTTGATGCAAATGTATTCTTAACGTAAAAAGAGGTGTCTTTTGTGTTTGTAAACATTAAAAAAATGTCTCCAATGATTGGGACGGATCTTCCTTTACCGCATTATGCGACATCAGGCTCTGCGGGACTTGATTTAGCAGCATGTATTGAACAAGACATCACGATTGCTCCAGGGGAACGCGCCAAGATTCCTACAGGGATTGCTGTGCAAATGCCTGACGCAGGTATGGTAGGTCTAGTGTTCCCACGTAGCGGCAATGCTTTTAAATACGGAATATCACTAACGAATGCTGTTGGAGTAATTGATAGCGATTATACAGGTGAGATTCAAGTGCTGTTGCAGAACCTAGACACGACTGAACCATTTGTGGTCAAAAAAGGGGACCGTGTTGCCCAGCTTCTCTTTATGCCAGTGATGCAAGCACGGTTAGAGATTGTTGACGAGTTGGAAAAAACAGAACGTGGTGCAGGTGGATTCGGTTCTACAGGTAAATAACTGTTTGGTAGAAAGGCTTCTCCTAAGTCATTAGGCTTAGTGGGAAGCCTTTTTATTATTTGATCTTATACGAATTATTTTAAAAAATACCCTTTACGACAATCTTACGTATAAACTGAACAGCTTTTTCGTATATTCTGCTGTGAGTGGACAAACAAAGGAGGAAGTAAAATGCGACTAAGCGAGTTTAGCGGTAAAGAGATTGTAGATGTTGATTATGGAGAAAAACGCGGAGTGATAGCACAATCGGATATGGAAATTAATCCAATAACAGGCGAAATTGCTTCTATTGTCATTTCCAATCCTTCTTTTGGGATAGGGAAGAAAAAAGCTGATACGATGATTCCTTGGAGGTCTATTGTACAAATTGGTCCGGATATGATAATTGTACAGTTACAACCTACCCAAAACCATTTCCCACAGGAAACTTCAGTAACGAAACGTTAGGTGTTCGAATAGGATGACGGTAGATTACCGCAGTGCACGACATATACATCGACCGTGAACAAAAAACGGTCCGTCAACTATTTTACATTTTCCATGGGACTCGGAAAAATTCTTTGCGTTTCCAGGTTATCTTGCGTAAAATGTTTGGAAAGGGGAACACGGCATGCTGACGGGAAAACATGTTGCTTTTATTGGCGGTGATGCTCGTCAGCTGGAAGTCATCAAAAAATGCATCCAGCTGGACGCCACAGTTACTCTTATTGGCTTTGATAACTTAGAGAGTAGCTTTACAGGAGCAAACAAAAAACCATTAACATGCGATGTGTTAAAGGATGTTGATGCCCTGATCCTACCTATCGTCGGTACAGATGACAAAGGAATGATTGAAAGCATTTTTTCTACAAAAAGCATTCAGCTATCTAAGGAGCATATTGAAGCTTTACCAGAAAAATGCGTTGTCTATACCGGGATGGCAAAGCCTTATCTCAGAGAACTATTAAAACTGCATAACGTCCCACTAAAAGAGCTATTGAACCGTGATGATGTGGCTATCTACAACTCCATTCCCACTGTGGAAGGAGCATTGATGGTGACGATCCAAAACACTGATATTACGATCCATGGCTCCGAGGTGATTGTTCTCGGATTAGGTCGAGTAGGTATGTCATTAGCTAGAGCTTTGCATGCATTGGGAGCACATGTTAAGGTTGGGACAAAACGTCCGGAACACATAGCACGTAGTAATGAAATGGGCATTGATGCTTTTGATCTGGATGATTTTAAGCAGTATGTTTCAAAGGTAGACATTATCTTTAACACAATTCCACATTTGATTATTACATCAGACATCATAGCACACATGCCACAGACTGCATTTATCCTAGATATTGCTTCTAAGCCAGGTGGAACTGATTTTCGTTATGCAGAACGTCGAGGAATCAAAGCGATTCTCGCCCCAAGTCTTCCTGGAATTGTTGCACCGAAAACAGCCGGGCAAATCATTGCCAATACCTTAGCACGACTTCTTTCGGAGCAAGCCGAGAATCAGGGGGGTCATCATGAGCAATCTTAGGGGAAAAACGGTTGGATTTGGGCTAACGGGTTCCCATTGTACCTTGGAAGAAACCATGCCGCAAATTCAGCGCTTAGTAGATGCTGGAGCACGTGTTGTACCCATAGCGAGCCAGACTGTGATGACCACTGATACGCGTTTTGGAACGACTAACCATTGGCAGAACCAATTAAAACAGATTACAGGCGAAGAGATTATCACTACTATTACTGATGCAGAACCGCTTGGACCTTCCAAGCTATTTGACGTTATGGTGATTGCTCCATGCACAGGTAACACCACGAGCCGATTGGCGAACGCACTCACAGATAGCCCTGTTTTAATGGCTGCCAAAGCAACCTTACGCAATCTATATCCAGTCGTCTTGGCGATTTCAACCAATGATGGATTGGGGTTAAATGCAGCAAATATTGCAAAACTTCTAGCCACTAAAAATATTTATTTTGTTCCGTTTGGGCAGGATGCGCCTGACAAAAAACCAAACTCACTGGTAGCACGAATGGATCTCATCATGGAAACGTGTGAGCTAGCTATTCAACATCGTCAGTTGCAACCTTTGCTTATAGAAAGATTCCATTATTGATGCAGCTAACAGGCTCTTAGGAGGAGAAAAAGATGGAGAACCAACTGAAGGTAAATGTCGCAGTCGTGGGAGCGACAGGAGCAGTAGGACAGCAAATGATTCAGCTTTTGGAGAAACGAAATTTTCCAATCGGTCAACTGAAGCTATTAGCTTCAAAAAGATCGGCTGGTAAAAAGGTACTGTTTAAAGGTCAGGAAGTGACAATTGAAGAGGCAACACCTGATAGCTTTATCGGTGTAGATTTTGCTCTGTTCAGTGCAGGAGGAGCGATCAGTAAGGAATTAGCTCCTCATGCTGTACGTCATGGAGCGGTTGTCATTGACAATACGAGTGCTTATCGAATGGATCCAGAAGTCCCATTGGTTGTGCCCGAGGTTAACATGGATGCAGCGCGCAAACACAAAGGAATCATTGCAAACCCTAACTGCTCTACCATTCAGATGGTTGCGGCATTGAAGCCTCTTTATGACCGTTTTGGAATAGATCGGATTATTGTTTCTACGTATCAAGCTGTATCTGGTGCGGGTGCTCAAGCTATCGATGAGCTGTTGACTCAAACCAGAGATGTTTTAGATGGGAAAGAGCCGGAAGCAAATGTACTGCCAGTATCCAAGCTTCCGGTTCATCATCAGATTGCTTTTAATGCGATTCCGCAAATTGATGTTTTCACAGACAATGGATTTACGTATGAAGAGATGAAGATGGTAAACGAAACAAAGAAAATATTGGGTGACGATCAAGTTTTAGTTGCAGCTACTTGTGTGCGTATTCCTGTAGTAAAAGGTCACAGTGAGTCCGTTTATGTCGAATTAAAAAATGACTATGAACTGGAAGAAGTGAAATCTTTACTAGCACATGCACCTGGTATTGTGCTTGTCGATTCCCCTGAAGAACAAAAATATCCATTGGCTACCGATTCTGCGGATAAGCTTGAAGTTTTTGTCGGTCGTGTTCGCCGAGATTTAACGCATCCACGTGGGATCCATATGTGGGTTGTATCAGATAATCTATTAAAGGGTGCTGCGTGGAACACCGTACAAATTGCCGAGGAGCTTATCAAGGCCAACAGCTAGGAGAGAGGTTTTCATGAAAATACTTGTCCAAAAGTTCGGGGGTTCATCCTTAACAACGGAGGATCATCGCAATCGGGCAATTGGCCACATTGAAAAAGCACTGGCGGAAGGCTTTTCCTTAGTAGTAGTTGTGTCAGCGTTGTG
>ENA-UOTW01000088-UOTW01000088.1-synthetic-metagenome-genome-assembly--contig:-NODE-88-length-13439-cov-2.009115_pt1 | contig 13439 bp, 14 predicted proteins | sample MGYA00238141_ERZ746978 | MGnify/ENA primary metagenome ERZ746978 (study PRJEB28755, sample SAMN02352454) | synthetic metagenome | study: EMG produced TPA metagenomics assembly of the Artificial... | reverse complement strand
GGGCGATAGTAGGATTTCTCCTTGCTGCTATCCACCACATTGCCATCCGGACCGATAATGTTGACTTTGACGCTCATATCCTTAGCATCAATGATATTATCTACCTCTACATATACGCCAAAGTTACGCGTAATGTTTTTTTCCAGAAATCCTGTTACGGGATTAGTCAGCACAATATCATTATTTTTGTTTTGCTGAACTCCTTCAAGTACCATAATATTGACATTCGGCTTATCGATGAACAGTTTACCTGTCTCTCTATCATAAGTAGCAAAGCCACCAAGGCTAGTAATCAATTCTTGCGTCATATCAAGTGTTGAAGCCGTAACCTCTATTTTAGTATTGCGCTCTCCATTGAAATATGTACGTATGCTGGTATCTCCCCATGCAGTTGTAGCTGTAGCTGCAACAATGACAGTTGCAAGTCCTGCTATCCATTTCTTTTTCATCACAATTCCTCCATCAATCATAATATATAGAAAGCCGAAGCTTATACTTGTATGCTTTCAGATCAAAAGGATATATGTTCCTTTTTGTTTTCTTTATATCTTAGACGCATTATTTCTTAAATAGTTGTGGTTAAAAAAGAACTTTTTTACCTTCATCCACAGTATCCACAGTATGTTCTCAAATTTTATGCACAAGTGGATAATAGTGATTTGAAGCTAATTCTGATAGCAAAGCTTCCTTTTCTCATTGATGACTTAGATTAGATTGTGGATAACCAATCGGATATTTGTACATATAGCAAAAAGACGACCCACAGGCCGTCTTTGGTTGCTTTTTAGTTGTTTTCATTTGACATTGCATTTTCATATTGGCGAAAGAAACGGGTGATAATTTCGATTGCATGTTCGATAGCTTGTTCGTTTGGTTCTAGCTTAGCATGGTGCAAGCCATAAGGAGTGTCTACACCGAGCCAAAATAAAAAGCCAGGGATTTCAGCCAAAAAGTATCCGAAATCTTCACCGGTCATCGCTTCGGTGCACCGAACCAATGTAACATCATCCTGTCGATCCAACCAGCTCATAAATCGTTTGGACAGCTCTGGATCATTATACACCTGACAGTACATGGCACCATAATCAATTGTTGCTTCACAATCGAAGCCTGTTTCTATCCCTTGGACGATCGCTTCAATCCGCTGTTTAATCTTACGCATCGAATCCTGAGACAGCGTGCGAATCGTTCCTTCTAGTCGAGCTACCTCGGCGATAATATTTTGCTTTGTACCGCCTTCGATTTTACCTACCGTAATTACTCCAGCATCTAACGGATTTACATTTCGAGCAACAATCGTCTGTAATTGGGTCACAAGCTGTGCCGCTACAACTACCATATCATTGGCGAGATGCGGATAAGCTGCATGCCCACCCTTTCCCTTCACCTCAATAAATAATTCTGAAGTGTTGGCAAAGAAAACTCCTTCTTTCATTGAAACTGTTCAGACTGGATATTCTGGTGCGATATGCAGAGCAAAGATAGCATCGGGCTGATAGCAACGAAATTCAGGGCTGGCTAGCATTGGTTCCGCACCGCCTGGCCCCTCTTCTGCTGGTTGAAAAACAAACAATAAATCGTCTTCAGCAGGACTTTTGGCAAACTCACTTAGGATGCCAAGCCCTATAGCCATGTGTAGATCATGTCCGCATGCATGCATATAGCCCTGATGCTGGGAATGAAAATCATAGCTGGTCTCCTCTTCAATCGGCAGTCCATCCATGTCAGCACGCCAAGCTAGCATTCGCTTCGGAGATGTCCCGTTCACTTTAACTAGCACACCTGTTTTCCAAGTTGTTACCTCAAGATGCTCCTGAGGTAACTGGGCAATAAATGAAAGCAAAAACTGCTGCGTTTTAAACTCCGCAAAACCAGGCTCCGGGATCTTGTGCAACTCACGGCGAATAGCTACAAAAGGGGATGTCATTTACATAACCTCTCCCTTCACGCGGGCCGCCTGCTCTAACACGTCGCGGAAACACACCATAAAGCGGTCGATCTCCTCACTGGTTAGGGTGAGCGGAGGCAATAGTCGAATAATCGTTTTCTGCGTAACATCAATTAAAAAGCCGGCCTCTAGCATCCCTTGTTGGATATGGCTAACCTCTTCTGGAGCTAGCTTCGTCTGAATGCCGAGCATCATGCCTTTGCCTCGAATATCAGATAGAAGCTGTGGATATTCATCAACTAAATGAGCTATACGAGCCCATAAATACTCTGCTTGCTTTTTCCCCTCTTCAAGCAATCAATCTACCAGCAGAGCTTCCATAACCGCATTGCCCAACGCTGCACTTAAAGGGGAGGGGGCAAATGTTGTCCCATGGTCCCCCGGTTTGAAAAGATTCGCCAGTTTTTCTCCAGCGATCACCCCACCTAGCGGTAATCCACCGCCGACACCTTTGGCAAATAAGATAAGATCAGGTTCCACAGTCGTATGCTGGTAAGCAAACAGTTTACCAGTTCGCCCCATACCTGTTTGAATTTCATCCATAGCAAATAGCACGTCATGTTCTTTACACAGAGCAAAAGCTGTTTGCAAAAAGCTCTCCGAAAGCGGAATAACTCCACCCGATCCGAGAACTGGCTCCATTAATAAGCAAACAGGTGAGTACGTCGTAATAATCTCTTGCAATCCTTCTATATCACCAGGAGCTACCTCATAAACAGGAAATGCCGGCAACGGGTAATCCTGATAAACATGAGCTTGTCTTGTAAGCTTGACAGCTCCAAGCGTCCTACCGTGGAAGCTATTTTTTAGCACAACAATCCCAGCATTCTCTCTTCCGGTCATTTTGGCCCATTTATGCACAAGCTTGATCGCGGCTTCTGTTGCTTCAGCTCCTGAGTTACTAAAAAAAACTTTTCCCGGAATCGTATGCGTAACTAACTGCTCTGCCAATGTGATGGCTGGCTTGTTCAAAAAAATGTTGGAGATGTGCAAGAATTTCTCTCCCTGTTCTACAAGAGCTTCTACAATTTTGGGATGAGAGTGGCCCAGAACAGAGACAGCCAGACCAGTAAACAAATCAAGATAAGCTTTTCCCTCTGTATCAAGTAAATAATTGCCCTCTCCCTTTTCAATTGCAATCGTCAATCGTTTGTAGGTGGACATCAAATAGGTTTCATCTTTTTGTAGCCAATCCGTCATGGGAAGACGCCCCTTTTATTCAGCACAATCAATGACTAGCTGATATGATATATATCTTACAGTTTTTTACACACTTATAGCTGACGCAGTTCTTGCATAATCTCTGTTTTGGATTTGGTTTTTGCATCAATTTCTTTTAGGATTCTTGCCGGTGTCCCAGCCACTACTACGTTTGCAGGAACATCCTGTGTTACAACAGCTCCCGCAGCAACCACTGAGCCTTTACCAATCCGCACACCCTCTAAAATAACAGCATTTGCTCCAACCAATACATCATCCTCAATAATTACAGGTGTGGCAGAAGGCGGCTCGATAACACCCGCTATGACCGCTCCTGCTCCAATGAGGAAATTATTACCAACCGTACCGCGTCCGCCAATAATAACGCCCATATCGATCATAGTACCTTCTCCGATAGAAGCACCGATATTAATTACTGCACCCATCATAATTACTGCATTATTTCCAATGTGTACTTGATCACGAATGATAGCACCTGGCTCAATACGCGCTTGAATTTCTTTTGTATCTAGCATCGGGATCGCAGAATTGCGACGATCGCTCTCTACCACATAGTCCTCAATGCTGTCCTTATTGGCTTCAAGCACAGGCTGTACGTCCTTCCATTCGCCAAACAATACACCTACATTGCCTGTAATAAAGGTTTTTGTATTTTGACCAAAATCAATTCCTTCTAAATTTCCCTTTACATGAACCTTCACAGGCGTCTTCTTCTCGCTCTTTTGAATAAAGCTGATAATTTCGTGGGCATTCATCATGTTCATCGAGTGTTTCCTCCTACCAATTTGGTTTATGTAATCGCTATTGCAAAATTACTGTTTTGAAAAAAGAATAACCCCTTGATAAGCAAAAAAGCAACGAGTGGATTCGCCTACTCATTGCTGGTTCTACCTTGGCAACTCATAAATAGCGCTCCACGAAAGGCGCACCTTTCATGACAAGACGTACGTTATTCACGTACACCCCAGCCGTAGATTGCCGGTCAGCAACGACTTCGGCGCATTGACCTTTTATCCTGTCCTCATCGTCCCGGCGATGTAAAGCAAACAGGATGACTCATCCGCTGCGCACCTCTATTTTGGATTATTCCTATATAATTTTCACTTCACTTTATCAGATAAACCCTTACCTGACAACCGCTTTGTACAAATGGATTTTTTAAGCAAATCGGTATAAAAGAAAAATCGAAACGGGTACGATCACAAAAGCCGTAGCTACAATCCCAACCCAACTGATCCATTGCTTAGATCGTTCACCAATTAATAAATGAACGAAGCTAAAATAGATGGGAAAAACGCCTGTACCAAAAGCAACTAATAAAAATAAAGTGCTAAATTGTTCTCCTCGGTAAAAGTTTAATCCATAGAGGAGCCAGACAAACCAAACAGCTAATAACACAAGGCCAATAAGATATGGTTTACGCATGGACGCTCTCCTTTTAAAAAAATTGACAGCTTCAAAGCCTTTCCATTTAGTTATAACATACAATTCAGGAAATTTAAAAATTACATAAGTAAAAAAGCACCCCTTAAGAGGAGTGCTCCAACCATTTTGTGTTTACATATTCTGCTTACTTTTTGCCTTTTTCTGCTGTGAGTGAGGAGTCTCCCTCATAAAGCTCGTATCGTAATCAACCCATACATGCTCCTCATCGTGCTTTGTTGTATCCTTCATAATTCCTTTATACAAGTAGTAGAACAAGATGAAAGAGAAGACTAAGACCCCTATGATCGGATACATAGCAATGCCGATTTCCATGGTTTTATATCCCCTTTCCAAATCATTACCAATATTATACTTTATTTAACAGAACATTCAAATGACTTTAGACACATTTTAGACATATTTTATTTCACAAAAAAAGCTCTCGCTACCACGCGAGAGCTTCGGCACAATTAATCCAAATCCCCTGGAAACTCCTTCATCACAGAGCTTTTCCAAATGATTTCACCTTGTTTATTGACATAACAAAAGCTATATCCTTGTTCGTCATGTGTTACCACATAAGCCAAACCGTTATGAAATACACCGCCCGATTCAAACTGAGGCTTAATTACCATTTTTCCTTGCTTGTTGATAAATCCATATTTGCCATTCACCTTAACAGAAGCAAGTCCCTCGGAAAAAGGCAATGTACGTTCATAAGTAGGTGGAAGTAAAAACTCACCTTTTTTGTTAATATAGCTGGCTTTAAAATCCCCATCCACAGCAACCATCACATCGGCTACTCCTTCTGAAAAGCTCCCAGGCTCAAAACCCTCTGGTTTCACTACCTCCTGACCCTGCTTGTTGATGAGACTATATCCCTTCTCCTCACCCGCGTAGACTAGGGCCAGCCCTTCTTGAAATGGATTCGCAATTTGATAAGTAAAAGGAATGATGACCTTTCCTGTTTGATCAAGATAACCTGCTTTTCCATCCTTATAGGCTACAGTGGTACCTTCTTGAAAGCCCCAGACAATCTCATATTCTGGTTGAATCACGATTTGTCCACTCTTATTGATAAAACCATATTTATGATTTTCACCTATAGCAGCTAGACCATTTTGAAAGCTACGAGCAAATTGGAACTTGGCTGGGATCACCATCTTATTTTCTTTATTGATAAAACCAAAGCGATCCCCTGCTTTAACAGCAGCTACTCCTTCTGAGAACGAATCGGCTTCCTCATACTGAGGTGGGATTACAAAAGAGCCATGCTGGTTGATAAACCCGTATTTCCCATCCTTCTTAGCAACGGCAAGCCCTTCATGAAACTCACCAACCACTTCAAATTGGGGAGCAATGACTACCTTTCCCGTTGCATCAATAAAGCCATGCTTATCTTGATCCTGTATAGAATATAGGCGAACTTCTTGTTTATCCTCGACTGAAACAGATTCTTCCGTACCGGCGGATTTGGTTGTTTGTGTGCCTTGTTGACCAGCGCCTTTAGTCTCCTCGGACACCTGAGCTACATATACCGGTTTCTCTGCCGCCTGCAAAAAATGATGTGAACCTGCTGCATGTATGAATGGTAGACAAAGAACTGCTACAATACCTGTTTTTGTCCATTTTGAGATGTTCATTACTCTCCACCTGCTTCCTCGAATTTCATATCGTTATTGAAGAAGAGACATGTCAATTTACTAAGCTACTTGCTATGTATTCTTTCCATAAAAATAAGTGCTACCTATAAAAAGCTGTCTCGGACTTTTGTGCTCGTCTTTTAGGCTTTCCTGTTTACTTATTTATTAGACGTACTTAGATGCCAAAACGTTTTCATCTTTTTTTTACCAATTTCTCTTACATCTTGCCTTATATACAGTAACCCTACCCCTACTATTTAAATTAAAGCTCGATCTTGGTAAAAAAAAACACTGGAATAGCTCCAGTGCTCAATCGTTATGCTTGTATGCGCCGTAAAAATTGTTGCGTTCGTTCGTTTTTTGAATGCTCAAAGACTTCCTCAGGAGTCCCCTGTTCCAAAATGACACCGCCATCCATAAAGAGGATACGATCGGCTACATCTCGCGCGAAATTCATTTCATGGGTAACAATCACCATTGTCATTCCTTCTTCTGCTAGCTGTTTCATCACCTTCAATACCTCACCAACTAATTCCGGGTCTAGTGCAGAGGTTGGTTCATCAAACAGTAGCACTGCTGGATCTAGTGCCATCGCACGGGCAATACCTACTCGCTGCTGTTGTCCTCCAGATAGCTGATGGGGATACATGTTCATTCGATCAGCAAGACCCACTTTTGTAAGCATTTCCTCCGCTCTCGCCTTGGCTTCTTCCTTCGAACGTTTTTTTACAATAACTTGTCCTTCCATGACATTCTCTAGGGCTGTCATATGCGGGAAAAGATTATAGCTTTGAAAAACCATACCTGATTGCTTACGAATAGGAAGCAAATCCTTTTCCTTCATTTTGGTAGCAGGTGTAAAGTCAAGACGTTGATCTCCTATTTTCATGCTTCCCAACGTAGGTATTTCCAAAAGATTCATGCATCTAAGCAATGTAGTCTTTCCAGAGCCTGAGGGGCCTATGATAACGACTGCCTCCCCTTTTTTAATCGTTACAGATATATCCTTTAAAACATCAATTTGTTGAAAGCTTTTATGAAGTCCTTTTATCTCAATCATGATGCTTCTCTCCTCCTACCTAGCCATACGGCGTTCCAGACGATGTTCCACACGGCTTTGCAATGCTGATAATATCGTACTGAAAAACAGATAGATAACCGCGACCTCACAATAGAGCACCAAGGGTTCGTATGTCATCGCAGTAATCTGTTGCGATATCTGAAACATCTCTGTCACTGTAATAGTAGCGGCTAGAGAGGTATCCTTCACTAGACTAATAAACGAATTACCAAGCGGAGGTATCGCCACACGTAGAGCTTGAGGAAGAATAATTCGGCGTCTTGCCTGATTTTTGGTCATCCCAATTGTATAAGCCGCTTCCCACTGCCCCTTAGGCACTGATTGAATAGCTGCACGAATCACTTCGGAGTTATACGCTCCTACACTCAAAGAAAAACCAATAATGGCAGCCGGAAATGGATCAATCGTAACACCTAGCTTTGGTAGGCCATAGAAAATAATGAATAATTGCACTAATAATGGAGTACCTCTGATAACCCATACATAAAAGCTGGAAATTCCATACAACAATTTATTCGTTGATAAACGAGCAATCGCAGTAAAAAAGGCAAGTATTAATCCAATGATAAAAGAAACTAGTGTAAGAGGTATCGTGAACAAAATTCCCGCCTTTAACAGCGGGAAAAATGAATCCACGATAATACCGATAATACGATCAGATTGTTCCACTTCCATTCAGTCCTATCTGTATTATTTGGAGACGTCTGCACCAAAATATTTCTCGGATATTTTCAAATAAGTACCATCAGCCTTCATCTCTTTTAACGCTTTATTTACTGCTTCAATCAGTTCAGGATGTTTGCCTTTTGCAAACATCATTCCATTTTCAGTAGCGTTAGGATGCTCGGCTGCAATTTTTATTTTCACATCAGGCTTTTGTTTCTTAAAGTCGAGGAAAGATAGACCATCGTTAACAGTTGCATCTACTCGCTTGGACAATAAAAGCTCAATAGCCTGATTAAACCCTTCCGATTGTACAATTTCAGCCCCATTCTCTCGTGCTAGGTCTGTTAAATTACTTGTGAGAGTTTGCGCTGATTTTTTTCCTTTTAAATCTGCAAAAGTCTTGATTTCATTATTATCCTCATTAACAATTAACACCGCTTTTGACACGATGTATGGGTCGGAGAAATCAAATTTTTCTTTCCGATCTGGTCGTATGCCCACCTCATTTACAACCATTTCAAAGCGATTTGCTTCCAGTCCTGCAATCATGCCATCCCATTTGCTTTCAATGAATTCAGGTTCTACCCCGAGACGTTTTGCAACCTCACGAGCGATTTCCACATCAAAGCCTGTTAGCTGTCCTGTAGAATCATGGTAGGTGAAGGGTGCGTAAGTGCCTTCTGTACCAATGCGAATCTTCCCAGCCGTTTTGATCGCTTCCAAGGAGTTTTTCGCTGTTGTGTTTCCTCCTTGCCCGCCTGTGGCCCCCTGATTAGATGACCCACAACCAGCTACAAATAGAGAGAGCGCTAAAATAGAAACAAGTGCAGTAGAGTACCAAGCTTTCTTCATTTGTTAAACCCCCAGTTATCTTATCGGATTTTACCCCTTTGAAAATCATAGTAACATTTTAACGACTTGTCAATAATGAGTAAAGCAAATTTTTGCATGAAATGTATTTATCATTATTTTGATTCATTCTGTGATCCAAGATGTGTTACCACTAGGTTTTGTCTTTTTCCGTATAGGTATGTAAGTAGCCCCGTACATACCGTGAAAATACTCATTAGGATAAGAAAGGGGGAAACCCCAATAAAATCCAGGCTTGCTGATGTAAGAAGCATAGCGACCTGAATAATAATCCGGTCCACGATTTCTTTAAAACTAAAAAATCGTCCCTGGACCATTTCGGGCAGCCTTTTTTGAAACACGGTAGTTACCATCGGAAAAATAAAGCCTAGAGTAAAACCGAGCAATCCAAATGAAAGTAGCACCATCACCGGACTTGTACTAAATGACATGCCCCATTCTGCAATTCCGATAACAACTACAAGTAAGGAGGATACTCTTACTAAGTTTACTTGACTTACCAATTTTTGTACAAAAACCCCTGCAAGAAGTACACTTGCTCCTTCTATCGCATAGATATATCCCATAATCGTCGAAGAATCTTGAAGTTTTCCAAAGGCTAAAACCAATAAATTAAATCCGCCTAAGAAGAGTGTCACTACCCCAGTGCTAATCAGCCCAACGGTTACCGATGGCTCTTTTTTCATTATTTCGAAAACTTCTATAAATTTCAATTTTTCTGTTTGCTTACGTTTATGGTGTGACTTCGGAATTCGCACAAATAGCACAATAATTACTAGTATGAGAAAGCCGATAACCGCTCCCATAGTAACCGCCTGCATCGTAAACACTGTTAACAGTAGCCCCCCGACGGCTGTGCCCGCAATTCTAGCCATGGTAGCAATGTTCATATACAGTGTATTTGCAGAGAGGAGATTAGCCTCCCCAACCAATGCCGGCAAGCCTGCCCGTACGGTTGGCAAATACATGGAACCAGCTACTTGATTCACAATTAACGAAGCAACTAGCCAGCCAATGGAGGTGTAACTAATGGCCAAATACATAAAAATAGGGGCCAAACACCTCAAACAGGAGGAAGCAATCAAAATCTTTTGCTTATCATACAGATCAATCATTTTCCCTACAGTTGGTAAAAATAGAATGCTAGCAAGCATCCCTGTCATGAGTAACAGGCCTGTTCCCAAATTGGTTTTCATGATCTGTGACATAAACTGTAGATTTAGCAACAGACAGACCCACATGGTAATTCCAGCAACAATTTCTCCTGACATTAATAACAGAAATGACTTGTTCTTGTGAATAGGTTGAATGGTAACCAGCTCCGTTATGTACATGTTGTATATTAACTTAATTGTAGTGATCTGAGCTTGTTTTGCAATGGCTGATTTTCTTCAATTTTATTTCATAAATAAAAAAGCCCTCTTCACGGTCGCAAAGAGTGGCCTTTCTTCCAATACGATTTAACAATAAAAATTACCGAATCCGAACAGCCGTTCCAGAAGCAACAACCATCAGCATACCGTTACCGATCGTTTCAAAATCTAAATGAATACCGATAACTGCATTCGCACCTATTTGAGCAGCCTTATCCTTCATCTCGTTAATGGCAATCGCTCTTCCTTCTGCTAGCTTATTTTCATAGGCACCGCTTCGTCCGCCTATAATGTCTCGGACCCCTGCCATGAAATCTCGAACAATGTTAGCAGCCATAATTGCTTCGCCCGTTACAATATCAAGATACTCCTCGACATCTCTACCCTGAACAGTATGTGTTGTGGTTATTAGCATGTTGTCCTCCTTAAGCTGTTAGATATCTTGTCTTAACAAGTATTACGTTTCGTAGTGGCTGGAGGTTTCAAATTTGTTTTTATAAACAATCTCTTTTAGCTGGAATCACAATGGTTTCTGTAGCATTTTGAACCTCTACAATAATGGGTTTTACATCTGAGCTACCACATATCGGGCACCTTTGTTGATCATAAAAAATACTGCAGCAATGAATGCAAGTAAATTTCATCTGTCACTCCTCCTCCCAGTACGCTGTATTATACGCTCTCTTCCTTAAAAAAACTGTCTCTTTTTGTAAAACACACGTAATAAAATATTTTATCGTAAAGCTCTTTCTCTTATGTATGAACGAGGCAAGGTACTTTGTGCATGGACAAAGTACCTTTGATCGCTGAAACCAAAAGATAATCATTTCTTTTTGAGCTTTTTTACGCTTTCCAACGCTCGCAATAAAAAATCGGGCACAGGCAGACCCAGCCGATGACAGTTTTCGATAATAGAAATCCCTTCATTCCCAATCATAAATAAAATGATTGTATCTCGTAAAAAACCTTGATTACTTCCACTAATTAAATCCAATTGGTTGGCTATAATGATAAAAGCAAACATACCAACCTTTTTAGCTATTCCTCGAAACCCTTCCTGGCTACTAAGCGACCTGGTATACCACGCAGCGAGTACACCCGTTATATAATCGACAACGATAAAAATGCAAAATGCCGTAAACAGCTTATCTATGCCACCCACTAAATAGGTGAAAATGGCAATTACGGCCCCAGTCCAAACGAGATGAGAGCTGTCTTCCCCCGAGTACATCATATTTTTAGCTACCTCCTCCTGCCTGTTGGCTAGGTATAAACCGAGGTACCTTTCTTTTCTTATGCTATATTTTTCCCTTATATTCCAATAACCAGCGTTCCACCAAGTAATGTAGGTTTTTTTGTCGATTCAATAGAACACGTTCAGCCTGCTGTTTTTGCGTCAGACTTAATAAAGAACCTGGAATCCGTCTTACTGTTTGTTTTATAAGCACAGGTGATAGTCGTTGAATCTTTTGAATAAACGGCTTTACTTGACTGTATTCTTGGATATAGTGGGTAAGACCCCGCAAGTAGTGATGATTATAGAGGGCAACATGTTCCCACTGCTTGGAATACCATGGAATTTTGCGAAAAGTAAAGGTTCCCAACAGAGACATACTATGATCAATAGCATAAAAGTCATATGCTTTCTGAGTAGGGAATATTATGATGTTCTCATTATGGCGATCTACATTGACAATCCAAATATCAAAGACGAATAGCTCTATCAGTCTTTCTGGGGATTGCAATTCGTTGATAGCCCTTGGCCCTTTTCGCCGATAGAACTCCTCCCAGCTATAAAGACGGCCTTTTCTTTTTTTATGAGACACTATGCCCCTTTTCCCTTGAATTGTGACCACTTCGATTTTTGCTACTGAGATGCCTAGCTTGCGAGCAAGTCGATAGGAAAGTAACTCCATAGCTAAAACAGGACCAAGCCTTTTTGCCGTACTTCTATTCATATATTTAAAAAAACCAATTTGTCGGTTTCCTTCCCTTCCTTTTCTAACCTGCCAAACAGGGCCTAAAGGGCGGTTATATTTTTGAACAGGTACCCAGCTTATCCCTGGCTTTCTCATAGCCATGACTCCTCTATTTATTATTATTTTCCTGCTGTAAGGTTTGGCACGGCTTATTCTTTTACGAAAGCATAATTGATTGATCATCCGATTGTGGAAACAAAAAGCCATCGGCTACAGCCAATGGCCCCTTGTTACGTACACAAAATTTACTTCTTAAAACCTTTATGTCTGGCATGAACCACTAGGGTTTCGCCTGGATTTAAAATCACTGTTACATGGCGATGACGACATTTTTTACGGGGCTTCTCATGATTCGTCCATACTGAACTAGTAGAGTTTTCCCAAGGAAGATCAGAATGACTTTCATGATGATGAGGATGACGATGATGACGCTGTCTACACTTACAATGTTTTTTACTCATAAAAACACCTCCTACTGTGATACTTTAGAATATGAGTAAAAGATAAGCATTGCTTGGACGATAGAAACAGTAGATATGACCAATTTATAACCTCTCCTAAAGCACCTGATTTTCTCTTTACCTCATGATGCATACAAAAAAGCTCAGTAACACACACTTATGATAAAGAAACGGTCTTAACCGAATCAGAATGATGAGGTGAAAAAAATGAATGGCATGGAATTAGTGGAATTCTTGCGAGAAACAGAAAATAAAATGATTCATATTCATAGAGCCATTGACCATATTAGCAATGAGCCTACCTTAAAGGAATCCGTAGCCGTTCTAACAGAAGTTATCACCGACTACCAGTCACAAACGGATAAGGTGAAGTCAACTTTAAGACATATGGATGTTAATCCCCATCAAGGGAAGCATCAACACGAGGATGATAGCGAGGAATAATGATTTTTTCCTGCAAAAAAACAGCGCTTTTCTCTTTATTACGAGAAGCGCTGTTTTTCCACTCTTTCTGTTTATGAAGGAATGGGAATCCCCAATTCTTCCAGACGATTGGTTAGGTAGTTACGATTGCTCAGAATAATTGGATCTGTTGGTCGGTATGCTCGTGCCAATTCATTATGTTTGTATGCCTTCTCAAACTGTTCTAAGCGATCATAGCAAACACATAGTTGCAAATGTGGGAGCCAGGTCCAGCATGCTTCTTTCCGGAATCCCCACGATTTAGGTTTGGATATTGTAGTAGCGAGATCATACCAAAAAAGCGCTGTCT
>ENA-UOTW01000087-UOTW01000087.1-synthetic-metagenome-genome-assembly--contig:-NODE-87-length-14175-cov-1.945680_pt1 | contig 14175 bp, 14 predicted proteins | sample MGYA00238141_ERZ746978 | MGnify/ENA primary metagenome ERZ746978 (study PRJEB28755, sample SAMN02352454) | synthetic metagenome | study: EMG produced TPA metagenomics assembly of the Artificial... | reverse complement strand
CCAAGCGCGTCAAGAACATTTTCATTTGTTCTGGTGTAGTATTTTGTGCTTCATCCAGAATAATAAAGCTGTCTTCTAATGTACGCCCCCTCATATAAGCAAGCGGAGCTACCTCGATGATGCCTCGTTCCATCATTTTACTAACCTGTTCGGTTCCTAACATATCATACAAAGCATCATAGAGCGGCCGTAGGTACGGGTCTACCTTTTCTTGCAAATCGCCTGGTAAAAAGCCAAGGCTCTCGCCTGCTTCCACTGCTGGGCGCGTGAGAACAATTCGTTTTACTCGACCGTTTTTAAGGGCCTGTACGGCCATTACAACCGCTAGATATGTTTTACCAGTACCAGCAGGACCAATCCCAAACACGATATCATTTCGTTTAATTGCAGACAAATAATGGCGTTGCCCTAAGGTTTTAGCGCGGACTAGTTTACCGCGGTGAGAACGTGCTACCTCTTCTTCATAAAGATGCAGAAGCTCTTGCTCTTCTCCTTTTTCTGTTAGCTGCATCGCATAGTATACATCACGTTCTGATAATGTAATCCCCCTGCGGATCAGCTGCAATAAAGTATCAAATAGCGTAGCCAGCTTGTCGACTTCTGCCTTTTCCCCACTGATGACGAATGCGCCGGTGCGGGTTCCTATCTGAGCTGATGTTTTTTCTTCGATCTTTTTTAAATAGGAATCATGAGGTCCAAACAAAAGCAATGCTTCCTGTGCATCTGCAAACTGGATCACTACTTCTTCTTGTACTTGCAACCTTTGTCCATCTCCTTGCCATCAGTTATTTTAGTTTGGTGTGTCTTCTAGTGCGGGTGGCGTAGCAACAATCGGTTGGTCCATCGCTATATTTTCGATGACGGAAAAATAGATACTTACATAAACTTTACCATTCTCTTGTTTTACGTGCAAAACTTTTTCTTCTTTTATCTTCGCATCTTCTCCAGCTCGTTTCAAGATATCTGCTTTTGCAAAATGTTTGGCTACCTCTAAAGCGTCCCGATCGCTCATTCGGATAACCTTAGGCTCCAGCTCTCGATCAATTTCTGTCTTCCAGCCAAACGGCAATTGATAGTCAAAAAAAGCCGCTTGAAAACGTTTCTCTGTTTTACGAGCATGCTTGTACGACTTGATTTCAAACGGCCAAAGACGTACTGCCGATGATCCAAAAATCAAAAAGTGCTGCTTCTGTTTTTCACCTGTATAAAGAAGCTGGTTCTGGATTAAGGGGACGGTCACATCAGAACGATACCAGACCTCTCCTGTCACTTGTCCCCGGGCAGCAACGATCGAGTGGTGCTCCTCATTACCAATAATACCTGAAATTAAAATCTGGTCTTTATCAACATACTGATTCGCTTTAACCATAGTCTTACCTGTTTCAGCAAAAATACTGTGAATGACCGCTTTTTTCTTTGCCACAACGTGTTTAGGTTCGTGCGCAACAATCTTTTCCGGATCAACCTTTTCAACGACTTGAATAATGGCCTTTGTACCATTTAACTCAACACCTACCCATGAGGCTTCTGGAATATACCCCAAAATACGGCGCTGCAACTCTTGGGGGTCTCCCATTTTTAATTTCCACGCACCTGCTCTTAACCCTACCTTCTCGGCTGCCTGTGTCACCTGATACGGCGAAATATTATGCGTTCCTTGCACCTCGACTTGCCATACAAACGTAGAGAGCATGTACAATCCGAGTAGAAAAATAAAAATACCTGCAACAAATCCGCTCCTCATTCGCATTCGTAACAACAAAAACGGTAAGCCTTGTCGACTCGTCACATGCACCCGGCAGCCTGTCTCCTTTAAGAAGGGACGAAGCCGATAGAAATCGGCAATCATCATCTCACACTGTCCTAACTCAGGCCCTAAGCGCTTGATATTCCACATTAAAATGTTTTCGCGGACGGCTAGGTTGATAAGACGTTCAAACCGTTTGCCGCGAATCGTTACTGTTATATGACCCTCGTACCATTCTTTTATTACGTTTCGCATCTGTATCCCCCTCAAACTCGTCACGTATTTTGAATGAATGTTATCTTGCCGATTCTCCCCTCCAACAACACTTCTTCCTTCAAAATAGCACGAATCACCAGTTGTTCCCCTATGACAAGCAATTGTCCGTTTGTAAGTAATAAACGAAGCTCGTTCTCACTAAATTGCAGGACACCTCGATGGTTTTCTATATACATTTGCAAATGACCAATCATCGTAATTCTCGGGACTTCAAGTACCACGTCCTGAGGTAAATCCAACACGCCCACAGCCATTCGGCGCAGTCGGCGGCTCCATTTCTTCATATGTAAGCCCCCTTTTTCCTTGCATATGCATTAGACATGCGTAAGCGGAGTCTGTTTAATGGGATAGCCGTGTGCTTGCAAAACAAAATCCGTTCTTTTATACCTATGCAGGGGGTAGGGCTTATCATGCTGGGAATTTGAAAAAGGGAAGGGGGATTTTCATACGTTAAAAAGCGGCAAAAACCTCCTGATGGACTACGGTTACAGATAGTGGTTTAAAAGGCATGCTCTAAAAGAATTTACATGGCTAGAAAAGAGAAAAGCCTCCTTTTCTAAATAAAAAAACCCGCATGTCTACGTACAACATACGGGTCTTGCATCATTTACTTTTCGTCTTGTCCATGTGCCCCATCACAATAAGGTAATTTTTCCGATTTTCCACAGCCACAGATCCTTACCGTCTTAGCTTCCTTAAATCTAACAATATACGGGGTTTTTCCTGTTCCTTGTCCATTATGAGAGCCATCACAGTAAGGTGCATCCTCTGTGAGGCCACACATACAGTAAAATGTAACGCCTGGTTCTTCCTTCACAACAATCGGACCTTTTTTATCATAGAGGGCCATAAGGTTTTCTCTCCTTTGTTCACTTAGCCTATCTAGTGGTAGGTAGTATTACTTCTAGTATAGCACGTCCTCAGTTAGTAGGTTTTAGATGTAGACCAATCCTTTATGAAGGAAAAAACCAAGCGTAGAACAGCCCCGTTTGTCATGGATCACAAAACATAGTCAGGCTTTGTATTCTTTATTACACTCAAGTGGGCTAATAAATAGATCTATTGAAGACGATTCTGATTCATCATTAAGTATGTTTTATGCTTTAGTAAAGTCGCACGATTAGATACAATGCTAAGGGTTATCCCCAAGCATTTCACATTCTGTTACCTATAAGGTTGCAAGCTTCAAGGGATTTAATAAACTATTTTGTTATCACTATCTTATGTAATCCTCTAAATCATTTCGGTAATTTTGCGATATAAACAACATCTGGCTCGCCTCGCTCCACCTCTACTTTATACTCCTCTACTTCATGAAAATACTCAGATAATAGCAGAGCAAAAGCATCAGAAGAATTAGCACTCCAAAATGCAATAACACCCCCTGGGTTCATCAAACCAAGTAAGGTGTTGAGTCCTGATTCCTTATAAAGTGAATGGTTCGCTTCTGTCACGGTCCAATCGGGCCCATTGTCAATATCAAGACAGATCACATCAAATTTTTCGTTAGCTTCCTGAATCCATTGGAGAAGATCAGCTTTAACAACACGGGTTCGAGAGTCAGCGAGTGGATGATTAGAATATTCGCCCAAATATCGGTTATTCCATTCAATGATCTTTTCCTCTATTTCTAAAACAACTACCTCTTCTACTCTGTTATTTTTTAAAGCTTCTGAAAGGGAAAATCCCACACCTAATCCACCAATCATTACTTTTCGGGGATGATGAACGCTGTCAAGTGATGCCTTAACCAAAAGACGTTCGGATTCTCCATTATAAGTTGCCATTAAAAAAGTACCATTGCTAATAATCTCATAATTGTTATTCCGATACTGGAGCTGAATGTCACCGCGTGGTGTGGAGCATCGTTCTAAGATTGTAATGTCTGATTGCAAGATCATATCCTCCTTATTGAAAAGATAGGCTCCCTCAATCCTTTTGACGGATCGTAGCTGTGAAGCACTTGAAGAGCATACAAGCGTTAGCTATATCGCAGGTAGGTTGTGCAATTCGCTGGACACCTGCATCTTCTATTCAATAGTAACAAAAATCCGACATAGGAATCTTGCCCTTATCTTTTTATGCGGAAAGTGTACATAGGAGTATATTATTTTATGCAGTAGCTAAAGATGTGCTTGATAGCGCTGAAAAAAAGAACCTCAAGGCAACAGTGCCCGAGGTTCTTTTATTAGTGAAAAAATTAGTAAACGGCTACCGGTATTTCCCCATTCTATAGCCGCCAAAGGCTGATGTAGGGTGAGGATCTTTACTGCGCGGCTTTCCTAAAATAATCGCCCATCTCATACCATCTAATGCTGTTCCAGCTAGTTTAACCGAATGTCTTTTAGTGGTAGCTCCCGGTTGCTTCTGTGATGCAGGAATGGTTGATCCATGTAATTCAACGTTCAATAACTTACTGTTTTTATGCTCGATAGGTGCTAACACCATTTGAGCGGCATTGGGTTCATACTGCTCTTCTAACATTGATCGACCTTCTTCGAGCTCCTTCTCCAGTTCAGTTCTTCCATCCCGTGTCGAGTCGTTCACTGACTGTGCAGGTTGCCCTTCCAAATAAGTCCCCTGCCATTCTGCTGGCATTGAGGGTGAACTAGTTGAGTCAGTATTGTAAGGGGCTGAATTTTGCGTTTGAGACGTTGAAGGAAATTCAAACACACCTGGTTTTGCTTCCTGTCTTGGGTTCCGTTTTACTACCTGACGTTGATAGGGTGGTAGCATTCCTCCCGGCTCCCTATTCGTAGGTTGCATCGGATACGTCTTAGGTGTCTTGTTATGATTAAATTTACCCGTTAATAAACCAATGATCAGCTCGATGAGAGTTTCCATTGCCTCATCACCTATTTCTTATCTATGTCGTTTTTCTTCGTACCTTCAGGGTCACCAAATGATTCTCTCATAGCGGTATCTGCCATGATGTTCTGCATGTTGTAATAATCCATAACACCTAGCTTACCTGAACGCAATGCTTCAGCCAAAGCAAGTGGTACTTCCGCTTCAGATTCCACTACTTTCGCTTTCATCTCTTCAACGCGCGCTTTCATCTCTTGTTCCGTTGCCACAGCCATAGCACGACGTTCTTCTGCTTTTGCCTGCGCGATGCGTTTGTCAGCTTCTGCTTGGTCTGTTTGTAATTGGGCGCCAATATTTTTACCTACATCTACGTCCGCAATATCGATCGATAGAATTTCAAAGGCTGTACCTGCATCTAGGCCTTTATTTAACACGGTTTGTGAAATAAGATCTGGGTTTTCTAATACATCTTTATGTTTGTTGGACGAACCGATAGTTGTGACAATCCCTTCGCCAACACGAGCGATAATTGTCTCTTCACCAGCACCACCAACTAAACGATCAATATTCGCACGTACTGTTACTTTCGCCTTCGCACGTACCTCAATCCCATCCATCGCTACTGCGGCAATAATTGGGGTCTCAATCACTTTCGGATTTACGCTCATTTGTACTGCTTCCAACACATCACGGCCAGCTAGGTCAATCGCCGCTGCTCGTTCGAAGCCTAGTGGAATATCTGCACGTTGAGCTGCTACCAAGGCATCTACGACTCTATCAACATTACCACCCGCTAGAAAGTGACTCTCTAATTGATTCGTATTAAGGTCAAGTCCAGCCTTACGCGCCTTAATTAACGGATTGACGATACGGGCCGGTGTTACACGACGCAAACGCATTGCTACCAATGTTAGAATACTCACGTTCACACCTGAAGCTAAAGCAGAAATCCATAGCATTACCGGTACAAATGAAAAGAAAACAGACAATACAATGATGACAACCGCGATCATAAACACGAAAGATATCATGCTTGTGTCCATCTAAATCTACCCCTTACTTTCATTTTTCCAATCTTGCACGACAATCCGTGCTCCTTCTACTTGAACCACTTTTATTTCGCTGCCAGCCGCAATGTATCCACCTGCACTTACAGCATCAATACGTTGTTCGCCAATCAAGATCACTCCAGCAGGGCGCAAATTAGTTAATGCTACACCAGTTTTCCCAAGTAGATCATTTTGATTTTTAGGAGCGACATACCCTGTATCCCTATGCTGCTCCTCTTTTAGAACAAATTTACTCCAGGTACCTCTTAATCCGAAATATTTAGCCAGTATAAACGCTACAATAAGGGTAATAATCGCCGCAATCCCCAGAGATGTAAGCCCTTGTTTTGTATCGTAAGCAGCTAATACTAGACCTGTGGACATGCTTGCAAACCCAAGGAAGCCTACGATGCCACCCGGTAAAAAGATTTCTAGAATCATCAAAATGACCCCAATAATAAACAGTCCAATATCCAGCCAATTAGCAAAACCTGCCACAAAATGTCCGAAGAAATAGAGTGTAAAGGACAAAATACCAATAGTGCCCGCAACTCCAAACCCCGGAGCAAACAACTCAATAATGACTCCCAGCATTCCAATTAACAAGAGACAGCTTAGAACAACTGGATTGGTTACAAACCTTGCGACCTTCTCGGTAGGAGTAGGAGAAATGTGTACAATTTCACTCTCATTTACCCCTACATATTGAAACAATTCTGCTTTACTACGAACAATTTTATCAGCATAGCCTAGTTTCTGTGCTTCCTCAGCACCAAGGGATAAAACTTCCCCCTTCTTTTTTAATCCAGCAAAATCCTGATCAATATAAACCATCGCTTTTGCTACGGAAGCATCTCTGCCGTTTAACTTAGCTGCTTCCTCCATCATTTGAGCCCATCCAGAAGTAATTTTCACTGGAGCAGCATTACCTTGTACATCAATCGGTGCAGCAGCCCCGATACTACTTCCTGGTTCCATTACAATCTCATTTGCATTCAAAGCAATATAAGTTCCTGCTGAAAAAGCCTGATTGTTAATATATGCAACGACTTTCATAGGTGCACTCCTAATCAATGCACCAATATTACCAGCCGAAACCACATCTCCACCTGGAGTATTAATGTCAAGAATAACGACATCAGCGCGTTGTTCATTGGCTTGTTGAAAAGCACGTCGCAAAAAGCTTTCAAGACCACGCTCAATATCTTGCTCAACAGGCACATAAAAAACGCGTTTACCTGCTGCTTCTACAGGCTGAGACCAAGCTGTCCAAGCCAACATTCCTCCAGCAAACATCATAAGAGCAAGCATACAGGTAAACATGCGAGTAAAGGCTAGATGCTGTCTCAAGATGTGAATTCCTCCTTTCCTATCATGATTTGTAACATCTTATGTAGGTATACGAGAAGATTGGAAGGAAGTTTCATTAAGTTGTATAAATCGCTTATAAGCAAAGAAAAGCCCTGTCAATGAGAAATCTTTCTCTTTGACAGGGCTGCTTATTTACTGTACCGCAAAAAATCCAGCCTGCGTGAGACTGGATTTCATTTGCTTATGAAGGTAATTCTTCAGAGACGATTTGTTGGACAAGGTTGCCGTCAGCTTTGCCTTTTACTTTAGGCATGATGGCTCCCATGACTTTGCCCATCTCTTTTTTGGATGTAGCGCCAAAAGCAGCTACAGCCTCGCGAACGATTTGACGAATCTCATCTTCGCTTAATTGAGCAGGCATATACGCCAATATAATATCCAACTCGTCACGTGTCTTTGTCGCTAAATCCTCGCGACCGGCTTTCTCAAACTCATGGAGGGAGTCACGGCGTTGCTTTAACTCACGGGTCAAGATAGTCAGCACTTCATCGTCGGACAGATCTCGACCCAACTTAATCTCTTCGTTTTTAATGGTGGCTTTGACCATGCGAATAACGGAGAGCTTTAAGACCGATTTGTCCTTCATAGCTTGCTTCATATCGTGATTGAGTTGCTCCATTACACTCATGATGAGCCCTCCCGTTAATTAGAACTTACGTTTACGAGCCGCTTCGGATTTTTTCTTACGAGCAATGCTAGGCTTTTCAAAGTGGCGACGCTTACGAAGCTCAGCCAACACTCCAGCTTTAGCATTTTCACGCTTAAAACGACGAAGCGCGCTCTCCAAAGATTCATTTTTTCTAACGCGTACTTCTGCCATCTATTTTCCCTCCCTCCGCTTGAAACCGTGGGACAACTGTTCATTATTCTACAGACTGTCAGACTACATTATAAATCAGGAAAGGGCGGTAGGTCAACCTTTTTCCAACCCTCAACCCAAATACTTGCTTGAGTATCTTTTACAAAGATTCTTCAAGCAAGGCATACTATTATCATACCTTATAGAAACAGCTACCGCAATAGACGCATACTCCTATTTCCATTTTATCCACTTTTCATGTTCTTGCTATTGCGGCAATTCGTCCACCGTGTTAGCATGACGTGGGATGCCTTCTATATAGGCTATTTTTTATCCATATCGGTTATACCCATCGTTATCTGTGGACATAGCAGAAATGATGACAAGGAGAGAATAAAACTATGCTACCCACTACTTTAAATACCATTACTAAAATGGCGCGAGGGATACTCGTTCAAGGGAATCCCGAAGCCAATGTTACCAGCGCTCACTTTGACAGCCGTCAATTACAACCCGACAGTTTATTTGTACCACTGGTAGAAACACGCGATGGACATGATTTTATCAAGCAGGCTCAGGAAGCTGGAGCAATCGCCACACTGGTATCCGACTTGTCAAAAGTTCCAGCTACTCTTCCTAATGATTTCGGTTTGATTCTTGTAAATGACACTTTGACAGCATTCCAAAAAATAGCAAGTGCTTATCGAAATCAGTTTTCTATTCCATTCATTGCAGTTACAGGCAGTACAGGAAAAACAACTACGAAAGATATGATTTCTCACCTTCTAGCTAGTTCACGTCCTATTTGCAGTACGTATAAAAACTTTAACAATCATATCGGTCTTCCCTTTTCCATCCTACATGTAGATAATAGTCACGAAGCCGCAGTTCTAGAGCTCGGCATGAGTCATGCTGGAGAGATTGATTTATTAGCTTCTATTACAAGACCAACCTATAGCGTGATTACAAGTATTGGTGAGGCGCATATGGAATACTTTGGTTCACTAGAAAAAATTGCTCTAGCAAAAGCAGAACTATTGCCGCATACTGCACCAGAAGGACGTGTTTATTTGAATGGAGATAACGAATACCTCCAGAAAGTTAAACACTTATCTGATAGCCCGATTTGCTATTATTCCGTGAAAGGCCCTGCTGATCTATGGGCATCGGATTTACTTACAGATGATAAAGGTACGCACTTCACTGTCCACTTTGAAGATCAGCAAACCCTGCGTGTATTTATGCCGCTATTTGGGACCTATAATGTATCTAATGCCTTACCAGCTATCGGAATTGCCCGTGAGCAAGGGATGAGCCTTGAGGAGATTCAACAAGCAATGGCTACCCTAAGCATTTCAGGTATGCGGTTTGAAATTCATACATCTCAAAATGGGATGATTATCGTCAACGATGCCTACAATGCCAATCCCTTATCCATGAAGGCGTCTATTGAAAACTTTGCAGACCTTTTTCAAGACCGCACCAAAGTACTAATCGTAGGTGATCTATTGGAATTAGGCTCAGATAGCCAAGCATTACACGCTGAAGTAGGAGAATACGTATCAAAGTGGGATGACCGCTTTACTTGTATGGTAACTATTGGAGAGGATTCACGGTTTATCGGAGAACACTATCAGGGAGAAAGCCATCATTTTAGTTCTAAGGAAGAAGCGATCGTCTACCTCCGTTCTTTAGTAAAACCACATTCTGCCGTTTTACTAAAAGCTTCCCGAGGCATGAAGTTAGAAACACTGCTACCTTCCTTGCTGGAGATTTAAGCTTTTTAACCCTAATTATCCAACATGTTGTTCGAATTATTGAGTAAAGCATTTCTTTTAGCATCTAATTTATTGCTGGAAGAGATGCTTTTTATTTTTAAATCCTTGTTAGCTAATCATTTTCTGAAACTTCCCTTCAAAACAAACGTTATACTTAATGAGGAAGAAAAATATCTCAACCCTCAGTAAAGATGATCGGAGGTACATAATTTGTTTGATATTATAATACTTATCATGCTACTCTTAATCATTGTCCCCCTCTTGCTAAAACTCCGCCACTCCCATTCACAATCGCGTTCACAATCTACAGATCATCATTCGTTTTCAACTAGCTCTTCTACATTTTTGTCTCACAATGATACTCAACCAGGTTGTGGGGAGGTATCAACTAGTTGGGACAGCTGTAGTGACTCCGGAAGTAGTGACTCTGGAGGTCGCGGATCAGATTAAATTAAGGGAGGATTGTAATAAGTTCGTGAATCACACCTGCTGGGATAAAGTACCTCAAACATAAGAGTGATCCATACAGCCTTCTTGGGTTAAAGAGGGCTTTTTTTATATCCTTTAATAAAGATAGTAAATAGAAAGCTTTATCAACCGACACGTCTAAAAAATAGGAAAATCGCGCTTTTTGCTCGTTTTTTTTTGCAGTCACCCCTTAACATATCGTATGTTAGAATCAAACTTAGGGGGGATGGACATGGAATTTCACATATCAGTAATGGAGGCTTTACAGGGAATTAATGCCAAACTCGACAGCATGAACCATGATATTAAGGCTACTCAGCTAGAAACTAAAGAGATAAAAAAAGAGGTAAGTGGGATTAATTCAAAAGTAAGTAGTATCGAAGCAGAGTTAAACATTGTAAAACAAGATTCAAGTCTTATAAAAAAAGATATAGACTGGTTAAAATCTGAGTCATATAGTATCAAAAAAGACATAGATGCGATCAAATCCGAATCTAGTGGCATCAAAAAAGAATTAGATGTGATTAAGGCTGAATCATATGGTATCAAAAAAGAATTAAACGCGATTAAATCTGAATCTAGTGGTATCAAAAAAGAATTAGATGCACTCAAATCTGAATCTAATGGTATCAAACAAGAATTAAACGCAATCAAATCTGAATCTAGTGATATCAAAAAAGATTTAGATACGATCAAATCTGAATCTAGTGGCATTAAGAATGATTTGAGTATTATTAAAAAAGAGCTTCATGATGTAAAAGCTGTCCAAACTGATCATACACACCTACTGCAACGAATTGAAGAAAACCAAACACAAGATATCCTAGCTATCCTAAAAACGATGAACAAAAAGATAGATAGCAAAAGATTTGGACATTACGCTACTTAATGTAAAATGTAATCAGACCAAATTAGAAAAACATCGTTATTACTAAGAATTGGACGTAAAGAAAAAGCCTTCCCAAACGAGAAGGCTCCCACTCTATTCTAGCTCTTCAGCTGCTACAATATTCCTTTGTTTTTCTTCATAACGCTCTAGCCCTAGTTGAACAAGTTGATCGATTAGTTCAGCATACGGAATGCCTGCTTCTGCAAATAACATTGGATACATGCTAAATGGGGTAAAGCCTGGCATCGTATTAACCTCATTAATTACTACACGGTCATTCTCCTCATCATAGAAGAAATCAACACGTGATAAACCGGAGCCATCCAATGCCTGAAATGCCGTTTTTGCCATCTCAGCAATACGATCGGCTACTTGCTGTGGTAGATCAGCTGGGATTTTGAGATCAGTACCTCCACCTTTATATTTCGCTTCATAATCATAAAATTCTTTGGCTGCAATAACTTCCCCAATGACGGAGGTGCGTAATTCTTCATTCCCTAATACACCAATTTCTACTTCACGGGCTTTAATGAACTCTTCAACAATAATACGACGATCGAATTTACAAGCAAGTTCCAAAGCTCCACGCAAATCGTCTCGGTCTTTAGCTTTAGTAATTCCAACACTAGAACCCATATTGGCTGGCTTTACAAAACAAGGATAGCCTAGCTTTTGTTCAATCTGGTTCATAACGCTGTCTACTTCACGCTCGATTTGAGAACGTAAGAAGCCCATGTATTGAACTTGATCAAGACCTGCTTGAGCAAAAACATTTTTCATCATCAATTTGTCCATTCCCACTGCAGATGCCATAACTCCTGTACCCACATAAGGAATATCTGCTAATTCTAATAAACCCTGTACAGTACCATCCTCACCATTTGGTCCATGAATCACTGGAAAAATAACATCTACTTCCTGATGAATGGACATCACATTAGCTGGCTTACCCATCAGTGATTGGTTACCCGCAAGAGTTATTTGCCCTTGCTTTTCTTGATCATGATCATTACTACCAGAAGATACTCCCCCATCTAAGCGTAGCACATTCACACTTTCAAGGACTTGATCTGCGATAGGTCCACCTTTTAACCAAGTCCCATCCATTTGTACATAGATCGGTTGTACTTCATATTTATTTTTATCTACTGCCTTCATAATAGAAAGGGCCGTTAAGAGCGATACCTCATGCTCAGATGTCTTTCCTCCGTAAATAATGCCCAATCGGATTTTGTTTCCCATGTATATGCCCCTTTCCCTTCTGTTCGACACGGCTGATTCGCTTAATTCTTATTCATATGCCCACAGCCTAAAAAGTGCTTTTGCCACATATTTTCCTTTCTCAGCATACAAAATGTTACTGTGGCTGACAAGAGTGAATGGGGTTAATTCTAAGAAGACTCACAAATCTTTACTAACTAAGATAGCTACTAACCTTGCTACTACTCATCTCTAAATCAAGCCCTCACCAGTAAAAAGAGAGTTGAACTGAGTACATTATCATCATGTTATCTGCATGAATTAAGGTGAAGTATATTAACTTGGTTCGAGGGTGTTACTGCGCGTTAACAGAAAAGTGAAAATACAGCTCTGAGTACTTATAGCTAAGTCTACTACAATTCTTCAGAAGGAAAGAGGAATAGTAATGAGAATAGTCAACAAAATGTATGTAAATAAGATACCTGTACAGTTCATCATTGAATTTCGTGCCATTTTACATCGTTTTCAATAAAAATACAACGTTCCAGCCAAACAACTGTAGCAAAGATCCAGTAAATACCGTGACAAACGATACATAAAAAATCTATGAGTAAATCCTGTTGTCAGAATAATATTACGTTTGATATGATAAACAAAATTATTTGGATGAGAAAGTAGGCTATGTCCTTATGTATTTCTTGCGTAGCGGCGAAAAAAGATTATTGGTAATTCTACCTGAGATATATGGGCTTAATCAGCACATGCTAGAGGTTTGCCGACAGTATGCCAATCAATCGTGGGATGTGTTCGGCTTCTCCTGGTACAAAGAAATACCTTTTTTCCTCCAAAAAGAAGAAGAGCAGGCTTACCAACGTTTTATGTCTATTGGCTTTGAACAAGCCACTAGTCAAGTAGCTGAAGTGCTACAAAATCAACGTCCAATATACCAACACATTGTTGTGACGGGCTTTAGCGTTGGCGCAACAGTCGCTTGGTTACTAGCAGGGTACACAGGCCTATGCGATGGTAGCGTTGGTTACTACGGTTCCCGTATCCGTCACTATACGAACATCATTCCCAAAGTCCCTGCTCTTCTTCTTTACGGACAGTCTGAGCCTGCATTTGATCTCTCTGCTTTATTGCAAACACTAGCCAGAACCCCGGAGGTTATCTTAGAACAGTATCCAGCCCTTCATGGTTTTAGCAATCCATATTCCAGTCACTATCAGCCGGTTGCTGCATCGTTAGCAGATGAGGACGTGCAACAATTCTTAGATAATCTAACAAGGTAAACTAGCAAGAGTTTCAAGTACTTGCTACGAAGCTCAATGAAATATCCTGAAGAGATAAGTGAAAAGCAAAAATGACAATTGATCACTGTACACTCCCTATATTTCCAACTTCCAGAGGTGAGTATAAGTAAAAAAGCACCCTTTTCACTTTCATTTAATAGTGAGAGGATGCTTCTTGTTTTCTTTACAAAAGCCTTGAGTTACTTCTCTTATTTACGGTCTCTTACTTCAAAAATCGCAAATTTTAAATAGTGTCCTTCATCCGCTCCACTAATTTGCGGATGGTCTTTGCCAGCGCCACGCCATTCTATTAAACGTAAAATCTTTTTCGCATCATATGCTGCTTGCTGAATGGTTTCCAGAAATAAATCTGGTGACATATGATACGAACATGATGCTGTTACTAGGTACCCCCCTGGACGTACTAGTTTCATGCCGTGTAGATTAATATCCTTGTAACCACGGCAAGCACCTTTTACTGCACCACGAGATTTTGCG
>ENA-UOTW01000086-UOTW01000086.1-synthetic-metagenome-genome-assembly--contig:-NODE-86-length-14403-cov-34.561193_pt1 | contig 14403 bp, 10 predicted proteins | sample MGYA00238141_ERZ746978 | MGnify/ENA primary metagenome ERZ746978 (study PRJEB28755, sample SAMN02352454) | synthetic metagenome | study: EMG produced TPA metagenomics assembly of the Artificial... | reverse complement strand
CAGAAAATGCGATAACACTCACGCAATCGCACAACAATTTTATTAATTTCGTCATTTCTATTGCTGGGGCTGTATTGATGTTACTGGTTATCGAATTTTGGTCAGGTTTAACGGCACTCGTGATTCTATTGTTTTTTGCCTTATTGGCGCCACGTTACACTCGCACTAACGACCGGCTTTATTTTAAGCTCAATAATCACTTGGAAAACGATGTGAAGATGATCGAGCGTTCGCATACACCGCATTTGACACGCCATTACGATTTTTATTTCGTGTTTGCGGATCAATATTTCCAACCGAGAAGCGCTTAGCTATTTGCTAGTTGGTATTGCGATGGCTATCTTGTTTGGTGTCACTATGACGATTTTGACTTTCACACATGAAGTCAGTGCGGGTCATATTTATAAAAGACAGTTTTTGCCAGCGTGATACTAAAGCCAGTGGAAGAAGTAAGATGATAAGTATTATCTAATAATATGATTTATTGTCGCTAATAATGTATACTATTTAACATAGGAGATTTTTTTAGTCAATTTGAGTGAGAAAAATAACAAAAGCAAGGATAACCTTGCTTTTGTTTATAGATTAAGATTAGGCTTCTGGGTTTGGGAAGAGGAAAGGATTTAAGCCACTGCGTTGTAAGCCTTTTTCTTCCATTTCCACATCTAGGAAAATGCTAGCAAGATCATCGGCTACGGCTTCTACTTTAGGATCACGTTCTTGGTATAGTGCTTTTAAGTAGCTATGACAATCACCGCAACTTTCTGCTTTCACTGCCGCCATTTCAGAATCAAGAGACCAATAATCTAATTTACCCGTTTGGTCACAATTCGTACATTTTGAACGAACCATATTCCACTCAGTTTCACACAAGGCACAATGTAAGTAACGTAAGCCTTGTTCAGCGCCAAAATGAATCACGCTAGTGACAGGTGCAGAGGCACAAATTGGGCAAACATGAAGGTTCTCTCCGCTTTCTTTATGACTTGAATGCGGAATTTGTTGTACTAATTGAAGCCAGTAAAGGGAAAGTGCCGCCCAAATGAAAACAGCTTGATCACTGCTAATTTGCTCAAATTCTTGAGCTAAGAGTTTATCCGCGATGCTATCTCGTTCCGCTTTTGAGTATTTCTCTAAGGTTTCAATCGTATTGAGAATCGTCTCATTGGCTTTGGGTTTCATTTCCGCCAAAATTGCCATTAATAAGGTTTGCCAAACAGGATCGCGCTGCCAGCGTTGAGCGTTAAGTGGTTGTTTAGCAAGATCTTCGGCAGAGAGTTTTTCTGCGCTTAAACGCGGGTCTTGCGCAATTGGTTGTTGTTGCAAGACTGTCAATTGCGCTTCGGCAACTTGGCTTGCAAAGTGAAGATAGTCTTCCAATGGATGTGCATTTGAAAGCGAAGTGAAACGTGCAATACGACGTTGATAGAGATTTTTCGGGTTTGCAAACAGGAGTGCCGGTGCATGAAATGAACTGGCTGCCGCTTTAATTTCAGAGTCGGGAAGAATTCGGATACTCATCATGTTTCCTTATTTTTGAATAAATAAAGTGCGGTCGCTTTTAGAAAAATTTCTGAAAATTTGACCGCACTTTTATTCACAGAGTCGTGTTTATGGTTGGCTTTGGTTTTGTTGTTTTGCCAATTCTTCTTTTTCTAGTTCAGGTAGGACTTCTTCACGATACCAACGAGGGTGGTGTTTTTTCGCCCAGCGAACCGTCACCCAGCCTTCGACCATACCACGAATAGACCCTTTGACCCAGAATGCCATATAGATGTGTACCATAATACCAGTGAATAACAAGAAGGCACTGGTAGAATGTAACAAGATCGCAATACGGATAACCGGGATTGAGAAATTATGGGAGAAATATTGACGCCACATAATAATACCGGTTACAAGTAAGGTGATCATGGCAAGAATCAAGGTCCAGAACAACATTTTCTGACCAAGGTTATATTTGCCATTATCAGAAACCGCATGCTCATTGCCTTTTAATACTTCACCAATATTTTTTAGCCAAACCCAGTCGTTTTTCTCAGGGAAGTTGTGACGCCAGTAAATACGGCAAAGATTCAGGAACGCGACAAACATGACGATCCCCGTAAATGGGTGTACAAAACGTGCCAGTTGCGGTGTACCTAGAATTTCCGTTAACCAGGAAAAATCCGGGAAGAAGAATGCCAGCCCCGATAAACCGGTAATAAAGAAACAGATAACCAGTAACCAATGGCTAAGGCGAGCTGGCAATTTATGGCGTACGATTTTACGATCGTTACTGATCTGAATCTTACTCATGATTGCCTCCTGTATGCTCTTCGTGCTCCTCGTGTTCATCAAATCCTTCGGTATTTGGACCGATGGTGATGTAGTGAGCAATTTCACTGAGGATAATACCGCCCATTGCAACCGCTGCCACTGGTTTTAACACATCTTTCCAAACTTTGATGCTGAGATCAATTGATGGATCTTTCGGCAGACCAGAATAAAGTTCCGGTTTATCTGCATGATGTAACACATACATGACGTGCGTGCCACCCACACCTTCCGGATCGTAAAGTCCAGCGTTTTCATAGCCACGAGATTTTAAGTCAGCAATGCGTTGCTCTGCATAAATTTTCATCTCTTCTTTGCTACCAAAACGAATCGCACCGGTTGGGCAGGTTTTCACACAAGCGGGTTCTTGACCCACGGTGACACGGTCCACACAAAGTGTACATTTATAGACACGATTATCATCTGGGTTCATGCGTGGTACGTTAAATGGACAACCCGCAATGCAATAGCCACAGCCGATACATTTATCCGATTGGAAATCCACAATACCATTCGCATACTGGATAATGGCACCTGGTGCTGGACAGGATTTTAAACAACCCGGTTCGGCACAATGCATACAACCATCTTTACGGATTAGCCATTCTAAACGGTCGTTTTCTTCCACTTCGTTGAATTTCATCACCGTCCAAGCTTTGGCATTTAAATCAGTCGGGTTATCGTAAACACCGACACAGGCTTCGGGCTCAGCACGGATATCGTTCCACTCTGAACACCCCACCTGACAGGCTTTACAGCCGATACAGGTGGTGACATCGATCAGTTTTGCCACTTCAACTTGATGCTCACGCGCTTGTGGTGGTGGCGTTAAGCTTGATGTTGCAGAGGCTTTAATAATGTTTTGAGATTGTACTACACCCATTTTACGCCCCCACTTTCTCAATATTGACTAACATACATTTAGATTCTGGTGTTTGTGTATTCGCATCACCAGTACGAACAGTTAAGTTGTTGGCGAAGAAACCTTTTTTCGCACCAGTCGTTGCGGCAAAGCCCCAGTGAATAGGAATTCCGACGGTATGAATTGGCTTGCCGTCAGACACTAAAGCACGGATACGTTTGGTCACCACAGCAACGGCTTTAATATAACCGCGTTTTGAGCTGACTTTCACGATATCGCCATGTTTAATGCCTTTTTCAGCCGCCAAGGCTTCACCAATCTCAACAAATTGTTCTGGTTGTGCAATCACGTTCAGTAATACGTTTTTCGTCCAATAATGGAAGTGTTCGGTTAAACGGTAAGTCGTACCCACATATGGGAAATCCGCACTTGTTCCCAGATCTTCTTTATCGCTGGCTAAAATCCGCGCAACTGGACTTGATACCACATTTGGATGAAGTGGGTTAGTACCAATTGGTGTTTCCATTGGTTCATAGTGTTCTGGGAATGGACCATCAGCCATACGTTCACGGACGAACAAACCACTTACCCCTTCTGGTTGCATGATAAATGGCATAACCGGGCTATTAGGTGGGGCAGTACCGTAGTCGGCAACATCCACATAGTTCCAGTTTTTACCGTTCCACTTGATCAATTGACGTTTCGGGTTAAATGGATTACCGGCTAAGTCTGCACCTGCACGGTTATAAAGAATACGGCGGTTTAATGGCCAAGCAAATGCCCAACCTAGCGTATTTCCTAAGTTCGATGGGTCAGCGTTATCACGGTTTGCCATTTGGTTACCTTTTTCGGTCCATTGTCCCGTGTAAATCCAGCAAGCCCCTGATGTCGTCCCATCATCACGCATTTGTGCAAAGCTCGACAGTAACTGACCTTTTTTCAAGATAATGTTGCCGTCTGCATCTTTGATGTCTTCTAATGCGTAACCATTATTCTCTTTTGCGACTTCTTCCGCTTTTGGCTCAAGTGGGTTTGCATAATCCCAGCTCATTGCTTCTAGCGGCTCAAGTGGAGCTTTTCCGCCTTCTGTTTTATATAGATGGATAAGCTCAGCACGCAATTCAGAAAGAATTTCACCGTCAGTTTTGGCTTCACCCGGTGGCTCCGCGCCTTTCCAGTGCCATTGTAGCCAACGACCAGAGTTCGCAATGGAACCATCTTCTTCGACGAAGCAGGTTGTTGGTAAACGGAATACTTCAGTTTGAATCTCTTCGGTTTTCACATCATTAAATTCACCGTAGTTTTTCCAGAATTCAGAGGTATCGGTGATTAATGGGTCAAAAATCACTAAATATTTTAGTTTACTTAAGGCTTTAATGATTTTTTGTGAGTTAGCGTAAGAGGCAACTGGGTTCATCCCTTGGCAGAAGAAACCATTCACTTTACCGTTATACATGTCTTCGATGTAACGGAATTGGTCGGTACCACCTTTAGGTAATTTTGGTAAATAGTGATAACCAAATTCGTTATCTTGCGTACCTTTATCACCATAGAAGGATTTCAGCATACTGACCATGAATTTTGGTGTATTTTTCCAATAGTTCACCTGATCGTTCATCATGGTTTTTGGTGTGATACGATCCAAGAACGATTGTAAGCTTTTATCAGCTTCTGTTGGTAATGGAATATAAGCAGGTAAACGATTTGGGAATAAGCCTAAATCTGTAATCCCTTGTACGTTTGAGTGACCACGTAATGCATTCACACCACCACCCGATACACCAATGTTACCGAGCAATAATTGGATCATCGCCATGGTTCGAATATTTTGTGAACCAACGGTATGTTGAGTCCAACCTAATGCATAAAGGAATGTTGCGGCTTTATCTGGCGCAGAGGTTTTAGCAATTTCTTCACAGAAGATTTGGAAGTCTTTCTGTTGTGTGCCGGTAATACGTTCTACCATTTCTGGTGTATAGCGTTCCACATGTTCACGTAGCATATTGATCACACAGCGTGGATCTTGCATATCCATATCACGTTTTGGCTGACCATTTTCATCAAATTGGTAAGCCCAAGTGGAGCGGTCATACTTGCGTGTGGCTTCGTCATAACCAGAGAATAGCCCGTCTTCAAATTTGAAGTTTTCATTCACGAGGAAGGTGGCATTGGTATAGTGTTTCACATATTCGTGTTGGATTTTATCGTTTTTCAACAAATAGCGAATCACCCCAGATAGGAACGCAATATCCGTACCTGGACGAAGAGGCATATAAATATCAGCGACAGCTGCAGTACGGTTAAAACGAGGATCGACCACCATCAGTTTGGCACCGTTTTGTTTTTTGGCTTCAATCGCCCAACGGAATCCAACAGGGTGTGCTTCTGCTGCGTTACCGCCCATAACAATCACTAAATCTGCGTTTTTAATATCAACCCAGTGGTTGGTCATCGCACCGCGACCAAATGATGGAGCAAGACTTGCTACCGTTGGTCCGTGTCAGATACTCGCTTGGTTGTCGGTAAAGATAATACCGAGAGAACGCACAAATTTTTGTGTAAGAATACCGGTTTCGTTACTACATGCCGAACCCGCTAAGAAGCCTGCTGTCATCCAACGATTGACCGGCTCACCTGCGTCATTTTTTTCAACGAAGTTAGCATCACGGTCATCTTTGATGTGACGAGCAATACGCTCAATGGCTTCGTGCCATGAAATCCGTTTCCATTCTTTTGAACCGGCTTCACGCACTTCAGGGTATTTAACACGACGGTCACTATTGACATAGTCTAAAGCACCTGCCCCTTTTGGACATAAGGCACCGCGACTAACTGGATGATCGGGGTCGCCCTCGATATGAAAGAGTTTGCCTTTGCTGTTTTTTGAGCCATCACCCAAGCTGTACAACAACATACCACAACCAACAGCGCAATAAGTACAGGTATTACGCGTTTCTTTGGCGCGTAATAATTTGTAATTGCGAGGCGCTGCTAACGCTTCTGTTGGCGCAAAGCCTAACATTGCCGCAGATGTCCCCGCCATTCCCCCTGCACAGATCTTGAAGAACTTTCTTCTACTGACCTGCATAGATAATACTCCTTAGCGTAACAAAAATTTTGTTAGCATTTGATAGTCGTAAACACGTTAAATAGATAATTAAATATTTTGACTTGTTTTTCACTTGTTAAAATTGTATTACAATCGCCACAAGCGTTGAATTGTTGATATGCGTCTTACGAAGTAAATTACCAGCAATTAAAACACCTTTTAGGATACCGATTTTTTAGTGGTAAATCTATAACCAATTACCATTAATAAGGAAAAATATTTTGAACTGGATCACAAAATTTACAGTTGATTTTTTTTGCAAATTAACAAAAAAGCAACAAATGAAAAACAAAACAATAACTTATGAAGCAAAACAAGAAAATCTTGCAACAGAGGTTCCTGTTGCCCTTGTTTATAATGGGATTTCTCATACGGTGATGATGTGTTCACCGGAAAATTTAGCGGATTTTGCCATGGGATTTTCGTTGGCAGAAGGTATTATTGATAAGCCAAGTGATATTTATGGTATTGATGTGGTTCCTGCCTGCCAGGGGATTGAAGTTCAAATTGAACTTGCCACCCGTTGTTTTGTACGCCTCAAAGCACAACGACGTACATTAGCGGGGCGGACTGGTTGCGGTATTTGTGGTACTGAGCAATTACAGCAGGTGCACAAAAATTTACCTCCGTTAGAACGCACTATCCAGTTTGATTTAAACTGCCTTGATGCTTGCTTAATTCAACTGCAACAAGCACAAGTATTAGGGCAACAAACCGGTTCAACGCATGCTGCGGGTTTTTTTGATCTCGCAGGAAATTTGCTGTGCTTACGTGAAGATGTCGGGCGTCATGTGGCATTAGATAAATTATTAGGTTGGCATGCGAAACAGCCTGCAACAAAAGGGTTTGTATTGGTGACCAGTCGAGCTAGTTATGAAATGGTGCAAAAAACAGCAGCCTGTGGCATTGAAATGCTGATTGCCATTTCTGCAGCGACTGAATTTGCAGTGAACATGGCAGAACAATACCAATTAACCTTAATTGGCTTTGCGCGAGAAGGCAGAGCAACAGTCTATACAGGAAAAGAGCGGTTGTTTTTTTGAGAATTTTCTCTATAATCCCACTGTATAAAAAAACAGTTTGGTGGATCTAAATCGCGTAAGCAAGGTAGGCATAGTCTGCCTTGTTGCTTTTATGGCGACTGCTAAGCGACAAAAACATAGCATTCCTGAACTGAGATGAAAACAGAAGGCAGATGACAGAATGGATATTTCAGCATTATTAGATGGGTTAAATGATAAACAACGTGATGCGGTTGCCGCGCCACTCGGCAATTACTTGGTATTGGCGGGGGCAGGGAGTGGTAAAACACGTGTTTTAACACATCGTATTGCTTGGTTAATTGCAGTGGAACAGGTTTCTGAAGGGAGTATCATGGCAGTAACCTTCACCAATAAAGCCGCGGCTGAAATGCGTCATCGTATCGAAAGCACCTTAGCTAATCATGCTTCTCAACGTTTATTTGGTATGTGGGTGGGCACGTTCCACAGCATTGCCCACCGCTTATTGCGTGCCCATCATCTTGATGCCAACTTACCCCAAGATTTCCAAATTCTCGATGCGGATGATCAACTGCGTTTAGTGAAGCGCCTACTCAAATTACATAATTTTGATGAGAAAATTTTTATTCCTAAGCAAGTCTGCTGGTATATCAATAATAAAAAAGATGACGGGTTAAGAGCGCACCAAATTGATGACAATAATGATCGACATGAGCGGGAATGGATAAAAATTTATCAGATTTATCAAGATACTTGTGATCGTGCTGGTTTAGTGGATTTTGCGGAATTGTTATTACGTGCTTACGAATTATGGCTGAAAAAGCCTGTGATTTTACAGCGTTATCAACAACGTTTTCAGCACATTTTGGTCGATGAGTTCCAAGATACTAATAAGATCCAATATGCTTGGGTAAAATTGCTTGCGGGGGAACAAGGCAAGGTGATGATCGTGGGAGATGACGATCAATCGATTTATGGTTGGCGCGGGGCAAAAATTGAAAATATCCAACGCTTTTTAGATGATTTTTCCAATGCGCAAACGATCCGTCTTGAACAAAATTATCGTTCCACGGGGAATATTTTGGCAAGTGCCAACCAGCTTATTTCCAATAACAGCAATCGCCTTGGTAAAAATTTGTGGACGGACGGAGAAAAAGGTGAGCCAGTAGGAATCTATGCGGCTTTTAATGAATTAGATGAAGCCTTATTTGTTTCCTCACAAATTAAACAATGGATAGAAAATGGCGGTAAGCTAAAAGATTGTGCCATTTTATACCGCAGTAATAGCCAATCCCGTGTGATTGAAGAGGCGTTAATTCGTTCTCAATTACCTTATCGTATTTATGGCGGTATGCGTTTCTTCGAGCGTCAAGAGATTAAAGATGCCCTTGCTTATTTACGTCTTATTGCCAATCGTCAAGACGACGCCGCGTTTGAACGCGTGGTCAATACGCCACCTCGTAGTATTGGTGAACGAACGTTAGATATGCTACGTAGTGTGACCCGCGAACGTGAAGTGACTTTGTGGCAAGCCACCCAATTAGCCATTCATGAAAATTTACTGACGGCGAGAGCAGCAACCGCACTACAACGCTTTTTAGAGCTGATTAACTCCTTACAGCAAGATACCAGTGAAATGCCCTTATTTGCGCAAACCGATTTTGTGATTAAGCATTCTGGTTTATATGCCATGTATCAACAGGAAAAGGGGGAAAAGGGCGAAGTGCGGATCGAAAACTTGGAAGAGTTAGTGACTGCCACAAAAGAATTTATTAAACCAGATGAAGCTGAAGAATTATCTGATTTAACCGCCTTTTTAACCCATGCCTCTTTAGAAGCTGGGGAGGAGCAAGCCTCACCGCATCAAGACTATGTCGAAATGATGACCTTACATTCAGCGAAAGGGTTGGAGTTCCCGCGTGTCTTTATGGTCGGGGTGGAAGAAGGCCTCTTTCCAAGTGCCCGTTCCTTTGAAGAACCAGGGCGTTTAGAAGAAGAGCGCCGTTTGGCTTATGTGGGGATTACCCGTGCGAAACAAAAATTAACCATTTGCTATGCGGAAAGTCGCCGTCTATATGCCAAAGAAGAACGTCATCTTCCTTCCCGTTTTATTGCTGAATTACCTACGGAATGTATTCAAGAAATCCGCTTACGTGGTACGGTGACACGTGCCATGAATCAGCAGAAAGTCGGATCGGTTGTACCGAGTTTACAGGAAAATGAATGGAAAATGGGGCAAAAAGTGCTACATAGCAAATTTGGGCAAGGTACGATCATTAATGTGGAAGGGGCGGAGAATAATACTCGCTTACAAATTGCATTCCAAAATCAAGGGATTAAATGGCTGATTGCCCATTTAGCCAAATTAGAAAAAATTCGTTAAAGGGATGTACAACCTCGTGTGGAAGTACGCTAGATAGCCTGCGTTTTTACATGGGGTGATTTTTATCCCTTCATTTTTGACAGAATTCTCGCTTAAATAAAAAGAAGAATTGGTATATCATATAAGCTAATTTTTGAATTCACGTATAGACCCATTCTTATGGCAAAAAAGAACGCCCAAATTCCAAGTAAACCTCTTGAACAAGGCATTGTTCCGCCACATTCTTTAGAAGCGGAACAGTCTGTTTTAGGCGGTATTTTGATTCACCCCGCCCATTGGGATAGCATTAGTGACATGCTCATTGCCGATGATTTCTATTTAGCTGCCCATCGTGTCATTTTCCAAGAAATGGAAAATTTACTCCGTCAAGGGAAGCCGATTGATCTGATTAACCTCTACGAATTTTTACGCGAAAAGAATCTCAGTGAAGATGTTGGTGGCTTTGCGTATTTAGCTGAATTATCCAAAAACACACCAAGTGTATCCAATATTGTTTCGTATGCCGCGATCGTGCGAGATCGTGCTATTTTGCGTGATTTGATTAGTGTCAGTAATGACGTGGCGCAAAGTTGTTACACGACAAAAGGGATGGAGGTGAAAGATATTCTTGATGAAGCAGAACGAAAAGTGTTTGCCATTTCGGAGAAACGAACCACTTCAAACGAAGGACCGCAAAATATCTGTGCGATTTTAGAAAAAACCATTGATCGTATTGAATTATTGAGTAAAACCGAAGGGCATAATGGTATCACAGGTGTCAGTACCGGTTTTGATGCGCTCGATAAAAAAACTGCGGGTTTACAACCTTCCGATCTCATCATTGTGGCAGCCCGTCCTTCTATGGGGAAAACAACTTTTGCGATGAACTTATGTGAAAATGCCGCATTAAAAAGTGATAAACCCGTTTTAGTCTTTAGTTTAGAGATGCCGGCAGAACAAATTATGATGCGTTCTCTTGCTTCATTATCGCGTGTGGATCAAACCAAAATTCGGACTGGACAAGGCTTAGATCAGAGTGATTGGTCGAAGATTGGGAGTACAATGGGACTTTTCGCCAATAAGCCAAATTTATATATTGATGATTCATCCGGCTTAACCCCAACGGAATTACGTTCACGTGCAAGACGAGTGTACCGTGAAAATGGCGGTTTAAGCTTGATTATGGTGGACTATTTGCAATTAATGCGTGCGCCAGGCTTTGCCGATAACCGTACCTTAGAGATTGCTGAAATTTCGCGTTCACTAAAGGCCTTAGCGAAAGAATTAGAGGTGCCAGTGATTGCCTTATCCCAGTTAAACCGAACCCTTGAAAATCGTGCTGATAAACGACCAGTCAATTCTGACTTACGTGAATCGGGCTCGATTGAGCAAGATGCCGACTTAATTATGTTTATTTATCGTGATGAAGTGTATAACGAAAACTCGGAAGATAAAGGCGTGGCAGAAATTATTATTGGCAAACAGCGTAATGGTCCGATTGGACGCGTGAGATTGGCGTTTAGAGGACAATTCTCACGCTTTGATAACTTAGCTGAACAACGAGATATAAGAGACGATTATTAATGAATATGAAACCTGCCACCGCAAAAATCAGTTCTGTGGCATTAAAACACAACATTCAAACGATTAAACAAAAAGCCCCGCAAAGTAAAATTATTGCTGTTGTGAAAGCCAACGCCTATGGTCATGGTGTTGTGTTTGTGTCCGCTGCCGTAGAAGAGTTGGTCGATTGTTTTGGCGTCGCTCGTTTAGAAGAAGCCTTAAGTTTACGCTCAAATGGGATTACGAAACCTATTTTGCTCTTAGAAGGTTTTTTTTGTGATAAAGATTTACCGGTGATTGCGATAAATAATATTCAAACTGTGGTGCATAACGTCGAACAATTGGAAGCGTTAAAAGCAGCTAAAGTTCCTAATCCGATTAAAGTCTGGCTAAAAATTGATACCGGTATGCACCGTTTAGGGGTAGCACTAGAAGACGTTGAGTATTTTTACCAAGCGCTCCGCGATTCAGAGAATGTTGATCCACAGATTGGTTTTGTCAGCCATTTTAGTCGCGCGGATGAATTGGAATGTGACTATACCAAGTTACAATTGACACGTTTTTTAAATGCTACGCAAAATAAAGCGGGCGAAAAAAGTATTGCTGCCTCAGGTGGGATCTTATTTTGGGAAAATTCCCATTTAGACTGGATTCGTCCGGGCATTATTATGTATGGGATTTCACCGATTAATGTACCGGCACAAGAATATGATTTAACCCCTGTGATGACCTTAACCTCCTCTCTTATTGCAATTAAACAGCATAAAAAAGGGGAGCCAGTAGGATATGGTGGGATTTGGGTCAGCGATAAAGACACGAAAATTGGTGTGGTTGCTATTGGTTATGGCGATGGTTATCCGCGTGACATACCAACAGGCACACCGGTTTACCTCAATGGTCGTCGTGTGCCCATTGTGGGACGTGTCTCGATGGATATGTTGACAGTCGATCTCGGTGCAGAAGCACAAGACAAAGTTGGCGATGAAGTCATTCTTTGGGGTAAAGAATTGCCCATTGAAGAAATCGCGGATATTAGTGGTGTGATTAGTTATGAATTGATTACAAAATTAACGCCACGTGTTTTAACGGAATATATTGATTAATTAATTAGCGATGAAAAAGTGCGGTAGAATTTACCGCACTTTTTGTCTTTTTAGTATTATTTATAAAAAATAAAAAGGTAAACAGGGGATAAGGTCAGTAAATTTAGGATGATTTTTGACTAATGGATAAATACTTGAATATCCCCATGGACCGTTTTCCATGATCAGCTGAGTTTGTTGCTCATCATTGTCTCGATATTGATGATAGAGTGTTTCGCTGTCTCTATTATTTTCTGTTATCCAGTTTGCTGGTCTTGAAATACAAATCTGAAGAATATTCTTTTTCTTGCACAAGAGAGAGAAATAGATATCAGCCATGCCCGAATGGGTAAAGTCAGAAAGAGAAAATTGATTAAAGAGACTGACTCTAAAGCCAACAGTTCCTGTACCTAATACATTGACCGCTTTGTCTTTTTCCAGAGGTTTATAGAAGCTATATACCAGTCTATCCGCCGAAAAATATTTGGTCATTCTACTTGGAAAGAGAATGCCGTGTAAACCAATAACCGCTTTATCATCGTATTCATTCAGCTTTTTGATCATCGTATTGATGTAATCGCTCGGATAGATAATGTCGTCATCACAGGTTATATAATATCCATCTTGATTTTTTTCAATCAACTCTTCCAGTAAAATGAATTTGCCATTATCTCTAATGGAGTTATCTTTATCTTTGCAATGAACAACGGTTGCTTTATTACCTAAATTTTTTATGAAGTCAGGGATTTCTTCATAGCCATCAAGATAAATATGAAAATGATCACATTGATTTTTTAGTATGCCGATAACACATTGTAATTGCGCTATTCTTGAGGGAATAGAACAAATATTGATATAAACAGGAATCTTAGGATTGGACAACTTACTCATTTCTTGTGGTACTGGTAAGGCATCGTAAATACTAGGGAATTGAAAAAGATTTTTGAAATCATGTAAGGCAGTTTCGTTATGCATCGCTTGAAACAGGGTTGCATAATGTTGTCTGGTATCAGACATTTTCTGTATTATGTTATGATTGTCTATCCATTCAACCATATCAGTAAATAAAGAGTTTTCTCTCATTGTGTTGTAGTATAACGGCAAGAGTAAATTTTTTATTTTTTCTTTTCCATAATATTTCGCAATTCTATGAAAAAACTCATCATCTGAGCCTTTAGTCGTACAATTGAAGAAACCAATTTCTTGAAATACTTTTCTGTGCATACCCAAGGTTATAAAACCTAATCTATAATCCATATTATTGACTTTAATGATATGTTGTGTTTCTGGTGCTAGTCTTGAGTATGCACAACGAACAGCAATAGTTTTTTTATTAGCTAATAATATATTTACACATCTTTCTATTCTTTCATGATGACATACATCATCACTATCTTGAAAGAAAATAATGTCACCTTTAGATTTTAATATGCCTGTATTTTTCGCAAAGTAAGTTCCTAGGTTTGAATTTAATCTAAATACTCTGACTTTGCTTGTTGTATTCGCTATTCTCGAGGCAATTTCAAATGTATTATCCGAGCTATAATCATCTACAATAATAATTTCTATGTTTTTATATGTTTGTAACAATAATGAATTAATAGAAGCTTCGATAAATTGCGCTGTATTGTGAGATGTCATGATAATACTGACTAATGGATTTGCGCTGTTGGTTTCTTTGACTAACCCTAAATCACTTTTAGCGACTTCATTATATAAATCTGTTATTGATGTTGTTTGCTTATCTTTTTCTAGCTTTGCTTCTAATGCTTGATTATAGGTATATATTTTTTCAAATTCTTGCAGAACCAATTGGAGTTGTTTTAATAAAAGTTCATTTTCTTTTTCATGTTGGGGGGGATTTTTAGTCATTTGTTTTTGAGTCATCTCTTTTTTTCCTGTGAGGTAGTGACAATATTTGCATAAGTAAAAGAAAAAATTTTGCTCGAAAAAAACTAACACAAAGCCAATAATGGCGGGGATTTGTTGAGATTTATGTTTTTATTTTGATAAACCTCATTATAAAACAGATTCTTAAATAAGCGCCATTATATAGCACTTGCACAAAACCAACCACAATAAAAGCAGTTCTTTGGCTGCTTTTTTCT
>ENA-UOTW01000085-UOTW01000085.1-synthetic-metagenome-genome-assembly--contig:-NODE-85-length-14431-cov-4.185100_pt1 | contig 14431 bp, 15 predicted proteins | sample MGYA00238141_ERZ746978 | MGnify/ENA primary metagenome ERZ746978 (study PRJEB28755, sample SAMN02352454) | synthetic metagenome | study: EMG produced TPA metagenomics assembly of the Artificial... | reverse complement strand
TTGCGGCTCACCCGGGTTTGGCTCTGGTTGCGGCTGTTGTGGCTTGCTCGGATTTGGTGCTGGCGGCACTTCTGGCGTTGGAACCGGCGCTCCTCCCTGTACAGGCGGTTGCGATGGAGTCGGTTTTGTTGGAACAAACTCCAAGGAAGGGGCCTCATAGCTGTCAGCCAAGTCCCTCATTGCCTGCTGCGCACTACTTAAAATAGCATCCATTTTTCTTTCTACTTGCCGTCTATCCTTTTCATTTGAGATATCTAAGTTATCGATGAGGTCACCTGCATAATCTGCTAAAGATGTAAGACGTTTCGCTTTCTCTTCCACAGTGAATTGCTTTAAATCTTCAGCCGATTCTAGAAGTTTCCTTTGGATTTCTGCCTTTAAGCGCTCCTTTTGTAATTGTGTCTCCGTTTTTAGAGCGTCCGTTACCGATTGCTTGGCTACCTCGGTACTTTGTGCATACCACCCTTGTAATAATTGCGTAACATCCACATCAGCATAGGCAACACCCATCGTTAGACCAAAACACATGCTTAAAGAAACAAATCCAAGGAAAATTCGTTTTCGTTCTTTATTACGCCGTTGCTTCTCTTTTTTTGATCTACTTAACACATCTTTCCCCCCTTAATGGGCATTGTCAGAGCTCACACAGAAGCTCTGACAATGTATGATAATAATCTTTATTTAAATTGATCTGCTACTAGTTGATCTAAGCTATTCTTTGCATCCTTTTCAGCCTTAGCACCTGTATCTTTGATCGAATCCTTCGCTTGTTTCTCCAATAATTTAGCTGATTCGTCAACTACTTTTTGGATTTCAGCGACTTTTTCGTCGATAAAGCGTTTTGTTTCCTCTTTAGAGCTAGCTTCTTTCTCACGAATCAAACCATTAATTGTCTTTTTAGCATCGTTAATCGCACTAGTTAGCTCTTGTTTTGCTTTGTCTTGCGCACTGGTAACATTCGTTTTTACTTCTTGTCTTCCTAGTTCTCCAGCTTGGTTCACTTTATTCGTAAGATCGACTATCGAATTGACTTTTGTTTGATTGGCTGCTTTAGTAATTTCCTGCTTTAATCCTTCTACCTTCTGGTTGTATTGGTTCTGCATATTGCCCTTGATTTCATTCGTTTTGCCTCTCAAAGCATTCAAATAATCGTTTTTAGCTGCCGTTACTGCTGCAACAGCACGATTTGCTTCTTCACTACCTGCTTGCTTCACACGATCAGCAACCTGATTCTTTATTTTATTAAGTTCAGCTTCAGTAGCTGCCTTTTTTTCCGTTCCATACTTAAGCGCTTCAGCCGTAATAGACGCCGATGAAGCAGCAAATTGTTTATCATACCAATTTTTTAGCTGCCCGCCTACATCAACCGCCGCAAATGCAGTACCTAAGCTACCAATCAGACCAACTGCCAACACACTAATCACGATTTTACTTTTTACTTTTTTCAACCTCTTCATCTCCTGTCTTTTTTTTAAAGGGAATGTACGGAAACAATGCCCTTCTATTTGTCAAACACCTGTTGTTTTGAAGTAAATTTATGAAGGAATTCAATTGTTTCTTTATTTAGTTCTTCATTGATGTTTTCATTGGATTTTTGGACAAATTGTCTGAAGTCCTTGGGCAATTCCTGCTGCTCTAATATGTTTTGCTTATGATTCAGCCGTGTTTTCTGACGATCTACGTACTCATCAATTGCTTTTTCTCCTGTTTTGGATATCTGAATCATTTCTTGATCTAGCAAGAAAAGGGTTTTATCAGTTGTGACACTAGCTTCTTTCTTTACTTTGTTGTCACTATTCTTTTTATAAGAGTCAGTAGTTGCTTCAATAGTGTCACCCGATTCCATCATCTTCTGGTGGTACCAGATGCTTAACTGATTTTTTACATCAATCCCGGCAAAGCTTAAACTCACAGCTACGGAGGAGGCCAATACAAAGAGGATGGATATAATCTTGATTCCTTTTCCTTTTAACATGACGGTACTTCCTCCATTCAAAATATAGAGACAAAAAGGGATCAGGAGGATCGGCATTCAGGCTAAACAAAAATCCCCTCGTTCAAAGCGTCAGCCTTCCTCGCTTTACTTTTCTTGCTCTTATTGTAAGAAAAGCCCAGAATCTTTTCTTCCACTGTGAGAGGTACTTTAAGCAGATAATCAGTATGATCTTTGTCTACACCTTGCGGATGAGGAAAAGCTCATACTATGTGAATTTTTTCACCTGTTTACAAAACAAAAAAAGACCGGGCTACAAGGTCCCGGGGTTGTTTACATATCGGTTTCTACATTCGTATGGCTTGAAAAAATAGAGGAATAATACCCATGAGCTGCTCCATCTAGCTCTTGACCTTCTACTGCTTGTCGTAATGCATCAATGATATCAGCCCGAAACGATTGATCTTTTAATAATTGTAGCTCTTTAAGCGCTTCTTCCGGACTAAAGGCATTTCGGTAAGGTCTTGGTTCTATCATAGCCAAATACGTTTCAACAGCCCCAACAACCTGAGAAAGGAAAGGAATATCGTCACCCTTCCATTGCTTGGGATAACCGCTGCCATCATACCTCTCGTGATGATAGCGCATCGTTTCGATGATTTGTTGATACTGTGGTAGACCGTCAAGTAGCTCCTTGGCTATCAAGCAATGCTTCTGTACCATTTCATACTCATACGCGGTCAGCTTTTCTTTCTTCTCAAATAAATAGTCAGGCCATTTTATTTTACTGACAAAGTGTATGAGCGACAGGCACTGTAACTCCCAGTCCTGTACATCAACAGGCTTCTTCAGCAGAGAAATCGTTTTTTTCAACAGGTAACGCATCTGCTCAATTTGTCTGCTGGAGGTTTGAGATTTCCGCTCTACTGTCGGCACAAAAGCGTATAGCATCCGATATAAAGTTGCTAAATGCTGGCGCTCCTGCTCCTCTCTCATTCTATTCTCCTGCAAGGCAAATAAACGCATCCACAATAGAGAAAGGACATACCCAACAATCGCAAATACGATTACGGATAAAATGGTAGGAACCGCATTTTCTATTCGACCCATATAGGCTTGCCAGGAAAGGGAAATGATTACGACTACACTATAGACGATACTTCCCGTATGCATGACCTTTCTTTGTCTCGTCATGCTGAGTAATAAAGGGTAGGCCAGAACTAAGCAACCCATTTTAATAGTGGAAAGAGGCGGAGTGAGCAATACAAACAAAAATAAAAATAATATACAAAACGAAACCATCCAGTCTGAATACGTATAAGACTGTTCATATATGCAATACAAAAGATAAACACCCCAGCATACACAGAGGTAAAATAACCAGCTAAGAAAAGAGGGAATCCAGATATCCTTCTGCTCAAAACTATGTGCCAATAGGGTGAAGGTTAAAAACAACGAAGCTAGATAAACCGCATATCGCATCATCTGTTTAGCCAGCTTCTCTTGTTCAAACTTCATTTTGTGAAACTCCTCTCCTATTCCTACCTTTATCCAACCAACTTTTTATTTCATTTTGACTAGTCCCTGCTTTAATGCGTACAACACCGCCTGAGACCGATTTGGTTGTCCCATTTTTCGTAGGATACTGCTTACATGAGTTTTTACAGTCGCCTCGGATATGTATAGTTTCTCAGCGATCTCATGATTACTCAAATTATCAACAATAAGCTCAAATATCTCCCTTTCCCGTTCTGTTAATTGAAGCTGTGTCGTTTGTGTAGACTTTTTCCGTTCTAATTTAGGCTGAAAGCAGGAATACCCCATCAAAATCATGTCGATGGTATGCAAAATCTGTTCAGGCATCGTATCTTTCATGATATAACCATCAATTCCGCCATCAAGAGCTTGAAAGATATCCTCACTATCATCGAAGGCGGTCAAAATTAAAATCTTAATAGCTGGAAGCTGTTCTTTCAAAAGCTTCCCACTTCTGATCACGTTTTGCCCCGGCATTTTAAGGTCTGAAATTATCAAGTCCGGTTTTACCTCCAATGCTTTACCGTACAATTCATCTCCATCAGCCGCTTCCCCTATTAGTTCGAATTTACCTGCCATCTGTAGAATCATCTTGACTCCTTCGCGAACAATCCTATGATCGTCAGCAAGAAGCACCTTTATTTTCTCCAATACTAATTCCTCCTCTAGGGATAAACGCCGTGATTTCCGTACCTTGTAGCTCCGCGGACCGAATTGTAATCGTACCACCTACGCGTTTCATACGTTCTCGCATATTAGAGATTCCAAATGATCCGTTTGAAGCTTTTACGCTATCCGTAGAAAACCCAATTCCATTGTCCTTTATCTGTAGCGTCCATTGTACAGAGGTGGCTTCTAAATATATTTCCACTTGATCTGCTTTAGAATGTTTTAGCATGTTGTACAACGCTTCTTCTACTACACGATAAATCGCTTCTTCTACCGCTAAGCTCTCCTCCAGCACAATTCCTTTTGTCACATAATCGAGCTTGACCCCTGTACCTTTTAAGATACGTTCGCTCATGTCACGAATTGCATCTAAGAGAGGCTCCGCTTCTCGATTAAATCGTAAATGCTGGATGTACCCGCGTACTTTTAGATGACATTCCTTCATCTGTTCTTCCATCCGATCAATGGTGACCGACATTTCCTGATTCATCACAGGAGAAAGCATTTGTTTTACATAATATAGCTGGGCAGATAGAAAAAATAATTGTTGCGCTAAGCTATCGTGCATATCCTCCGCCATTTGCCTGCGAGTCTCTGCGTCCGTACGGAATACCAATTCTTCGGTTTCCTTAATATGGTGTAAATGGCTGGATGTCACGATTGCAAAGCTATGTAAAAAAAGCAGATTAACCATAGACAAAAATTCTGCACTCTGTCCAATAATTAGAATAGCCCCTTGTTGTTTTCTTTTTTGACCTAATGGAAAATACAGCACATCCTCTGGCTGGCCCGTGAAGTTACGTACCGCAATCGTTTTATGCTGTTTTAATTCCTGCCAATTGCTTTCCAATAAGGCAAGCTGATAAAACTCTCTTTGCCAGTCCCTTTGTCCTCTTACTTGATTAAACCAGAAAACAAACACTCTTTTCTTAGGAAAGAGCCGCTGTAAAAAACGTTCGCCTACACGGCATAAGTCAGTGGACTCTTTATTTTTACGTAGCAGCTTAATATAGGACATAAACGCCAACCAGTGCTTAAAGTAAGCTTTACATTTTTTACGAACAATGTGAATGAATCCACACAAAATCGTAGTAGTAACGAAATGCGTACCTAAAAGTCCCTCTGCACGTAAATGAGAAATATCGGTGCTAGGTAGTCCCCCACAGAGTACAAAGAGAATGGCGCTTCCAAAGCCTAGAAAAAGGATACCTAGCATATAACGTAAAGATAAGCGCAAGCTCAATAGTACTAAAGACGTATAAGTAAACCACAAATCAGAAATTCCCCACATTTGCTGAAAGACTTCCCAATATAAAAGAAAGAAAAACTCAGCTGTTACTAACACCTGCCTGACAAGTATGATGCGGTACAGTGTTACTATACTTAGTACCGTTTGTAGCACGAGCAATACATACACCGGGATAGATAAGTAAATATCTGTCGTATCTGTGGTAGCATATAACATAATGAGCAGAACCCAACGAAACAATACAATGATCCACTCCACATTTTTAAACAGTAGATTAACGCCCATAAAAACTCCATTATTTTAATTTTTAGGTAAATTATAACAATTATATCTAGATAAAAATAGATATTTTTGTGACAGAAGACTTACAGATCCCCCATAGCCAAGTAGATATTATTCGTAACTCCCTATCATAATGAATACCACATGGAAAAGCACTACATTATGCCTTAGCTTATTTTATCAGCGCTTGTTTACTTAATAGACTAGAAAATAAATTCAAATTGCACTTCTGGTATCTTTTACATTTTTGCTACATTTCATCTACTTATCATTTGCCTTATCCAATCAGAAGGAAATAAAAAAGAAAAAAGCTTTTCTCCTCAATAGGTATAATACCCTATTTGCTGGAAAGCTTTTTTCTCGTTAGATCAATTCCTTATTCGTATCACTTACATGTAGAATTTTCTCAGGAACATTACATATCTCCCGTTTGTAGGACAAACGATTACGATTTCGGCATATTCCCTGTATATTCTGATTCCGGACGGATAATTCGATTACGGCCTGCTTGATCTAAAATGTGTGCACACCAGCCTACTGTGCGACTAACAGCAAAGGTAGGTGTAAACAACTCTTCGTTCAAACCAACTGCTCTCATAACCGCAGCAGCAAAAAACTCTACATTGGTATGCAGTTTGCGTTTTGGCTTATACTCGGCCAATAATTTTGTTCCTACTTGTTCCACATGGGTAGCTAAATCAAACCATGGGTCATCTTCCGCCAATTCTGCCGCTACCACACGCAGTGCTGTAGCACGTGGATCAATGGTTTTATATACACGGTGTCCAAAGCCCATTAAGCGTTGACCGCTCTCTAACCGTGCCCGAATCCAGCCCTCTGCCTGATCTTTACTGCCAATCGCATTAATCATCTCTGTAACTTCAGATGGAGCTGCTCCATGTAAGGGACCTTTCAAAGCGCCTATGGCTGCTGTCAGTGCAGAATAAATATCCGATTGAGTGGAAGTTACTACCCGTCCAGCAAAAGTAGAAGCGTTCATCCCATGCTCCTGAGTCAATACTAAATACGCATCCAATGCTCTGACATGCGCGTTACTAGCTACTACACCCTTTAACATATACAGGTAGTTTGCCGTGTGACTTAGCTCCATCCGAGGCTCTTGCGGTTCCCTGCCAGTTTTTCGAGCTTCCCGATAGGCAATGATAGTCGGCATTTTAGCTGTAATAGCAATGGATTGCTCTAAAGTTGGAGGCCAGCTTTGCTCAGCACCCCCCAAAGCAGAGACCGCTGTCCGTAAAACCGTCATCATGTCTCGATCATGGGGAATCGCATCTATGACTTCTTTTACCTCTTTAGGTAAAGCCCTTTGCTGAGCTAATGCAGTCTGGAAACCGGATAATTGTTCTTCTGTAGGCAATGCGCCAAACCATAGCAAGTAAGCGACTTCTTCAAATGTATGAGAAATGGCTAGATCTTGAGCCCAATGCCCCCGATAAACCAATAATCCGTTTTGCCCGTCGACTAGACTTAAATCAGTTTCTGCAACAACTATTCCTTCAAGCCCAATCGCCAACATTTTTTCCATCCACTTCCACTCCTTTCTTTTCATTACAGTATACCAATATATTCTGAAAAGTAGAAATAGATAGTAAATGATTGATTGATTACAAAACGTAATTAATGTCCGCTCATTCAAACGGTTATATGCGCTTCATTTTATATCGAATTGACGCATTAGTAATTAGGGACCTTTTTGGATTTTTTTTCTAAACATTATGCCTGTATGAAGCTTGTACCTGTATGGCAAACTAATCAGAATTACTTCTATTCCCTACAATTCGCTTTCCTAATAATTAGAAAGGAAGATTCCAATATGCCAGCAAAAGAAAAACAAGCTCCTCTTCGCTACATTGCCTACATCTTTATTGGTATCACGCTTTTTCTGGGTGCTATGTGGGGGCTTCTAATGGTTCTTGATATTTTTAATCGTTAACCCAGCTTTCCTAAAGCTTAGGTCACTTTTGGTAAAGGAGCATATAATGTCGCTAGAATATCAACGAATCGTTGCCCCGATGTGATCAAATTATTGTTTGGTAAAATAACATAGGAGGCTACTTTAGGTAGTTCCAAGCCTGGGGTTGGCAATTCCATAAAGCGATTCTCAAACAATTCACGTAAAATGGCGGAACGTGGTAAGAAAGAAATCCCCAGCCCTTCTTCGATAAAGCGTTTGGTCACATCCACATGCGTCACCCCCATCGTGCGAATAGCAAATCCACGTTGTCTAAGCGATGTTAAAAGAGGCTCCCAATAAACGGGATGATTATGCGTTAACAACCTCTTGGTAATTAACTCCTGCTCCCAATCAGGTAAGGGAGCATCCATGTCTCCACCGTAATGCGGTACAGCAAATACGATCGGATCTGTCTGCATCAAATAAGCAGAAAGTTGGCCTTCGCTAGGAATCATTCGAGATAATCCCAAATGAGCCTGTCCACTTTGGACCAAGAGACCAATATCAATGGAGTCCGCTACTTTAATGGTTATATCTACCTCGGGATGTTCTTTGGTATAACGATGAATAAGCGAAGGGAGCGAGGTGCGAGCAATGATCGGAGAGACTGCGATACGCAAGATTTCCTTGTATCCCTGCTTCCACGTCACCATCTCTTCAACACCGGTGTGCCATTGAGATAAAATCAATTTTGCATGCGACAAGAAGCGCTTTCCGGCTGCTGTTAACCTCACCCGTTTGCCTACTCGTTCAAATAAAGCAACATCCAACTCTTTCTCTAACTGACGTATATGCTGCGTCACGGTAGGTTGAGCGATATATAGCGTCTCTGCCGTCTGATGAAAGTTCTCACAGGATGCCGCTACTTCGAACGTTTGCAGAAGCTTTATATCCATATGACTCACCTCAAAGCTTTTATTTTACATGCATCTGGCCTTGTAATCGGTTAAAGCTTTGTTGTGCCTCTTGCAATAAAGCATGCATGATATCTGCTGCGGCTTCTTCTTTTTGAAGCATACCTACCCCTTGACCAGCCCATAACGATAGATAGTCAGCATCCAAGGCTTTTCCCGCTGCTTGGCGAATTTCCTTCGTTAACTCATTCTGAACTGGATACGCCAGCGATCCTATCTGACTTTTAGCAAAATCTCTCATAAATTGATTCACAATTCCCCGCGCTGGTCTGCCCGAAAAAGCTCTGGTAACAGCGGTATCTGTCTCTTTTGCATGAATTAATCGTTCCTTATAGGCCTTGTTAGCTGTACTCTCTGCGCATCCTAGAAATCGAGTGCCCAGTTGCACAGCTTCAGCACCGAGCGCTAAAGCTGCCACTATGATTTGGCGAGTCATAATTCCCCCTGCCGCAATGATAGGCACCTCCCGAATAGCAGCAGAAAGCTGAGCCACTAATGGTAACGTACCAATACATTCTCCCGGCCCATCTTCTCCTGCATCAAACGTACCCCGGTGACCACCAGCCTCACCGCCTTGTGCTACGATTGCATCTACATGCTGACTTACTAATCGTTCGGCCTCTGCTTGTGTGGTCGCCATGCCTACGACCTTCATTCCTGCTGCCTTTGCACTTTCTCCATATTTACCTGGCAACCCCATCGCACAACTAAATACAGCCGGCTTCTCCTCTAAAATGACCGTAAAGCAATCGGTAATCTCGTCATGCAGGGTTGGCCAGTCGCCTTTCCATGGGGGAAGATTGAATCGTTCCCTCTGTTGGTTGAGCCATTGTCTAAAGGCAGGTGTTACCTCTTGCTGTTCTGGTTGTTCAAATAAAAGTAGGTTTACAGCAAAGGGACGGTTGGTTAAAGACCTCACTTCACGGATTCTCTCTCGTAGAGCTTGAGGCGTAACATATGCTCCAGCAATAGTTCCCAAGCCTCCTGACTCTGATACTGCCGCCACCAGTTCCGCTGAATTTATATTGCCGGCCATTGCCGCAAGAATAATTGGGTTTTCAACTCCAAAGATATCGCAAAACCTAGTTTGGAACTGCATAGACATAATCCTCTCCTCCCGTGTATACTATTCTGTCTTTTCAGATCATTCTCGTTACGTCTGGCTATTTCCTTCTTCTGTATACTCTAACATCGATATTCTCCTAAACAAGTCGGTTGCTTCTAAAATAATGGACACCATACCAGACTCTGTAATCGTTTCATGCCATTCCCCCGATTCCCAATAGACAGCATCTCCACTTTGTACATAAACATAGTCGCTTGTATCTGTACGTACCCATCCATCGCCACTGAGCACCAATAGTAATTGAGGCAATGTAGCCTGATGATAACCAATTTTTCCCTGAGGAGATAAATAAGCACAATTCATATAGGTATCTGCTGGCAGCTTCCCAATTCGTGACATGATCAGGTGCAGGCTATCGTAATGAGTGACATTTTTCCCATACGTTAGAGCAAACGAAAATCTCTTCATCCTACTCTCCCCTTTGTACGTAATGAATGCTGATTATCAAACAAAAAGCCAGTTGCTAAGGTGGCAACCAGCTTCCATGTTTATTCAATCCTGATATTTTTCATTTCCTCTTCCATCTTGCTGTTGCACAATGGGCAACGTGGATCCTCAACGATCACAAATTCCTTTCGCGACCAACAGTTACAAGCTGTACACTGCCATACAAGGGTATCCTCATAGACGTGTTCCTTCACCGTACGTTTTGAACGATATGCCATTGTGTCCCCCCATCTTTTCACAAGATTCTTTACTACTTTATGCTGCAAAAGTTACATGTAGAACTTTTCCACCTTTTCTTTGTGTTAAATCCACTGATGACCCGACCGCTTAAGACAGGTCCGCATCAGTTGGCTGCTCTTTGGCTCGATGCAGAAGAGTCCTTACCGCCGATGACTTTTTACGTTTTCTTTTTCCCTTTTTTTTGCCTAAACTAATAAAAGCTAAAATAAGTAAACAAAGTGTAAGTAATTGACTAGTATGCATCACATCTTTCCCAAATAGTTCTCCAATTCCAAGAAGATGCACCAGAATGGCTAACAAAATGACGATTTTATTGATTTGAATGGAGCTCATGTAATCCTCTCCTTTCAATGTACGGACAAAGGACAATTCAGCCAATTACATGCAGAAAAAACCAGCCTTTCTTTCGCTGGTTTTTTATAACGATTACACATGTATCTGGAAACATTGCTCTATATTGTCGCCGGCATTGTCCACCGTGAACTAGTACTCTTTTCACCCTCTCTTATATAGTAGTAATTCGATAAAAGCTTCCTAACTCCTGTCTTCGAGTTCAATTCCTTTATCAGCAAACCTCCTATTATTCTGCCTTCTCATCTGAGAGGAGGAAACCTCGATGCTTGTAGGTTGTACTCTACTCTAGTGAACTGCTAATCCTCAGAGGATAGTCCATGACGCAGTGCATAGGAGGCTAGCTGTACCCGATTTTCTAAATAAAGCTTTTCCAATAGGTTTTTCATATGATTTTTGACTGTATGCTCTGTGATCATGAGACGCTGAGCAATTTGTTTATTCGTCTCTCCCTTTGATACATATTTTAAAATTTCAGTTTCTCTTGGAGTTAGTACGCTCGGACTAGGTTCATCAATGACCGGACCCGACCGAAATTTGAAGAAGAGCTTGCTTGCCAATTCGCGTGAAATATCACTATTATCTTCTAGCAGCGCCCGTAAATATGCCAACCAATCATGTGGATTCATATTTTTTAGTAAATAGCCCTGTGCCCCAAATTGCACAGCCGTAAATAGATCAGCTACATCATCAGATACGCTCAAAATAACGACTTTTATATGGGGATAAGCCTGTTTAATTCGTCTTGTTGCCTCCAAGCCATCGCATACCGGCATGCTAATATCCATTAATACAACATCTGGCTGTAGCTCGCTACAGAGACGTACGCCCTCTTCTCCTTGTTCAGCCTCCCCTACAATTTCAAAGGAAGAATCCTCTGCTAGCATACTTTTTATCGCTGTGCGAGCCAATAAATGGTCATCTACCACTAATACCCTATATTTCTGCACCTTCCGCTCTCTCCTTTAAATGACTCTATCAAGATTTCTGTCCCGCCATGCGTTCCTGGTCGCATCTCAAAGCTGGCTCCTAATTTCCAGCTTCTCTCTCGCATCATGGTCTGACCATATCTCTCACGTTTTAATATCTCTGTATCGAAGCCCATTCCATTGTCTTTAATCAGTAGATACCAGCCTGTCCCCTGAAACTGCCATTGAATCTCTGCATGGCTCGCATCTGCATGTTTGCGAATATTAGTGAACGATTCCTGTATAATGCTAAATAAATGGACTTGTTCCGCTGGTTTAAAGTATTGATCCATTCCATCAAGCTCCTGTTTCACCTCGATTCCTGTGATCAGGCTCCATTCGTGTAGCCACTTTCTCAAGCGATCCGTTAATAATACCCCCTCTTCTGGATGAGAACGGAGATTAAAAATCGCTTGTCTTAGCTGGTTATCAATTTCAGAGATCGTTGCCTTTGCTTCTTCAATCTTTTCTTGATTTAGTTTTACATTTAAAAAGAAAATCGCTTGTGCAATATTATCATGTAGCTCCTGGGCTAAGCGTTCTCGTTCCTCATACACTGCATGCTTGGCTTTTTCCTTTGCTAATTTCTCACTCATTCTTTTGATTTTTCCAAAAACCCAGGTGGCAAATATAAATGAAAGAACCAAAGTCATAATCGTAATGATGACATTTCCTTCATCCATCGTAAAATAAGGCAGCAAAAACTCGTGTCGCGCATATTCAAAGCCACCTATCATAATGGTAGGTAACATAATGCTCGTTAATTTTAGCCATCGATAATTCAAGCGTATCCTCCTGACTGACCTGTAATTTACAATCATAACCAATAATCATGTCCTACTCTATTATAGAGGAAGCGCTTTATTAGCATGTAGGGTCGATTTTTTGAATAAAGCAAATACTATCCACAATTACATGCCGTTTTTATCGCCAAAAGAAAAAAAGTCCTATGCAGTAGTTTGCAATAGAACTTTTCACTGAGCCTCTTATGAAGTACAGCTTATGGTGATCTCACATTCGAAAGTGGCCAATACACGAAATCGGCTCTGCCAACAACCTGTGTAATCGGTACAGGACCAATCATTCTACTATCCTTACTATTTTGTCGATTGTCTCCCATGACAAAAATATAACCAGCCTCAACCGTTACTGGCGGAAAATCCTCCGTTACCTTTTTCCCTTCTGCATGAGCTTTCTTTTTTTGCTCCTCTAAATAAGGTTCTTCTACAGATTTTCCATTAATAAATAGCTGATCGTTACGCATTTCTACCCGATCGCCCGCTATTGCGATTACACGTTTGATGTAGTCTTCCTTTTGGTTTGCATGGAATACAACAATCTCTCCTCGTTGTGGTTCATGCAAGCGGTATACCGCCTTATTTACAACGACCTTCTCATTATTTTGCAAAGTGCTTTGCATGGATTCTCCATACACAACATAGGGTGCTCCCAGCCACGTGTACAAAGCAAATGTGACAATAAAAACTGTTATGATGGAAGTAAGCCACTCCTTAATTGCTCCACCCCATCCGGAGCGAGGTTCTGTCTGATTCATAAAGAATTAGCAGCCTCCTTTTGGTTAGTCTTATTATAAAGGACGTACTTCCTAAAAAAAGGTTTCAAAACGTTATAAAAAGATAGTGCTTTTGCCCTCTTTTGACGTATATGGTTCTGGGAACGGGGGATGGAATTTGTGAGCGGAACTCATTCACAAGATTCAGCTAAAATGGGCTGTTCGTGAACTTCTGGTAGTGGATGAGGGTTTCAATAAACCAGATGTAACATGAATTTTTTTATTCTAGCCTTATATGCTCTAACTATTCTCAAAGAAAAGTCCTATCTTCTATTTCGATAAAAAACTATAACTGCACTGTCTTATACAGTCGTTCTAACGATATTTATGTATCCTGATTAGATGAAGGAAATAGGCCTTAAAATAAGCCACCTTGCAATTTTGCTTGGTGGCTCACCATTGAAAATGTGGCATTGCTAAAGTTTACATGAAGAGGTTTTGCGTCTCTTGTCTGGTTACATAACTGGCGGGCAAGTTCCACCCCTGGTCGTTTACATCTAGTATAAAGAAGCTTTCCGCGTATCAATAAGAAATCCTAGGATGATTGTTCAGCTTTACAACTCATAAAAACGATCGTCTTTCATTTCAGTTTATCTTACGAGGATGTATATAATTTTGAACCTTAGTATTATGTTTAAGTTAGTTTGATAATAGTAAGTGTAGCGTTTGTATTGTTATGAAGCTGTGCTGGCGTATTATTTGCATTCACGAGTTGTACAGTAGTCGGAGCAGTAGTAACATTTATAATTATACTTGCAGCAATTGGACCTCCCCCATCTCCAGCGAGAGGTGTTGGCGTTTGATTAACCCCACCTATTTTCAAGTCAAATAAAGCATTCCCCTGATTATGAATGACAAGATCAAACAGGTAAAGACCTGGTTGTAAAATTAAAATTGTATCAGATGGAGGAGAAAAGACAAACGCTCCACCAACATTGCTACTTAGGTTTGTAAAAGTGATTGGAGAAAAGGCAGCTACCGTATCGGTTCCTGTTCCAGCGAAACTTCTAAATACACTAATAAAACTATTCAAACCTGGTCCCGTGGTTCCTGTCGCTCCTGTGGCTCCTGTCGCTCCTGTCGCTCCTGGTGCTCCCGTTGCTCCTGGTGCTCCTGTTCCTCCCGTTGCTCCTGGTGCTCCTGGTGTTCCTGGTGCTCCCGTTGCTCC
>ENA-UOTW01000084-UOTW01000084.1-synthetic-metagenome-genome-assembly--contig:-NODE-84-length-14809-cov-2.083367_pt1 | contig 14809 bp, 19 predicted proteins | sample MGYA00238141_ERZ746978 | MGnify/ENA primary metagenome ERZ746978 (study PRJEB28755, sample SAMN02352454) | synthetic metagenome | study: EMG produced TPA metagenomics assembly of the Artificial... | reverse complement strand
TTTCCCGATAATCTTAGCTGTGGCAGGGGCGAGTATGACCAAGTCAGCTCGATCTGCTACATCTATATGAGAGATTACTCCTGGAACCGGCTCTTTGAACGTGTCTGTATAAACAGCTCGATGCGATAATGCTTCAAACGTAATCGGTTGTACAAACTTACAAGCATTAGCCGTCAACACGACGCTTACCTTGGCTCCTGCCTGTGTCAATTTACTTGTTAAAGCTGCTGCTTTATAGGCGGCAATTCCACCGGACACACCCAGAACAATCTCTTTATGTTGTAAGATACTCATGGTACAGCTCCTTTCACGCCAACCTACGCAAAAAAACAACCTTCAAAAAGTGGTTGAGCGTTTTGCATTCATTACAGTTATCGTAAAAATTTTATTGTTATATTGGCTTTCTCTGCTTTCGAGTATATATTTTTTATAGCCTTTTGTAACCTCTTTTGCCTATTTTGGTCTTAAATTTGCCCCATTTGTACAATCCCTTCTCGACCATCAAGAAGCCATTTCTTCCCCTATCATTAACCTGCTCCTCCAAGAATAATCACAAAAAGCCCCTGCATGACCGCAAAGGCTTTTCATTTGTTTATCTATACTATTTAGAACCATCATTCACATAAATTGTAAAAATATCACCATTACCATTAACCCCTATTTTTAGCGCATCTTGCTTATCTGGAAGAGAAAATTGAATCATACTCCCTTTTTGATTATTGTAATTCATACCGCCATAGGTCCAGTCCATAACCTCTTGAATTTTATACGCTTGCGCCTTCTCTTTGTCAAAACTTTGGAGAAATTGAGTCGCTTTTTGCTTAGCGATATCTGGAGCAGGGATTTTATCGGATAACGTCGGATAATCTAACAATTTCAATTGGCCATTCTTTTTGATAGCGATGGTAGCAACGTTAAGTGACCCCCAGCCTTGATCTGGTGTATGTTTTAGAGTCACGTTAAATGTTTGATTATGATATTCATACGTAACATTCTTAAGTGGGAATGTTTTAAAATGAGACAAAGTAGCTATTACTTTATCATAGGTAACCTGGGCAGGCTGAGAAAGGATATCATCCTGCATTTCACGTGTATTCAAGTCTGCACCGTACCACTTATCAAAGGTTGTTGGTTTCGTTTCAATCCGATATACGCCGATACCTCCATCGTCCGCAAAGGTAATAGACGCGTATGTAGCCATTTTCCCATTACCCTCGATAGGAGATTTCACATTAACAATAGGTGGACGCGTTTTACCCGGAGCATCGCGATCAGGTTCGCGCCAAATTGAAATGATCTGATAGTTTTTCGCTTTCGCTCCGTACAAATTCTGTAGCAATGTAGTTGCTTTCTCTTTTGCTTGCTCATCTGTAATAGCCTTTTTGTCTCCAGTAGATGTTTTATATCGATAATCTCCTTCCCTATCCACTCCAGCTGGTTCCATAAGCCAGAATCTATACAGTTGATTCGTTTCCTTATTGATTTCTATCGAGAGAGAAGGCGTACCCGGACCATTTTTACTCAGCGTCACCTTTACCAAGTCACTCCACTCATAATTTTCCAGGTTCACCTTGTGATAGTCCTTAACCTTTGGAAACATAAGTGCTATTTTTTCCTGCCATTGACTTGCGACCTTTGTGTACTTATCCATCTCCACCTTCTGCGTGACGACATTTCCCTTTGCATCGACAGCCTCTAGCGGTATTGCTGATAACAGGCTGATTATTGCTGCCGTGGCTGTAAGCCTATGAAATGTATTCATTTTGTACCCTCCTGATTTCTATTGCGAATTTTTGTATCCTACATTAGTCACAGAAAAAGTAAAAAGGTTACAGTTTGCTTGTAAAAATAACAATAAATCCGTAATTCATAACGTTGAAAATTTACGTATAAATTACATTTATTGGAATATATTTACATTGATTCAAAGTTGATTTCCCAAAGGAGTGATCAGGTATGTCGTGGAGAAAATCTACACAATTTGGCGGCGACGGCGGTAGCCCCTTTAGTGATGATCTCACTAACGTAAAAAGATTAGCAGGCTTCTATATCCGTCACGGCAGTAGAATCGATGCTATTCAGGGGATTTATGAGTATTCAGACGGGAGAAGAACCCCACAAGGCTTCCATGGGGGATACGGAGGCTCTCATAACATTGTTTTCTTTGAAAATGATGAGTATATCATCCAAATTACCGGGCGTACCGATAGACGAGTAGATCAACTTACCTTTACGACAAATAAGCGTACGTATGGTCCTTACGGCGGGGATGGGGGCAATCCCTTTGAGATTGACGCCGCACATATAAGCGGCTTCTTCGGAAGATCTGCTAGTGAGCTTGATGCGATAGGCTTTTTTATACCTACAGTCTAAACATACATTTTTTAACGTTATCATTCACTTGATAACGTTTTTTTCATACTCACCAACTTTTGATGGATGCAAGTCGTAAAAAAGCAAAAAGCTCCCTTTATGTAACGAACATAAAGGGAGCTTGTCGGTCTAAAACGAGCCTGTACCTATTACTTTTCCACTTTTTTTCGGATTATTTTACTGCTGGCGTCTCGTACAATAATTTGTCTGAGATGATTTCCTCTAACGATTGCCCAACAAATTTTTTCGAGAAAGGTTTTTCTACTTGCATATCATTGTCTTCACGAAGCTGACGTGCACGCTTGGAAGCGAGTGTCACCAATGTGTATTTACTACCTACTTTGTCTACAAGTTTATCAATCGATGGATATAACATGTATTATACCTCCTTAAGCCATTTCAAAAATTTATGAACCTGACGATCTTTTTTCAAATGCTCGGCAGTTACAATGGATTTGATCTTTTCACATGCATGTGAGATTTCATCATTAACGACAACATAATCATAATGATCCATCATCTCAATCTCAGTACGTGCCATCGCCATCCGATTCTTAATGGATTCTTCCGTTTCCGTACCACGTCCAACAATGCGGTTTTGAAACTCTTCCAGATCAGGAGGTGCTAAGAATAAGAAAATGCCTTGCGGGAATTTTTCTTTTACCTGCATGGCTCCTTGCACTTCAATTTCCAGGATGACATCTCGTCCAGTAGCGAGTGTGTCTTCTACAAAACGTCTAGGCGTTCCATAGTAGTTACCAACATACTCTGCCCATTCGAGAAGCTCATCTTCTTTCATCATACGCTTAAACTCTTCTTTTTCTTTAAAGAAATAGTTTACCCCATCCACTTCGTTCACACGCGGTTGTCTGGTTGTCGCAGATACAGAGTAGATAAGGTCCGGCATGTATTCTCGAAGTGCTTTACAAACCGTTCCTTTACCCACTCCAGATGGCCCCGACAAAACTAACAGAAGGCCGTGGTCCTTATCCATAATCTTTGTTTCAACTCCTACCTTATTCATCAGACTCGTCATCTTTATTGGTTAGACGTTGGGCAACCGTTTCTGGTTGTACCGCTGATAAAATGACATGATCACTATCTGTGATAATCACAGCACGCGTTCTGCGTCCGTACGTAGCATCAACAAGCATGTTGCGATCCCTTGCTTCTTGAATAATTCGTTTAATTGGTGCGGATTCAGGACTTACAATCGAAATAATGCGACTTGCATTCACGATATTTCCAAACCCGATATTTATCAACTTAATCCCCATAGAGATTGGCACCCTTCCTCACTCAACGTTCTGCACTTGTTCTCTCATTTTTTCCAGTTCGGTCTTCACTTCAACTGCCAAGCGCTGAATCTGTAAATGATTCGCTTTTGACGCGATTGTATTAGCCTCTCTGTTCATTTCCTGCAATAGAAAGTCCAATTTGCGTCCAATAATCTCCGAGCTATGTATCTGTTCCAAAAATTGCTCACAATGGCTTAACAAACGCGTAATTTCTTCGGAGATATCAGCCTTTTCAGCAAACAATGCCACCTCTTGAAAGATTTTAGATTCATCTAGCATATGATCTTCCATAATTTCATCAAGGCGATTTTTCAAGCGATTGCGATACTGCTCTCTTACTTCAGGAGCAATATCCTGCAAAGTGTGGGTCGTTGACTTAATGTATTCGAGGCGTCGGATCAGATCAAGCTGCAGGAGATTCCCCTCAGTACTCTTCATAACATAGAGCTCTGCCAACGCAGCATCTGTAGCCTCATCTAATAGCTGTTCTACCTCTTCATCAGAAAGCTCAGGTACACTGGCTTCAATTAATACGCCAGGCATACGCATTAGATCTTTCACATGAAGGGTCTCAGGCAAACCAAAGCGCTCCACTAGCTGGTGGGCCGCCTTAACATAAAATTGCGCTGTATTCCAATCAACCTGAACCTCGGAAGACTCGTCCCGAACGGCTTCTAGCGAGACGGTGACATCCACTCGCCCACGGCGCACTTTCGTTGCAATCCGCTTTTTCACTCGTTCCTCATGCATGGTCCATATTTTTGGCAACCGAACAATAATCTCACAAAAACGATGATTAACCGAGCGCATTTCCACCGTTAAACGCATAGATCCACGTTCTATTTCTTTTCGGCCGTAGCCTGTCATAGAAATCATCTGGTTCCACCCACAGACATAAAATCGTTAATTTATTATAGGAGAGAATACAGTCTAGTGTCAACTTGACTCCCCATTACAAAATTACTGTTCCTACTTGGGTTGAGCTTCCCTGTATGCTACACTGAGGAAATAGCTACTGCTAGGTAGAGGAAGCAAGAGGTGAAGAATGTGGCTTTTGACGGATTAGTAACTAGAGCGGTCGTTCATGAGCTATCCATGCTCGTAGGAGCCCGTATTACTCGTATACATCAACCGCATCCAAGCGATATCGTTATGCAGGTGCGCTCAAACCAAGGAACGTTAAAATTAGTAATTTCAGCAAATCCAACCTATCCCCGCATTCATTTGACAACAGAGGAATTTATGAATCCAAAGGAAGCTCCGATGTTTTGTATGTTATTGCGGAAGCATTGCGAAAATGGGGTAATTGAGGCCATCACGCAGGATGGAATGGAACGTGTAATTTACATTGATCTAAAGTCTCGTGATGAGCTAGGAGATACAACCAGAAAACGAATTGTAGTTGAGATCATGGGCCGTCATAGTAATATTATTTTGCTAGATGTAAAAACTGACATGATTCTGGATGGCATTCATCATGTTTCTCATGGCATCAGCCAGTATCGTCAGGTATTGCCAGGTCGAGCTTATGTAGCTCCTCCTGCCCAAAATAAGCTGAATCCATTAACGGCAAGCGAGCAGGATTTTGTGATGGCACTCCAATGGAACGAAGGAAAGCTGGACAAACAGCTTGTCGAGCGTTTCAGCGGTCTTAGTCCCTTGATAGCGAGAGAGCTTGTTTCTAGAGCAACACTGCCTACACGTGATGCAATTTGGCATGAGTTCTCCAGCTTTATGGAACAAATGAATCTTCACCGTTATGAGCCGGTGATTGAGACAACCAATGACAAAGCTGCCTTCTCCATAACCTCTCTCTCACATCTAGGTGTCAGGGAAAGCGAGACCTTCACGTCAATCAGCGAATGCTTACAACGATTTTATGAGCATAAAGCTATGCGAGACGTGGTTAAGCAAAAGGTGCAGGATTTATTGCGATTGGTAACGAATGAAAAGCACAAAAACGAGAAAAAAATCGAAAAGCTACACCATTCTATCGAGGATGCCCACGAGGCCGAACGTTATCGCCTCTACGGTGAACTGATTCTTTCTCATATGCATCAGGTCAAAAAAGGAGATACTGAGCTTACTGCAACCAACTGGTATAGTGAAAATGCGGAGACAATTGTCATACCGCTAGATCCGTTAAAAACACCGTCGGAAAACATGCAAGCTTACTATAAAAAATATAACAAAGCAAAAGCAAGTCTGGCATTTATAGCAGAGCAAATTAGCTTGGCTGAACAGGAAGTCATCTATCTGGATGGCATTCTTGTACAATTGGCTCACGCTAGTTTAGCAGAAGCGGAAGAGATTCGGGAAGAGTTAGTGGAGCAAGGTTATCTGCGCAATCGAAACAAACGCGGTTCTAAAAAGAAAAAAGAGACTGCGCCTGAGCTTGATACTTACTATTCCTCAGATGGCATCACGCTGTTAGTCGGAAAAAATAATAAACAAAATGAATATTTGACTAATAAATTAGCGGCGAGCTTTGAGACATGGTTGCATACCAAAGACATCCCTGGTTCCCATGTGGTCATTAGATCACGCACAGTAAGCGATCAAACCTTATTTGAAGCAGCCATGCTTGCCGCCTATTTCAGCAAAGCTCAACAAGGCAGTAAAGTGCCAGTCGATTACACCTTAATTCGACATGTAAAAAAACCAAGTGGTGCTAAACCTGGCTATGTAACCTATGACCAGCAAAAAACGCTATTTGTTACTCCAGATGCTACCTTAGTCGCTGCGTTACGAAATAATTCGGCAGCAGAACAAAAATAACGCTAGGTCCACGTAATCACCTTTGTTCATACATAGACTGCATATCTATACCGCATCCGTTTCATACTACATATATGAGATAAGCGGTAGATTATTGTAGTGAACGAGGGTGAAAATGTGGAAGTAATTGGAATTGTCCAAACAGACCTGAATGAATTCAGCATTCTATTCGAACCGGATAAAAAGCAGAAGCAAGACCAACAGGGAAAGCAAAATGGAGACGATCAGAGTCATCAGGATCAGGATCATCACGATGACGACAGTACTTTTCTCAGTTTTCTTGGCGGGGATATTTTACAGGAAACTGGCAATTCAAGAGATAAATCACAGCAGAATCAAAAACAACAGGAACCTCAAGAGATGGTTGTCCGTATCAAAGGAATTCCTGAGGGACAAAAGGCGACATTTTTGCAGATGTATCAGATCGTAACAGATGCTCAGAAACAAGCAGATTTGGAGCAGCAGCTCACAATCGTAAGTATTGAAAATTCAAATGGTCAGCAAAACCAGCAAGGAAATCAACAGCAACAGCAGCAACAACAGGATAAATCAAAAAAGGGTTCGTCCAAAGATCAAAAGAACAACCAAAAGGACAAAAACAAACAGCAATATCAATGAAAATAGCTCTTACTTACACAAAAAAACCTGAAGCAATTGCTTCAGGTTTTTTGTTTCTTATGTATAACGCCCCGCTCTGCCGTCTTGCTATACATGTTTCTTTTAACCTGAAAGACCAGGTGGGTGACTCAGCCGCCCTTCTGCCTTCCCATCGTCCCATAAAGGAGGTGGGCTTGACATTAGATAACAGCGTTCTGTCTCCCTAGAAACACTTAAGGTTAAAAACATATTAGCTCAACGCACATCGCAGGAATATGCTACACATCATATGTATTTGAAATCCTATCACAAATACCGATTGGAATCAACTTTATATACAAATGTTACTAAAGGATTATGTAGATATATCATATCACTTTTGTTTATACAGGACAAGGCTTCTGTTACCGGTAACTCAGATATGTATTAGGTGGGAGACAGAAGGTTTATTTTATGAGGGTATCTCTGCCATGATTTCCACCGAAAAAGCAAGAGAAGCGCCTTACAGCGCCTCTCTCCTTAAGCATTAACTAGCATTTTTTATGACAGTGGTGATGGCGTTGGCGGTGTCCGCAGAAACCGTCGTCAAACCCCTCGTCAAACTCATCAAAAGCAGGTGCTTCACATACTATTTTGTGGAATGGTACACATTTACAAACTTTTCTCCAATGCTTCTTCGTGTAACAATTTCCGGAGCCACCAAAGCCGCCGAAACCGCCAAAACCACCGTGATCACGATGCCCTCCACAACGATCACAACCATGGAATCTTCTTCTTCTTCTGCAACCACAACCCATAAACTCATCATCCTTTCGTTGTCTGATACGTTACCAAATTATGTACAAATCAATGTTTGTGATTGGTACAGGTGTCTAGTTCAATCAAAATCAGCTAATGTACCGGAGACAATCGTCTATTTTTTGGCGTTTTTTGATGTACATGAGCCCATTTGTATGAGGGGATACTAGTGATAACATATGAAGAAGGAGTGACGGAGGCATGGGCGAACATAGCCGATTTCGTGAAGGAGAAAAATCACCGAAAAATCAAGTCTATATCGAAATTGGAGAAACAGGGTCAGGTGTAGAGGACCCCATGATTATTTCCCTAAAAAAGGGGGAGAAATTCCCTTCTACCCGAAATAAAAATCGTGTATGGACACAAAAGTAAGCCTATCTTTTTGTATAAAAATGAAAAAGACACAGCCTGATACCGGCATGTGCCTTTTTCATTTTCTTCTTTTTTTCACACTTTAATTTAGACCTCGTCGTTCTCGTCCTCTTCCTCGTCTTCTTCTTCACCGCTTAAATAGATGATGGTTACCCCAAGCTCCTCTAACAAACGGATCACTTCTTTATTTAACGTTTCATCTGCCAATAGCCCCAGGCTTTCCACTAGCTCTAATTCCTCTAGATTTCCTGATTTTGCATCCTCAATTAGCTCCAGAATTTCCGTCATGCGTCTTTCTTTTAGTGCATCTACTATTTCTTGTTGAGTCATTTTTTATCCACCTTTATCTACACGAATTGTATTCCCGCTCTACATTAGGGGAGTTCATCTATTATAATAAAGAAAAACATGGATTAACAGGAGCGAATCAAATGTATCCTTCTGCTTATGTAACATTTCTACTGCATTTTCATACTGATCGAGATTATTTTGAATGCCATGAGGTTTTAGAGGAATATTGGAAATCACTTCCTCCAGACAAACGTACCTCTACCTGGGTATGTCTCATTCAGGTAGCCGTTGCCCTCTATCATCATCGCCGTGGCAATTTTAATGGCGCAATTAAATTACTGCAAAATGCCTCCTCCTTAGCGATTTCAAATAAGGCTGAGCTACTTCATTTAGGCATAAACGTGGATTTGTTTACACAGCTTCTACAAGAACGACTACAATCTGTATTAGCGAAGGAACCATATGTCAGCTTGAATCTTCCCTTAGCTGACAAAAACCTTCTGAAGCAGTGTCAAAAGCTAGCTAATCATCGTGGATTAACCTTCGGCAATATCGATACCCCTGCTGATGAATATCTTGTACACAAGCATACCCTACGTGACCGTAACGAGGTTATCATGGAGCGCCATCTTAGCCTCACTCAAAAGAACAACAAGAACATTTCGTGAAAATTATTACATTAAAATATCGTTCCCCTAGCTGGAGAGTTTTCCACATCTCGCTAGGGGAATTCTTTTTACAGGACATTTCGTAGCATCGTGTACATCAAGGCCCAATCAGCAAATAAATGACTGATCCATGTCGGATAAATACTTTGATACCTTCTCCTTAACCATGCCCAAAACACGCCAGTCATAAAAACCAGAAACGTAGCGACCAGCCCAGCCTTTATACCGAACAAAGTTACTCCAATGATACAATGATACAGCGAATAAAAAAAACTGCTAAGTAAAGCGGCTTTAAATAGCTGCATCTTATAAAGTAGGCGTTCGAGTAGAAAGCCCCTCCACAGCATTTCTTCAAAAAGAGAGTTGCCAATGGTCATATATAGGGCAAACCACCACTTCGTTTCTTCGGTTAATCCCCAAGAAAATAGCTTATTTCTCATCCACTCTGTAGATACCCCTGTCCATAGCAATATATAAAATCCAAGGCAAATCAGGATAAACAATAAAACACCCGAGATAATGCCCCACCAAATACCTTTTAGCTTTCTTTCCTGTTGTCTATGCAAGCCCCATGCTTCTCGCCACTTTATCGCCAGATTCCCCTCCCAATAGGCATGAAAAATAGGGATGATTAGACAGGTTACAAGATGAAAGCCAATAAAGGTAATAAATAAGCTGTGCCTTTCAACTAATCCATAAAATATGGTGAGGGTGGCAAAGCAGCTATAGCATATCAGCATTAATAAAGGCTGTCTTCTTCGTTTGTCAGCTTTGTTTGTATGCAACATACTCACTCCCCCCAGATTTCTACTCTAGTTTGTGATGTTTATTCTCTTTCTATTTGTAATGAATGAAAAATAACTAATGCGCATAGATAAGAAAAAAGCCATAAATAAGATATGCCTATTTATGTAAATATTGGTATAATAATAACACTGAACATTTTAACTACATTCAAGGTAAGGGGTGGTCATTATTTTATCACGGAATAAATCTTACTTATGCTTAGTTATAGGTGAGGTTATAGCTGGTACAGGGATGTGGATTGGAATCATCGGGAACCTAAAGTTTTTGCAACATTTATTCGATTCCGATTTTTTGAAGGGGTTATTATTGATGGTGGGGCTTTTTGTCAGTCTGTTCTTTTCTCCTAAAGCAGGAGAATGGATTGATCGCTTTTCCAAAAAGAACGTATTGTTTTATGCGACTTGGATACGATGTTTAGCTCCCATTTGTATGCTATTTGCGATTCATTACGATTCTGTAGGCTGGATGATCGCTTCATCGATCTTTATCCAGTTGGCCGCCACCTTTTATCAACCAGCCGCTCAAGCATCTATTCCGTTAATCGTGCCCTCAGAAGAATTACTTCGTGCCAACGGATTTTATGTAAATGCTTCCACACTCGCAAGGATTGGTGGAACGGCGATCGGTGGAATCCTAATTGGTTTTATGCAGCTTTGGACGCTTTATAGCATTACACTAGCTTGCTATTTTGTTCTTATTCTTTTTATTCTTCCTGTTCATATTCCTGTAATCAACTCATTAAAAACGGCTGGAAGGGTTATTAAAATGCCCTTTCGAGAAGTTTTTTCCCTGCTTAAATCAGATCGAACATTAAGTCTGGGTCTTACAAATGCACTGGTTGTCTCGTATTTTGTAGGCGGCTCCAATCTCTTAGTTATTAATTTCAGTGAAATGTTTGCAGTACCAGGGCTGATGGGCTGGATTTATACGACTGAAGGACTCACAGCACTCATTGCAGGCATATTGGTCAAACGCTTTTTTGGAAAAACCAATCTAGTCATGTCATCAACGCTTTTTCTATTTTTACTGGCTCTGTCTCAAATCGGGATGGCTCTGTCGTATGGTTTGGTTCCATTGCTTTTATCTTATACGCTATTCGGGTTCTGTTTTGGGACGGTTGTGCCTCTTACTGCCACCCTGTTTCAAAAGCAATTACCTGCTGAATCACGTGGCCGCTTCTTCTACTTTAAAACCATGCTGGATCGGACCTGGTTCCTACTAGCATTGGCTGGTACGGGATTGTGCCTTGATCTCATGGGCATTCACGCATACCTTTTCCTAATGGGCTTTGCTTCCCTTGTTGTCGGTGCTCTGTCCTATTACTATGGAAAGCGACATGCTCTAGATGTCAGACAGGTTACAGAAGCACCACCTGTTAAAATGGCATAGCCATATCACTCTATATTTTGTGCTTTCCAGAACGCAGGAGGAGGGGTGTATTTACACCACCTCTTCTTTTTTTGTAGTATAGACATAAGGTAAAAGGTAAATATTTAGGGTGAATCGAGAAGGGAGCCGTACGAAAACGATGAATACAATTCTTGGCATCTCCCCTACAGTCGTTAGCATACTGATTGGTTTATTCATGGCGACCACTGTCATTCTTGTTCGGTTGCGTTCAGCAAAAAAGCCTATATCTACACGTAAGATTATTATCCCACCCGTGGCTATGTCTACAGGGTTTGCTATGTTTCATTATCCGGGCGTACCAACACCTATCAGCTATGATTTTATCGCTTTCTTTATTGGGTGTTTGTTCTCTATTCCGCTCATTTTGTCTTCCCGCTTTGAACAAGTAGGGAATCATGTCTTTTTGCGTCGTTCCAATGCGTTTATCGTGATTTTGTTTGTTCTGCTAGTCATTCGACTCGGGATTAAAATCTGGGTCGGTGATACATTTACTCCGATGCAGACAGCAGGTTTATTCTTTGTCCTTGCTTACGGCATGATTCTTCCGTGGCGAGTTGCCATGCTCTATATGTATAAAAGACTAATTAAATAACCCATGCTTTCCAATTTGGAATTACACAAAAGCGAGCTATCCAAAGCATGTTTCTTTGCTTGGTAACTCGCTTTTTTATTTTATTTATTGATGTAATTTTGGTAAAAAAATACGTTTTTTATCTTCATTATGCGTGGTTTTTGAGGCAGAATGTGGTTTAATAGAGAGATGTACGGCTACTCATAATTTGGATATAAAATGAAAATCGACCTCTACGCCCCACTTACCTTTTTGAAACGCAACAGACACAACTGCTTAGCCTTTTCGTCTATGACCTAGAAAAATCGGAAAGTAAGCTTTTGTAAAAATCCACATAAACAGAAAATATCTACAACATGCACGATAAGAAATACTTGCACCTTTACTCTGACTCTGACGATTGCGAATTCCAAATCATGTAACCGATTTTTGACAATTTTCGTCAATTATAAGAGGTATATTACTAGAAGACAGGGGATTTATACGTGTTATCTAATTCAATTAACCTAAAAGAAAGAATAGCTTCAAAACAAAATATTTTCCTTTTACTCCTTCTCCAGTTACGTCCTCACCAATGGACAAAAAATTTGCTTGTGTTTGCTGCCCTCTTATTTTCTCTACATAAAGTCAGTATTCACCTGCTTGGCAAATCACTGATCGCCTTTTTTCTATTTTGCATGGTTTCAGGCTGTGTCTATATCATAAATGATTTTGCTGATATCAAAAACGATCGCAATCATCCCGAAAAGCGATATCGTCCGATGGCTTCAGGAGCATTAAATCCCTTTCTGGGACTAGCATTCGGGTGTGGGCTGCTAATCGCTTCCTTGTTTTCTGCTTTTCACTTCGATTTGTGGTTTGGTAGTGTTTTATTATTTTATTTTTTGATCAATGTTGCCTATTCCTTTACATTAAAGCATGTGGTTATTCTGGATGTTATGATTATTTCTGCTGGTTTTGTACTCAGGGCAATCGGTGGCAGCCTAATGATCGGCACTCCTTTTACTCCGTGGTTTTTGCTGTGTACAATGTTGCTTTCTCTATTCTTGGCGATTAGCAAACGTCGCCATGAGCTTTATTTGCTACAGGAGGAAAAAGGAAGTCATCGTAAAGTATTGGAAAATTATTCGATAGAGCTATTAAATCAATTAAATACGATTGTAACCTCAGCAACGATTATCAGCTACTCCTTGTTTACCTTTACTTCAGGACGAACCATTCAGCTTATGTGGACAATTCCGTTTGTGATCTTTGGTATTTTCCGCTATCTTTACTTGATTATGATGGGCAACAAAGGAGGAACCCCTGAAAAAGTGCTAGTAGAGGACAAACCGATTCTGATTACGGTTCTACTATATGTGATTGCTGTAGCTAGTATTATCCTTATTTTTGAATAAACAATATAAAAGGTTGTGTAAATATTTATGCCATCGCAAGTTCTTATCCTTATATCAGTCATTCTTAGTGCATGCGGGCAGGTCGCTATGAAAATGGGAGCCTCTGGTCTCTCAGGAAAAAGCGATGTGTTTTTGATGAAAATACTGCAATATCTAACCAATATTCCAATTATGGTGGGGCTTGGCCTTTATGGAATTTCTGCGTTTGTTTGGATTGCAGCTATTGAAAAGGTGCAGCTCTCCTATGCTTATCCTATGGCCGCATTGGGTTATGTTCTGGTAGCCCTGCTTTCTATGTGGATTTTTCAGGAGCCCCTCTCAGGTGTCCGTCTGCTTGGTCTAGCTATTATTGTTGTTGGCGTCATTGTCATTTCACGTTCTTAGTAACTATTCGGAGGAAATGTTTATGCTATACGCTTTAGCACCATTTATCGGCTGGTTAGTATCCGGTACGATGAAATTTATGATTAATTATTTACAATATGGGAAAGAAGCAAGAAATAAAATCGGAAATGGCGGCTTTCCTAGTACACACACAACCGTAATGGTAAGCACGATCAGCTTCATTGGTCTTCATGAAGGCTTTGCCACCCCTATTTTTGGTCTAGGAGTGGCTGTTACCTTTATCATTATTATTGATGCGACCGGATTGCGAAGAGCTGTCGGCAAGCATGCTACTGCTATTAATCTTATGGTAAAAGAGCATGCCACTACTGAAGAAAAAGAAATCCTGCGTGAAAGCATGGGACATACAAAATGGGAAATCCTCGGCGGTATTGTTCTAGGTGTGCTAGTAGGACTGCTGTTGTATCTGCTATCACCAATCATTTCAGGACTACTTTAGCCAAGGAGGAACTAGCAAACATATGAAGAGCCGAACACCGAACGTCTCTCTTGTGATAGGAATTGTTTTACTCCTATTCTTAATCGGAATCGTACTTTCTGCCTCGATTTTATTTTTACTTGGTGTGTCCATCTCAACAGCTAGCTTCTGGGTGGCTGTATGTGCAAGTATTGTCTGCCTCCTGGCTATGACATATACATTTTTCACCACACGCAGGACAACCATGTTTTTGTCTTTGTTAATGGGATTGGGATTGGTTTTTGGAGTAAGTTGGTATGTTAGTACCGCTACATATGATCTATCATGGGACGGGCAAACGTACCATCAAGAAGCGATCATTTTATTAAAGAATGGCTGGAATCCTGTTCATGACCAACCTTTGCTTACCATCACAGATACCCAAAAGTTCGATAATCCAAGCGAGGAAAGTCTACGAACTCCCTTTTATCTTTGGATTAATCATTACACAAAAGGCCCGTGGATACTTGATGCCGTCATGTACAAATTGACGGATAACATAGAAGGCAGTAAGATGTTTAACTTTATTCTTTTGTTTGCTTCCTTTTTTCTTTGTTTAGCGGCAATTCTAAATGCATACTCACAGA
>ENA-UOTW01000083-UOTW01000083.1-synthetic-metagenome-genome-assembly--contig:-NODE-83-length-14825-cov-37.462221_pt1 | contig 14825 bp, 15 predicted proteins | sample MGYA00238141_ERZ746978 | MGnify/ENA primary metagenome ERZ746978 (study PRJEB28755, sample SAMN02352454) | synthetic metagenome | study: EMG produced TPA metagenomics assembly of the Artificial... | reverse complement strand
ATAAAACCGAGATTAAAGCAGAGAAGAAAACGATGATTGGTAACACGCGTAAAGCAAAAACAAAGCCACCGCCACCAAATACTTCAAACATTTTATCGCTGACTAAACCACCGAATAAGAAGCTAATCCCCTCATTGCCGTAAGCGATAACTTTACTGATTCCCTCAGACAACCAAAGTAGTGCATCACGACCAACAGGCACATATAAAATTAATGCTCCAATACCAATTTGAATAGCAAGTGCACCTAAAACAGTGCGGAAGTTAATGGCTTTGTGATTGTTGGATAATAAGAAAGCAATCCCTAACAATACAACAATACCAAGAATACTGATTAGTGTACTCATAATTGTAAAGTCCTTTACTAAGTTAGAATGAAATGATAGTTGTTGATTCTACTATGTTTTAGACGAAAAATCTTGTTTTATTGGAGCATAAATAAGCAAATTGTATTAAATTTTAGCTAAAATGTGATATGGCTCTCAATTTGGATGAAAATAGCCCATTGCCTGATATTGTTGGGGTAAACGTATTTTTTTATTATGATAGGCAATGTTATACACGGAATTGTTTTCTTTTTATGCAAAAAAATTTAATGTCTTACCTCAAACTGCGTGGAGTGCTTCTTCCTTATGGGCAGTAGAAATGAAACCATTGGGGGTGCTTTTTATTTCACTGGCGACGCTTGGACTGGGTGAAGGGCTGATTTTATTGTCTGATTTAGGATCGGCACCTTGGACGGTGCTTTCGCAAGGTGTTGCTATTCAAGGCGATTTTAGTGTCGGTTGGGCATCTTTCCTTATCAGTTGTGTGGTGATGCTATTTTGGTTTCCATTGAGATTGCGCGTAGGGTTAGGCACCGTATTAAATATTCTGGTGATTGCCCTCTTTTTAGGCTTAAGCGCAGAATTTATTCTGCTTTTTAATTTGCTAACCCGCATAAATCCGATTATAATTTTTTAAAACGTCGTTTCAATATGTGAAATAAAACACTGAATTGTGAGGATAATATGAAAGTCAGTTACGAAGCCCTTAAACAAGAATTTAAACGCGTATTACTCGCTCGAAATGTCCGTGAAGACATTGCGGAAGAATGTGCAACTATGTTTGCTGACACCACGGAGTCTGGTGTGTATTCACATGGTGTAAACCGCTTTCCACGTTTTATTTCTCAACTTGAAAAAGGCGATATTGTACCCGATGCAGAACCAACGAAAGTGCTGTCTTTAGGCGCAATTGAACAATGGGATGCGCATCAAGCAATTGGTAACTTGACAGCCAAAAAAATGATGGATCGTGCTATGGAAATTGCGGACCAATTTGGTATCGGTGTGGTCGCACTGAAAAACGCTAACCATTGGATGCGTGGTGGTGGATACGGCTGGCAAGCCGCCGAAAAAGGCTATATCGGCATCTGTTGGACAAACTCCATCGCAGTTATGCCACCTTGGGGCGCAAAAGAATGCCGTATTGGAACAAACCCCTTGATTATTGCGGTGCCGACAACCCCGATTACAATGGTCGATATGTCTTGCTCTATGTATTCCTATGGCATGTTAGAAGTACACCGTTTAGCAGGTCGCCAAACCTTTGTTGATGCCGGTTTTGATGATGAAGGGAACTTAACGCGTGATCCGGGCACCGTCGAGAAAAATCGTCGTTTACTTCCAATGGGCTTCTGGAAAGGCTCCGGATTATCCATTGTACTCGATATGATCGCGACTTTACTTTCTAATGGCTTGTCTGTTGCGGAAGTGACCGAAGAAAAAGACGATGAATACTGTGTCTCACAAATCTTTATTGCGATTGAAGTTGATCGCCTCATTGACGGTAACACCAAAGACGAAAAACTAAACAAAATTATGGATTACGTCAGAACCGCTGAACGCGCTGATCCCGATGTGGCTATTCGCTTGCCGGGTCATGAATTCACAGCGATTCGGGCTGAAAACAAAGCCAATGGTATCCCTGTTGATGAAACGGTATGGGAAAAAATTAAATCGTTATAAGGAAAGAATATGTTTTTTGGTCATCTCTCTCAGGTTGACAAAAAGCAGTATCCTGAAGCAATCAATATTGCTTTAGATTATTTGTCAAACACTGACTTTAACCAGTTAACGGCGGGACGTTATCCTATACGCGGTGATCGTATCTATGCCCAAGTTTTAGATTTAGAAACCCAAGAACCGTCGATGCTTTATCCCGAAGTCCATCGCCATTATATTGATGTGCAATATTTGCATTCTGGTTTCGAACGTATTGGCGTCGCCATTGATTTAGGCAATAACGACATTGCAAAGCCGTATGATGCAACGCGAGATATCCTGTTTTATCAGAATGTCGAAAATGAAGTACAGCTCATTATGCGTCCAGGTCATTTTGCTATCTTCTTTCCAAGTGATGTACACCGCCCGGCTTGTATTGATGGTCATTCCACGTCGATCCGTAAAGTTGTGGTGAAAATTGCGGTCAGTGAATTAGAGGTGTCACCATGAAATCACTCAGTATACAAGTCACCAAACTCTTAGAAAGCCTAGTGGTCGTTATTTTAGCCACCATGTCTTGCCTTGTATTTCTCAATGTTGTATTGCGCTATGGCTTCAATAGCAGTATTAACATTACCGAAGAAGTGTCCCGTTATTTATTTGTCTGGCTAGCTTTTCTTGGCGCTATTTTGGCGTTTAATGAAAATCGTCATGTTAATGTCACGATCTTTACTTCTCGTCTATCTTTGGCTAAACAAAAAATACTACATTTAGTCACAGATGGTCTCATGTTATTTTGTTGCTGTCTGCTCATTCAAGGTAGTTGGGTCCAGTTCCAATTAAATCTTAATAATATGGCGCCTATCTCAGGGATACCGATGGGCATCACCTATTTAGCCAGTTTCATTGCAGGCTGTGCTATTGCGTTACTACTTGTCATCCGACTTTTTTCCAATGCCAATAGATTGATTAAAGGAGAACAACAATGACCGTCGTTATTTTCCTTTCCGTCTTATTAGGTGCCATTTTATTAGGTATTCCCGTTGCGTTTGCTCTGTTATTGTGCGGTGTCGCATTAATGTTACATTTAGATTTATTTGATGCGCAAATTCTTGCTCAACAGCTCGTCAGTGGTGCAGACAGTTTCTCGTTAATGGCGATTCCTTTTTTCATTTTAGCCGGTGAAATTATGAATGAAGGGGGCTTATCAAAACGGATCATCGATCTGCCAATGAAATTGGTCGGACACAAACGGGGTGGCTTAGGCTTTGTTGCCATCCTTGCGGCAATGATCATGGCAAGTTTATCCGGTTCCGCCGTCGCAGACACCGCTGCAGTGGCCGCGATGTTACTGCCAATGATGAAAACCACGGGTTATCCGCTTGATCGCTCCGCAGGATTAATTGGGACAGCGGGCATCATTGCCCCGATCATTCCGCCTTCGATTCCGTTTATTATTTTCGGTGTTGCCAGCGGTGTGTCTATTACCAAGTTATTCTTAGCAGGTATCGCACCGGGCATTCTCATGGGGATTTGTTTAGGGGCGCTTTGGTGGTGGCAAGCGAAACGCTTAAATCTGATGACCTTTTCAAAAGCCACAAAAGAAGAACTGTGTATTTCCTTTAAAAATAGTATTTGGGCGTTGTTACTACCCGTCATTATCATTGGCGGATTCCGCTCCGGGATTTTCACGCCGACGGAAGCAGGGGCTGTCGCTGCATTTTATGCGCTGGTCGTGTCCTTATTTATCTATAAAGAGTTGAAATTCAGACAATTATATCGGGTCATTCTCGCTGCTGGGAAAACCACTGCCGTGGTCATGTTCTTGGTTGCGGCTGCGCAGGTCACAGGTTGGCTCATCACTATTGCGGAATTACCGCAAATGATGACGGAATTACTTGAACCATTAATTGACACGCCAACCCTATTATTAATCGTGATTATGATTTCTGTCTTCGTCATCGGCATGGTGATGGATTTAACACCTACCGTATTGATTTTGACACCTGTGTTGATGCCATTAGTCGAAGAAGCCGGCATCGACCCTGTTTATTTTGGTGTGCTCTTTATTCTGAATACGTCAATTGGGCTTATTACACCGCCTGTCGGCAATGTATTAAATGTCATCACCGGTGTATCTAAGTTACCTTTTGATCAAGCGGCTAAAGGCATACTCCCGTATTTATTTATGATGATTATTTTGCTGTTTTCATTCATTTTCTTCCCATCATTGATTTTAACGCCACTTAGCTGGCTACAACCTTAAACTTTAACAGGAGAATATTATGAAACGCTTCAATCTTAAAATGCTCGCAGCTTTAGTGGCCGGTATGGCAGTATTCACCGCGTCAGCAAATGCTGCAACCACATTACGCTTTGGTTACGAGGCACCGCGCAGTGATACGCAACATGAAGCTGCAAAGAAATTCAATGAGCTTCTCAAAGAAAAAACCAAAGGCGAAATTAAACTCAGTCTTTTCCCTGACAGTACGTTAGGCAATGCACAAACCATGATCAGTGCGGTACGTGGTGGCACAATTGATTTAGAAATGTCAGGTTCACCAAACTTTTCAGGTTTAGTGCCTAAATTAAATGTTATTGATATTCCGTTTATTTTCCAAAATCGTGAGCATGCTTATGCAGTGTTAGACGGCGAAATTGGACAAGGCTTATTAAAAGAATTAGAAGCACAAGGCTTAAAAGGGTTAGCCTTCTGGGAAGTGGGTTTCCGTTCATTTACTAACTCAAAACATCCCGTGAAAACGCCAGATGACATTAAAGGATTGAAAGTACGTACTAATCAAAACCCAATGTATATTCAAGCGTTCTCTATCTTAGAGGCAAACCCTGTGCCAATGCCACTTTCAGAGCTTTATACTGCGTTAGAAACACGTGCTGTTGATGCTCAAGAACACCCTGTCGGTATTGTTTGGTCTGCTAAATTGTATGAAGTACAAAAACACTTAAGCTTAACCAATCATGGATATACCCCACTTATCGTGGTGATGAATAAAGCCAAATTTGATGGGTTGTCACCAGCACTACAAAGCGCTATTCTTGAAGCCGCGAAAGAAGCCGGCGCCTATCAACGAAAACTCAATTTGGATAATGAAAAAGGCATTATTGAAAAAATGCAAAAAGCAGGCATCCAAGTGATTGAAACGGTTGATACCAAACCATTCAAAGCAGCAATCGAAAGTGAAGTACGTAAAGCTTTCATTGAGAAAAATGGTGATGACCTCGTCAAACAAATTGATGCGCTTGCTAAATAAGCGAAATTCGCGGTCGATTTAATATTTCATGCGGATCGACCGCACTTTTGCTCCTTCCTCATACCTCAGGAGGAAACATGGTGATAACTGAACAATCTCCAATTCTTAGCCTACAGAACATCGTCAAACGATTCGGTAGCCATACAGCAGTAAATCAGGTGAGCCTTGATATTCATCGGGGTGAAATCGTGGCTTTACTTGGTGAAAATGGTGCGGGAAAATCCACACTCATTAAGATTCTGGCGGACATCTATCCCCGAGATGAAGGCGACATTACTTTTCATGGACAAAAAATCCAATCTGCCCAATCGCTCTCACATACCAATAAACAGCCCATTGCGTTTATCCATCAGGATTTAGGCTTGATTGAATGGATGACAATTGCAGAAAACATGGCATTTGTTATGGGATTTCCTCGTCGTTTTGGATTAATTGATTGGAAAAAAATCAATCAACAAGCACAAGAGGCATTAGACTTTGTCGGTATTCAATTGTCTGCTGAAACACGCGTCTTTGATCTAAGCCGAACAGAAAAAGTCTTACTGGCAATTGCCCGCGCGATCGCTGTCAATGCAGAAATTTTAGTCTTAGATGAACCCACAGCTTCGTTACCTGCTAGCGATGTGGAACACTTGTTTGTCGTGTTAAATCGCCTACGCTCGCAGGGGGTAGGGATGATTTATGTCACTCACCGTCTCGATGAAGTCATTACTATCTCTGATCGTATATTAGTCATGCGAGATGGTTATCCTGTCGCACAAGGTGAAACACAGCATTATGACGTCAAAGCATTAGTGAAAGCGATTGTGGGTGAAGAAACGCGCGGAAAACAAAGAGAACCATTGCCACACAATACACCAGAAGTATTGCAATTAAATCATATTGTTGTCGGCGATACCGGTCCTGTTTCCTTCAGGTTACATGAAGGTGAAATGATCGCGCTCGCAGGATTACGTGGCGCAGGTCAAGAAGAAATTGGGCGCCTTCTCTTTGGTATGCGTGAATTAGAAAGCGGTAATATCCTTTTCAATAACCAAGACTATCATGCCACATCGCCAAAAGAAGCCATTCAAAAAGGCATCGCTTTGGTTGCTGGTGATAGGGTAAAAGAAAGTCTCGTTATGTCCATGACTACATCTGAGAATTTATTTATTAATCCTGTCCTAAGTGGTCATTCACCACTGAAAAATTATGCGCGGAAACAAGAATGGGCTGAAAGTTGGTACAAATTCCAATTATTCGATATTCGTCCCAAAAATTTATTTATCGGCGTCAATGCGCTATCCGGTGGAAACCAACAAAAGATCGTGCTTGCCCGTTGGATGCACCTTAATACGCCCGTGCTGATTTTAGAAGATCCCACCGCTGGGGTAGATGTCGGCGCAAGGGCAGAAATTTATGATCTCTTAAATCAGGCGTTGAAAAAAGGGATAGCCATTATTGTGATTTCAAATGACTTCGAAGAAATTGCCCATTTATGTAATCGAGCTCTCGTCTTTAACCGTGGTGAGATCGCAGGTGAATTGTTCAATGAACAAGTCACGTTCGCCAACTTACTGGCACTCGCTTCAGATTCCAAGTCGAGCATCAATTAATTTTTGCATTTTAGACCGCACTTACACTCAATAGGAGCGCACTATGGCTCAAACAAATATCAAATCAACTGCACTAGAGCATCCCGTCTCTATTGCGCGTGATGGATTTGACGCTTGGTTTTCCCAAATGCTCACCAGATACGGATTATTATGGTTGTGCTTTTTGCTTGTTATCATTTTCTCGTTAACCACCGACTCCTTTGCGTCGATGCTAACGTTAAATGCCATTTTAGAAAGTAAATCCAAAATTGCTTTACTTGCACTCGCTGCCACCACCACAATGATTGTGGGCAAAATCGATTTAAACGTCGGTTTCGGTATTGTCCTGTGGCATATTCTCGCCATTACATTACAAGTCCAATTTGGTTTCTCTTGGCAAATGGCTACCGTAACCGTATTAATTGTCGCCGCCATTTACGGACTCCTTAATGGTATTCTGGTCGCACTGGCAGATATTGATAGTTTCGTGGCAACCTTAGGTTCAGGCACAGTCCTTTATGCGATTGCTTTATGGCATTCTGGTGGACGCCAAATTGTCGGTGACTTACCTGATGGTTTCATTGCCATTAACAGTACTGAAATCTTTGGCATTCCAATTTCCGCCTTTTATGTCCTCATTATTGCGATTGTTATGTGGCTAGTGACAGAACATACTCCAACAGGGCGCTGTATGTATGCAGTGGGAGGCAATCCTACCGCTGCCCATCTCAATGGCATCTCCATAAAAAAATACACCATTGTCCCTTTCATTGTCTCCAGTTTAATCACTGGCTTTACTGGCGTGTTAATTGCCGCGCAACAAGGTGTTGGACAAGCGAGCGTAGGAATGGACTATTTATTGCCTGCACTTGTTGGCGCATTTTTAGGGAGTACTACCATAAAACCGGGGCGGATCAACGTATGGGGAACCGTGGTAGGGATTGCTATCCTTGCGATTGGTATCTCCGGTATCCAACAATTTGGTGGAGCATTCTGGGTGGAACCATTGTTCAATGGCGCAACACTTTTACTGTCCATTACGATTGCCGGCTATGCACAGCGCAAACGTTTATTAAATCAAAAAGCAGTACACAAAAGAGCAACAAAATAACTTTGTTGTTGATACTCATCTAATATCGAGGAGAACTTTATGAAACAGCAATTTCATCGTGGTTTAAGCGCACTCGCCGCGTTAGTCACACTCTCTTTTGCGACGCAAGCGCTCGCTAACGATCCTTTTGTGGCAGAAGCCAAACAACATGTCGCTGCCGCAACGGCACAACAAACGGTCTGGGACGGACCTACCACTGGACCTAAATTACAACCAAGTAAAAATGTGATTTTTGTTGCTTCCGACATGAAAAATGGCGGTGTACTTGGCGTGATTGATGGCATGAAAGAAGCCACTACGGTCGCGGGTTGGAAATTTGATGTGCTTGATGGGGCAGGTTCAGTGAACAACCAACTTTCTGCCTTAAACCAAGCGATCGCACGTAAACCTGATGCGATTGTGATTGGCGGTTGGAACCCTAATGTGGCAAAAATTCTTTTAGGCAAAGCCAATAAAAATGGAATTACTCTTGTTGCTTGGCATGCAACACCAGAGCCAGGTCCAATTGATAAATATAATATTTTCTACAATGTGACATCAGACTCCGACCAGATTGCTAAACTCTCTGCACAACTTGCGGTCGCAAATTCAGATGGGAAAGCTAAAGTGGTTATTCTGACCGACTCGTTATATGAAATCGCGTTACGCAAAGCAAATATGATGAAAGATGTCATTGAGCAATGCAAAGAATGTAAAGTATTGGAATTTATTGATACACCATTGGCAGACACCTCAAGCCGTATGCCGAGCTTGACCTTTAGCTTATTGCAAAAATATGGCGATGATCTGCAATACACCTTAGCGATCAACGACCTCTACTTTGATTTCATGGCGCCATCATTACGTTCTGCTAATAAAGGCGAGATGCCTTATAACATTTCGGCTGGCGACGGTTCGGTGACCGCTTACCAACGTATTCGAACCAACAATCATCAATTTGCAACCGTACCAGAACCGTTAAATTTACATGGCTGGCAGCTTGTCGATGAGCTAAATCGCGCCTTTGCCAAAGAGAAACCGTCTGGTTATATCACCCCAGCCCACCTCGTCATTAAAGACAACGTGGCATTTGACGGTGGTGAGAAAAACCTTTACGACCCACAAAATGGTTATAAAGATGCTTATAAACGCATTTGGGATGTGAAGTAATTCGTCATGGCGGTCGTGAAAATTTGTAAAAAACGACCGCACTTTCCTCATAAGGAGAGCTTATGTTACCCGCAAAAATTGAAATTTATGATCCACGTTTCTACGACTTCGTTGGCTCAAATTTACACATTGAAGAACTGTTTGATCAGGCTATTTGGGCTGAAGGACAGGTCTGGTTAGCGGAAGAAAATGCGGTGATTTTTAGTGATGTCAAAGGCAATACGATGTACCGCTGGACAGCAAACGAGGGAACACAAATTTTTCGTTCTCCCTCCTATTTTGCGAACGGGAATAGCGTCGATGCGATGGGCAACCTAATTACTTGTGAACATGAAATGCGTGGCATTAGCTTGACAGATAAACAAGGTCATCGTCGGTTACTGGTCGATAAACTCGAGCAAAAGCAACTTAATTCACCGAATGACGTGGTGGTGAAATCCGATGGTACAACCTGGTTTACGATCCCCCCTATGGTATTTTAAGTGATGCGGAAGGGAAAAAAGCCGCCAGTGAAATCATCGGCTGTTATGTTTATTGCTATGACCCAGCCACAACAGCGCTACATGTGGCAAGCTTTCATGTTATGCGCCCAAATGGTTTGGCCTTTTCTGCCGATGAATCGCAATTGATTGTCGCAGACATGTCTGCCGTCGAGTTTGAAAAATCAGGTTTACACCATCTTGTTGCGTTTGATGTGGTGGGTAAACAACTTGAAAATAGACGCACCATTGCAGAAATCTCACCGGGGATTCCCGATGGTTTTTGTATTGATCAACAAAATGTGATTTATTGTAGCTGTGAAACGGGATTGGTCATTTTATTAATGGATGGTACCCTTTTAGGACGTGTCCTCCTAGATAAAACCACCTCAAATTGTACATTTGGTGCCGACCCAAAAACCTTATTCATTACAGCGACAAATAGTCTTTATCGGTTAACTTGTTATTAAGGATGGACTGTGAATTATTACTTAGGCATAGACTGTGGTGGGACGTTTATCAAAGCAGCACTCTTTGATAAAACGGGAAAAATGTTTAGTTGTGTCCGTGAAAATGTGCAAGTCATCAGCGAACAAGCGGGCTATGCTGAACGTGATATGGATGAGTTATGGCAAATTTGTGCTCGTGTCATTCGTCAAACGATTGAGCGTAGCCAAGTTTCCCCCCAACATATTAAAGGGATAGGAATCTCTGCACAGGGCAAAGGGGCTTTCCTATTAGATCAAGAAAATAAACCGCTTGGACGAGGAATTTTATCTTCCGATCAGCGTGCGTTAACGCTTGTCAAACAATGGCAAGAACAAGGGATCCCTGAGCAATTATATCCACATACACGACAAACACTCTGGACAGGTCATCCTGTTTCTATATTACGTTGGTTAAAAGAACATGAGCCGGAGCGTTATCAACGAATTGGTTCAATTCTGATGTCACATGATTACTTGCGTTTTTGTTTAACTGGTGAGCTACACTGTGAAGAAACCAATATATCTGAATCAAATCTCTACAATATTCATAGCGGTCAATACGATCCCAAACTTGCCGAGCTGCTCGGGTTAGAAGGCATTATTGCGAAGCTCCCACCGGTTATCGCGGCTAACCAAATTGCGGGATATGTCACGCCAAAAGCAGCTGAACTCACCGGATTGGCTGTAGGAACCGCTGTCGTCGGTGGTCTTTTTGATGTGGTATCAACCGCACTTTGTGCCGGTCTGGATGATGAAACCAAACTGAATGCTGTATTGGGCACTTGGTCGGTGGTGAGTGGGGTGACTCAACATATCGATCAGCAACAAACACTGCCTTTTGTTTATGGATGTTATGCGGAAGCTGGCAAATTCATAGTCCATGAAGCCAGCCCGACTTCCGCAGGAAATTTAGAATGGTTCGTCAAACAGTGGCATTTGGATTATGCACACATTAATCAGCATGTTGCATCCCTCGAACCTGCCTCAAGCTCTGTCTTATTTGTGCCATTCCTATACGGTTCCAATGCGGGACTAGGTATGCAAGCTTGTTTCTATGGTATGCAAGCTCACCATACCCAAGCACATCTACTCCAAGCCATTTACGAAGGGGTACTGTTCAGTTTAATGCACCATTTAGAGCGCATGCGAAAACGCTTCCCACAAGCGAACCTGTTGCGTGTCACAGGCGGACCAACCCAATCCCCTATTTGGTTACAAATGTTGGCTGATTTCACAGGAATGCGATTAGAAATTCCACAAATCGAAGAAACCGGCTGCTTAGGAGCGGCATTAATGGCAATGCAAGGGGTAAATGAATCAGCAGATGTCTTTCAAGCACAATCTATGCTGCATGTGGAACCGAATCCGGCTTATTTTGCAGCTTACCAAGCTAAATATCAACGCTATCAACAACTTACTACTGCCTTACAAGCAATGCTTTAATTGATAATGAGGAACAATATGGCAAAACCACTTATTCAACTTGCTCTAGATTCGCTTGATTTAGAAAGCGCGGTTGTCACTGCAAAAAATGCGGCTGATTCTGTCGACATTATTGAAGTCGGCACCATTCTTGCCTTTGCAGAAGGAATACGCGCGGTCCGTACATTGCGCGCCTTGCACCCAGATCACATTTTAGTCTGTGATATGAAAACCACTGATGCAGGAGCAATTTTAGCGGAAATGGCATTCAAGGCAGGAGCAGACTGGCTCACCGTTTCTGCCGCGGCTCACATTGCCACTATTGCGAGCTGTAAAAAAATTGCGGATAGTTACAACAAAGAGATTCAAATTGAAATCTATGGTAACTGGACATTTGATGATGCAAAAGCGTGGGTTGATTTAGGCATCACACAAGCCATTTATCATCGTTCACGCGATGCGGAAGCAGCAGGCAAAGGTTGGAGCGAAGACGATCTGAACACGATGAAAAAACTGTCCGATATCGGTCTGGCGCTTTCTATTACAGGCGGCATTGTCCCTGAAGATATTCATTTATTTAAAGAAATCAATGCTAAAGCCTTCATTGCTGGCAGAGCCTTTACAGGTGAAGCGGGCAAATTAACTGCAGAAAAAGTGCGGTCAGAAATTAATAAATATTGGTGATAATACAGAAATACGGAGCAAATAGTGAGAAAACATAAAATAGGGATTTATGAAAAAGCCCTCCCTAAAAATATAAGCTGGCAAGATCGTCTCTCCATTGCCAAAGCCTGTGGCTTTGACTTTGTTGAAATTTCCATTGATGAAACTGATGAACGACTTGCACGTTTAGATTGGACAAAAAAAGAGCGCATTAAATTAGCAAAAGCCATTATTTCAACAGGCATCACGATTCCTTCCATGTGCTTATCGGCTCATCGTCGCTTCCCATTTGGTAGCCGAGATGAAACCACGCGCCAAAAAGCTTATGAAGTGATGGAAAAAGCCATCCAACTTGCTGTTGATTTAGGTATTCGTACTATTCAAATCGCAGGTTACGATGTGTACTATGAAGAACAAGATGAAGGAACGATTGCTCGTTTTCAACAAGGGATGGAATGGGCGGTGGCACTTGCCGCTAGCAATCAAGTCACCCTTGCGGTCGAAATTATGGACACAAAATTCATGAGTTCGATTAGCCGTTGGAAAAAATGGGATGAGTTAATTCGCTCCCCGTGGTTTACCGTTTACCCTGATTTAGGCAATCTGTCGGCGTGGAATGATAATGTTGCAGAAGAACTGAAATTAGGTATCGACAAAATTTCGGCGATCCATTTAAAAGACACCTATAAAGTAACAGAAACCTGTCAAGGGCAATTCCGTGATGTGCCATTTGGTGAAGGCTGTGTTGATTTTGCGCAATGTTTTAAAACACTAGCCGCGTTAAATTACCGTGGTGCTTTTTTAATTGAAATGTGGACGGAAAAAGCGGAAGAACCCATTGCTGAAATTATCAACGCACGTCGTTGGATCGAACAAAAAATGAAAGAAGGTGATTTCCAATGTTAGAAGAATTGAAACAAAAAGTGTTTGAAGCCAATTTGGCATTACCCAAATACAAGTTAGTGACCTTTACTTGGGGTAACGTGAGTGGCATCGACAGAGAAAAAAATTTGGTTGTGATTAAGCCCTCCGGTGTAGAGTATGACACCATGACAGTGGAGGATATGGTAGTAGTTGATCTCTTTACAGGGCAAGTGGTGGAAGGCAACAAAAAACCTTCCTCAGATACCGCGACCCATTTAGAACTTTATCGTCAATTTCCAAGCTTAGGCGGGATTGTTCATACTCACTCACGCCACGCTACGATTTGGGCGCAAGCCGGTGAAGATTTGATTGCGGCGGGGACGACTCATGCTGATTATTTCTATGGTTCAATTCCTTGTACACGTAAAATGACCCCTGCCGAAATTCAAGGCGAATATGAGCTTGAAACCGGTAAAGTGATTGTGGAAACATTCCGTGTGAGAGGAATCGATCCGAAAGATGTACCAGCAGTATTAGTGCACTCTCATGGTCCTTTTGCTTGGGGTACCGATCCTGATAATGCCGTACATAATGCAGTAGTTCTGGAAGAGATTGGCTATATGAATTTATTTAGTCGTCAACTGCGTCCAAATTTAGCGTCGATGCAGCAAGAATTGCTAGATAAACACTACTTACGTAAACATGGGAAAAACGCGTATTACGGGCAATAAAACGCGCTAAGCAAAAGAGCTAAAGGAGGTACTTTAGCTCTTTATCCTTAAAAGGTGATTAGTCGAGAACGGTAGCAAGGACAGACGCGATTCCGTCTTCATCATTGCTCAACGTGATCAAATCCGCCTGTTGTTTAACCTCGTTTTCAGCATTGCCCATTGCGACACCGAGCCCTACAGCACTTAACATAGAGATATCGTTATGATTATCCCCAAACGCAATCACATGTTGAGGTGCAATGTGCCAGGAGTTCAGTAATTCTAATAGTCTGGCGCCTTTCGTGTTACCTGCATTGGCGATATCAACACGATCAACCCAAGACCATTCGCAACTAAACTCCGTTGGTGAAAGTGCTTGGACAGCCTTGAGCATTGTGTCACGTTCAGGATGACTGATCACGAATTTCCAGATAGTTTCCTTATCATCAAGCAACGCGTGGAAATCTGAAACCTGACATAAATGCGGGCGTACGTGAGGAGGACAATGTTGGACCCATTGAGAAAATTTTCTCATGTGTTCATTTAATACAGCGTAGTTCATGGCATCACGCGAATACATGAGTAAATGAAGCCCATACTTTTCAGCCAGTTGCACTACTGTTTTCGCTTGCGATAAAGAAAGCGGGTTTGCACTGAGCACTTGATCGGTTTGTGGTTGATAAACATAAGTCCCATTACAACAAATCATCGGCGTGGTTAAATTCAGTTCATGATAATAAGGGTATGCTGCAGTGTGGTGTCGCCCAGTCACGAGCATGACTTTGAGCCCTTTATCCAGACAATGCTGAATGATTTTTTTACTGGTGGGAAGAATTTGACCTTGGCGATTTAATAAGGTGCCATCAAGATCAAATGCAATGACTTGATATTTCATCTTTTTTCCTGTATTGAATATAAGTTACTTAATACAGTATAGAGTGTTTAATAAAAAAAGAAAATGAATCTTCAAGCCTCATAGACAAGCAAGAAATTCATTATCCTTTAGCAGTAAAATAGCGTAAAATACTGCTCAAATTTGAGTCTTAATTACTTAGGAGTAATCACTATGGCAACACGTAGAGAACTGGCAAATGCCATTCGTTTTTTAA
>ENA-UOTW01000082-UOTW01000082.1-synthetic-metagenome-genome-assembly--contig:-NODE-82-length-15036-cov-37.075229_pt1 | contig 15036 bp, 13 predicted proteins | sample MGYA00238141_ERZ746978 | MGnify/ENA primary metagenome ERZ746978 (study PRJEB28755, sample SAMN02352454) | synthetic metagenome | study: EMG produced TPA metagenomics assembly of the Artificial... | reverse complement strand
AGCAAGAAGAAATAAACAGACAACTCACACTTGAAATCAGCAGATTAGAAAGTGAGTCAAGGAGTAAAGTAGATGATGCAATTAATTCTATATCACATGATGAAAAGAGTGCTGACGCTTACAATGCTAACGCTCCTCGTTCTATTGTTGACTTCTTGCGCCAGTAAACCTGTAGCGCAAGTGTGCCCAAGTATTCCGGCTGCACTTCTTGCGCACTTAGATAAAACAGGGTTTAACGGCAATACTTACGGTGACGTTTCAAAGTACGCAGTGATACTCAAACGTGAAAGAGATGTTTGCTTAAATCGAGTTGATAAGATTCGAGAGTGGCAAACAGAAAACGCACAGAATTAAAAGAGGCATAGATATTTCACTATGCCTCTTTTAATTATAAAGATGATGATAACTCTCGTTGTGAAGCTACTGCTAAGAAATGGCTACGGTCTTTATAGATTGGATTATTAGCTACACGTTGGTCTATTCTATCAATTAAATATTGTGGTAATACAATATTTACACGCTGGCGTTTACCAAAGTAAGCAGTGATATCTACATCGATTAGTAACCAACTATCGCAATATTGAAAATCTTCTTGCTCTTTATAGTGAAGAAAGCCCAAATCTTTAATTTGGGAAATATCAAAATCACTCTCAACCATCATTTCTAAGATGGTATGGATTGCATCAGTTACCATTGGAACAATTTCTTCGACAGTATCTGCACCACTAAAACAAGAGTAAGTTTCATTAAAAAGCGCAGGCACACATAAGCCAAACGCTTCATTTTCATTTTTTGGCGTTTCAACGCCAATGGTAAATAACATATAACCTCCTAGATAGGACTCGGCAGAGCTATAAAAGCCCTGCCGATTTCTTTATGGATCTAACAGTACCTATTGGTAAATCTTTCTTGGGATGTGGAACAGGAAACGTCTTTCCTGTTTTGGGTGAATACCATATATGGTGTGACCCTTTACATCTCAATTCAGTACATCCAATTGCTGTCAGTTCCTTGATTAAGTCGTGTGAGTTCACGTGATGCCTCCTTTGTCTTAATCAAGTATTATTATACACACATATACACACAAAGCAAGTATTTAAAAAAGGATTAACCATTATGCCAAAAAAAGACGAGGTTAAATCCACGTCTAAATGGCGTGGCCAACCAACGAAATATAAATCTGAGTATGTAGCACAAGTAAAGAAATTGTGTCTACTTGGAGCAACAGATAAGGATATTGCTAATTTTTTTGAGGTATCTGAGTCCACTTTAAATAACTGGAAGAATGAATATCCTGAATTCTTGGAGTCCATAAAAAAGGGAAAAATGCTAGCGGATGCAAATGTGGCCGAGAGACTTTACAAAAGAGCTTTGGGTTATGAGGCACCTGACGTTGATATTCGGGTAATAGAAAATAAAATAGTTGAAACGCCTTTGATAAAGCATTATCCACCTGATCCAACATCAGCTATTTTTTGGCTCAAAAATAGACAGCCAGAAAAATGGCGAGATAAGCAAGTTATCGACCATACAAACTCAGACAGCTCTCTCAATCGTCCAACAGTCATAGAGTTAGTCGCACCGATGGTAAATGCCGATGAAAACCCAGATTGAAATACCGCCTAAGCTTATTCCCGTTTTTTCTAAACCGAATATGCGTTATCGTGGCAGTTTTGGTGGTCGTGGTTCTGCAAAAACAAGAACATTTGCGAAAATGACTGCTGTTGTGGCGTATCAGCGTGCAATGAATAACGAAAGCGGTGTGATCCTGTGTGGTCGTGAGTTTATGAACTCATTAGAAGATTCATCACTGGAAGAAATCAAACAAGCGATTCGTTCTGAGCCCTTTTTAGAAGCTTTTTTCGAAATCGGTGAAAAATTTGTTCGTACCAAGTGCGGTCGGATTTCTTACGTTTTTACTGGCTTACGTCACAATTTAGATAGCATCAAATCTAAAGCCCGCATTTTGTTAGCTTGGGTAGACGAAGCGGAAAGCGTGAGCGAAATAGCGTGGCGAAAACTATTGCCAACGGTACGGGAAAGTAATTCTGAAGTCTGGGTGACATGGAACCCCGAAAAGAAAGGCTCAGCCACAGATTTACGCTTTCGTCAATCTATTCCAGAAAATGCAATGATTGTTGAAATGAATTATACAGATAATCCATGGTTTCCTGATGTATTAGAGCAAGAAAGGCTTAATGATAAAAAACGCCTTGATGATGCAACATACCGTTGGATTTGGGAAGGTGCTTACTTAGAGGCAAGCGAGGCTCAAATATTTAAAGGTAAATATGAAGAATTAGAATTTAAACCAAATCAAGATTTCAACGGTCCATATTTTGGGCTTGATTTCGGCTTTGCTAAAGATCCAACTGCTGTAGTTAAGTGTTGGGTGTTTGATAATAACTTGTATATTGAGCATGAGGCAGGCAAAACTGGCTTGGAGTTAGATCACACAGCGGGTTTTATGAAAGAAAGGGTGCCAGATATAGAAAAATATATATTGCGTGCAGACTCAGCGAGACCAGAATCAATTAGCTACCTTAAACGCAACGGTATCCCTCGGATTGAGGGAGTTAAAAAATGGAGTGGATCGGTTGAGGACGGTATAGAGCACATCAAATCTTATAGGAAAGTCTATATACATCCTCGCTGCAAAGAAACATTGCGCGAGTTCAGGCTGTACAGTTACAAAACAGACAGATTAACAGGCGATGTACTACCTACAGTGCTTGATGAGCACAATCATTATATTGATGCTATTCGTTATGCGTTAAATCCGCTAATTCAATCTAAAAATGCAGCAGGTATTTTCTTTAGTTAACATGAGCGCATATTATGAACCAAGAATTTGAAATCAATCAGCTTGCTGAGCTTATTGTTAACAATGCTCTACAAGCGAACAGAGTGAGAAATTTAACCAATGTGGGCGTGATAGGTAATACTAAACGCCCTCGTTTGTATTCTGAGTTTGGCTACCCTAAAAAACTCTCATTCAGTCACTTTTTCGAAGCATATCAAAGAATGTCGGCTGGTGGAGCGGCAATAGATCGCTTACTTGATAAGTGCTGGTCTGATATGCCAATTGTTATAGATGGCGAGAAAAGCGATGAGGATAAAGAGAGTTCCGAATGGGAACTTTCTGCAACGAAGCTAATCAAGCGTTATTTTAAACAATTAAAAGAAGCTGACAGACGAAATCTTGTCGGTCATTATAGTGCCTTAATTCTTCAAGTTAGAGATGGAAAAGCATGGGATGAACCTGTCGACGACTTGTCTTTAAAATCACTAAAAGATAAAGGCATTGTGAAATTGATACCCGTTTGGGAAATTCAATTAAAAGTCATCGAATGGGACACTGACGAAAAAAGCGAGAACTACGGCGATCCTTTATATTTCCAATTTGACGAAGCAGGTACCTCTTTCGGTAAAAATCAGAATAGAAGCATTAAGATACATCATAGTAGAGTTATTGTTTTAAATGAGGGTTCTGATGATTCAGACCCAAGTTCTGGTGTGCCATTATTGCGATTAGGGTACAACAATCTCTTAGATATTGAGAAAGTCGCTGGTGGTAGTGCTGAGGGATTTCTAAAAAATGCAAGTCGTCAACTTGGTGTTAAATTAACTAAAGAAACAGATTTAGCGACTTTAATAAGTGAAGCTAAAAGTCGAGGCTATGACGGTTTAGCTGATGCGATGAATGCGCAAATTAGCAAATTAAACTCAGGCACTGATTCTGCGTTAGTCATGCAGGAAGGTGATGTTAGCGTCTTATCTGTTGCACCAGCAGATCCAATGCCAACATGGACAGTCTCAGCGAATTTATTCGCTTCATCTGTTCGCATGCCATTTACTATTCTGTTCGGTCAACAAACTGGTCGTTTAGCTTCTGATGAAGATAAAAACGACTGGGCTAGTCGCTGTAACGAGAGACGGAACACATTCTTAACAGATTTAATTCTTAAATTTATAAACCGATTAATTAAATTTGGTGTTTTAGACTCGCCTAAAAACGAAGAAGTAACGGTCACATGGTCTGATCTGTTGGCTCCAAGTGAGAAAGAGAAGATTTTAAATGCTAAGGAATTATCAAGCGTTGCTGAAAGCTCTGTGAGAGCGTTTGGTATCTCTGCGATCAATCCTAACGAAATAAGAGCAATCATGGAGCTTGAGCCATTAGACGAGAATGATTTAGAGCCACCTGAAATTGATAAAAAAGGAGATCCGTTAGTCGATGAGAAAGAAAAAGACAAACAGAAATCCGATTTTGCCGAGAAGTAAATCAGACCCAATCGGGATGGGGCGTAATGTTCGTAAGATGTTCTCTGATATTGAGGGGCGGTATTACAAAATAAAGCTAGATATCAAAAATTTGCTTGATAGAAACGTAATACCGCGATCGATTACAGGGGTTAATGAAAAGTCGGCGATCGTCTGTAGTCAGTTTACAGAGGTACCGACGATCTATTTTGTAAATAGCAATGAACATGATTACAACTTCACATCAGAAGAATTTGCTAAATTCAGCGATGATATACAAAAAATCTTAGAAGATTGGTTGTTAGAAGAAAGTAGAACGGGTGAGCTGTGGTTTGAGCTGTATTTAGAAGAATCACAGAAGGCTGCGACACTATCAACTCATTCATCATTGTCCCAACAATCTGATTTATATCTCGCGCAACGACCGCTTTATCAAATACTTTTCAGTGAACCATATTTAGAAAGGTTAGCTATTGCTCAACAATTATTCTATGAACAATGGCGTGGTCTTACTTATCAAACAAAATCAGATCTAATCTACACAATTAGTGAGGCTGTAGTACGTGGTGTTAATGTTAAAAAAACAGCTGAACTAATAAGTAAGAGATTAGACATATCTATGTCTAGAGCTAAAAAAATGGCTCAAACAGAACAATTGTATGTTTATAGACGAGCTGAATGGGAAGAAGCAAAAGCAGCTAGGGACGAACTTGGTCTTGATGCTGGGATATTACATATTTCAGCATTAAAAAGCACAACTCGGGTTACTCATGCTAAAAGGCATGGAAGAGTGTTTACGCCGGAGGAGCAAGAAGCGTGGTATCAAAAAGATGGAAATAGATTTAACTGCTATTGCAAATCACAGGTCATTATCAAAGAAGATACGCCATTATCGACACTAAAAAGGTATGAGAATGAACGTAAAGCTTGGTTAAAAACCCATTAAGAGGGATCAAAACAATGAAACGAAGTGTTGTTAACGTACTGTCGGTTGTTAACTCTAAAAATATCACAAATGAAATAATTGAGGGTGATGAGCATATTGTTGTATCTGATATTGTCCCTGTTATTGACAACATTGTGATGAATAAAGGGTTGTATCCAGCAGATGAGATAGATAAGGGGTATAGCACGCTAGATGGTAAGTTAATGCCACTAGGTCATCCTAAGTCAGATGGGCGATACATATCAGCAAATGAAGCAATTGCACTTAATAAATTCTACGTCGGCGCATGGTGCGTTAACGCGAGAAAAGAGGGTGAGAAAGTACTTGTTGATATGAAAGTCAATAAACGTATTGCAAATAGCAGTGATAGCGGCAAACGGTTAATTGAGGCATTAGAGGATTTAACTTCTAACGAAGCTGCAAAGCCAATACACATCTCAACTGGCTTAAATTTACAAAAGGAATATCGCAAAGGTAACTCAAAAGGTAAAAAATATGATTGGGTTGCAACAAATATGCAGTTTGATCATGTTGCGATTTTGCTTGATGAGCAAGGTGCTGCCACACCAGAACAAGGGGTAGGCATCTTTGTAAATTCTGAGGGGGAAGAAAGTGAGGTTGAGTTTGTAAATCTTGCTGACTCAGCAGATTACACAAAAGAAACATTACTAGATAAAGTTAAATATTTCTTTTCTACAAATTCCTCTTTGTCTTTTGAAGAAATTCATGGGCTTCTATCGCAGTTAATAAATAACGGTCATAACTCTAAAAAATGGTTATGGATCGAATCTGTTTACCCATCACATTTTATTTATAACGATGATGGGAAAAAATATAAGCAGAAATACCTAATCGATGACAATTCGCAAGTCAGCTTTGTTGGTGAGCGCATTGAGGTCGTTAAAAAAGTCGATTATGACGAAATTAAAACTAATGGAGAAAATATAATGAAAGAAAAAATCTTATCAGCACTCAATGCCGCAGGCGTGAAAACTGAGGGTTTAGACGACGATCAGCTTTTATCGGCTTATAACGAGCTTCAAGCTAAGCCAAAAGATGATGGCGGTAAAACTATTAATAGTGAAATTAGCGAGGCAATTAAAACAGCAGTAGCAACCGCTATTGCTCCGCTACAAGAAAAACTGCAAGCAAATGAAGATGCGAAAGTTGCCGAAATGCGAGAAGCAGTTAAGTCAAAATTTAGTTTGTCTGATGCTGTAATCAATTCTCTAAGTGGTGAAGCATTATCAGAGATGTTCGCAAAAACAAAAAACTCAAACGGGTTAAATAATTCACTAAACGCAAACAGTGAGGAAAACCAGTGGGGTGATTATAAATTAAATCAAGAGGAGTCTAAGTAATGGCTAATGTTATCTATCGCGGTCCAGTAGAGCGCGAACCAAAAACCATTAATCTTGTGATTAATGACACATCTTCTCCTGGTGTTGTAGTGAAGTTGAACGCTGGGAAATTAGAAGCGGCGACTGATGCAAAAGGTCGCCGCTTTTTATTGGCTAATCGTCGCTTTGCAGGGCAAACAATTGATCAGGCATATACAAAAGGTGATACAGCAATTGCTTTTCGCTTAGAGCCTGAGCATGAGTATTACGCTCAATTAGCTGATGATACTTATCAGCCTGGTGATGCTCTAACTGCAAAAGCAGGTGGCAAATTAGCGAAAGCTGTTGCAGGTGATGTTGTTTTATATGTTATTTATTAAATATTAAATATATAGGATATAAATAATAAATCAACTGAAATGTAATAAAATTGTATAAAAATTGTTATAAATTTTATTAAGTGGAGAAAATCATCTGTTTTGCGTTACTTTTTCGGACTCAAAATTACGTAGTGGAAGACACTTAAAACCGTTTTAGTTAGAAAAATATCAACCAAAATCGACCGCACTTATTCTTAGCCAATTCGCCAAAAATTTGCTATAATCTCAGCAATTTTTTATGGTTTAAAAAGAGAGATACGATGTCAAATAATACCCCTGAAAATTATGGTGCGAATAGTATTAAAGTCTTAAAAGGACTTGATGCCGTGCGTAAACGTCCTGGTATGTACATTGGGGATACGGATGATGGTACGGGTTTACATCACATGGTGTTCGAAGTGGTGGATAATTCCATTGACGAAGCTTTAGCGGGCTATGCTAAGGATATAACAGTCACCATTCACACCGACAATTCGGTGTCTGTACAAGATGATGGTCGTGGTATTCCTGTTGATATTCACCCAGAAGAAGGGGTTTCGGCTGCTGAAGTCATTATGACGGTATTACATGCAGGCGGTAAATTTGATGATAATTCGTACAAAGTCTCGGGCGGTTTACATGGTGTAGGGGTGTCAGTGGTTAATGCTCTTTCCGATAAATTGCAATTAACTATTCGTCGTCAAGGCAAAGTGCATGAACAAATTTACCATTTAGGTGAACCTCAAGCACCATTAGCCGCGATTGGTGAAACGGATCAAACCGGAACTGCCGTGCGTTTCTGGCCGAGTCCAACCATTTTCAATAACATCGAATTCGAATACGATATTTTGGCAAAACGCTTGCGTGAATTGTCTTTCTTAAATTCAGGTGTGTCGATTAAATTATTTGATAAGCGCAATGACAGACAAGATCATTTTCATTATGAAGGTGGCATTCAAGCGTTTGTAGAATACCTAAACCGTAACAAAAATCCGATTCATCAAAAACCTTTCTATTTTTCGACAGAAAAAGACGGCATTGGGGTGGAAGTGTCAATGCAGTGGAATGATAGCTTTAACGAAAACGTGTATTGTTTCACCAATAATATTCCACAACGTGACGGCGGTACGCACTTAGCGGGTTTCCGTGGTGCTTTAACTCGTAGTTTAAATAACTACATGGATAACGAAGGTCATAATAAAAAATCGAAAGTGGCGACTTCGGGTGACGATGCTCGAGAAGGTTTGGTAGCGATTATTTCGGTCAAAGTACCTGATCCTAAATTCTCATCGCAAACGAAAGACAAATTAGTGTCTTCGGAAGTGAAAAGTGCGGTGGAATCGGTGATGAATGAATATTTACAACAATATTTATTAGAAAACCCGTCCGATGCCAAAATCATTGTTGGTAAAATCATTGATGCTGCCCGTGCGCGTGAAGCTGCACGTAAAGCCCGTGAAATGACACGCCGTAAAGGGGCATTAGATTTAAGTGGCTTGCCGGGTAAACTTGCTGACTGCCAAGAGCGTGATCCTGCATTATCGGAATTATACCTCGTGGAGGGGGATTCTGCGGGCGGCTCAGCAAAACAAGGGCGTAATCGTAAAAACCAAGCCATTTTACCGTTAAAAGGGAAAATTCTGAACGTAGAAAAAGCCCGTTTTGACAAAATGCTTTCTTCTGCTGAAGTGGGGACATTAATCACCGCACTGGGTTGTGGGATTGGTTGTGATGAATATAATCCAGAAAAATTGCGTTATCACAGCATTATTATCATGACCGATGCGGATGTGGATGGTGCGCACATTCGAACCTTATTATTAACTTTCTTCTATCGTCAAATGCCAGAGTTGATTGAACGTGGTCATGTGTATATTGCGCAACCCCCACTTTACAAAGTGAAAAAAGGCAAACAAGAGCAATATATCAAAGACGATGAAGCCATGGTGCAATATGAAGTCGCACTTGCGTTAGAAAATGCGGCACTGTATGTCAATGAAAATGCCCCTGCTATGAGTGGCTTGGCGTTAGAAAGTTTAGTGTCAGAATATAATGCAGTACAAAAAATGATAGGTCGCTTAACTCGCTATTATCCAGAAGCGGTGTTAAAAGAATTGATTTATCATCAAGAATTAACCAGTGAATTAATGGCGGACCAAAAAGAAGTGGAAAACTGGATTGCAACCCTCGTCGATAAACTGGTGGCAAAAGAAAGCAACGGTAACCATTATAGCTATCGTACTGTGTTTAACAGCGAACGTCATTTACATGAGGCGGTGTTAACGGTTAGCACACATGGGATTGATACGGATTATTTCCTTAACTTCCAATTTGCGACAGGCAGTGAATATGCCCGCATCGTGAAATTAGGCAAACAATTAACCGGTTTAATTGAAGAAGGCGCTTATATCATGCGTGGTGAGCGTAAACTGGAAGTGAGTTCATTTGAACAAGCGATTGAATGGTTAGTGAAAGAGTCGCGTCGTGGGTTAATGGTACAGCGCTATAAAGGATTGGGGGAAATGAATCCAGAACAGCTTTGGGAAACCACAATGGATCCGAATGCACGTCGTATGTTAAAAGTTTCGATTAAAGATGCGGTGGCGGCAGACTTACTGTTTACCACATTAATGGGGGATGAAGTTGAGCCACGTCGTGAATTTATCGAAAGCAACGCATTACATGCAAATTTAGATATTTAAGCGAAAAATCTGCTTTTCATTTCATCAAGTGCGGTTAAAATAAAGTTCATTTTAACCGCACTTTTTCGTTATAAATCCATGATATACCAAATTATTGCACTCTTTATTTGGGCAAGTTCTTTTGTTGCTGGGAAATATGCTTTTACAATGCTCGATCCAGTATTAACCGTTCAAACTCGCTTAATGATAATTGCGTTACTTGTTTTTCCACTCTTTTTACGTCATTGGAAAAAAGTGGATAAGAGGTTGCGTCCACAATTATGGTGGCTCGGCTTTTTTAATTATCCTGCAGTATTTTTATTACAGTTTGTTGGACTTCATTATACGTCCGCGGCAAGTGCTGCCACTATTATTGGTTTAGAACCTTTATTGATTGTTTTTGTGGGGCATTTTTTCTTTAAAGATAAAGCCAGTTGGTATCACTGGTTATTTGGTACATTAGCATTTATTGGTGTCGCAATTTTAATTGCTGGTGGAAGCCACGAAGGCGAAATCACCGTCCTTGGTTGTCTTTTAGTATTATTTGCAGGGATTTTATTTTCTGTTTGCTTACGTTGGACAAAAACCATGATTAATCAGATCACCGCCTCTGCTTATACTGCGATTTCCGTGGTGTTAGGGGCGATCACTTGTTTACCTTTCACTGCGTTATTAACTCAAAATTGGACTGTCAATTGGAACTGGCAAGGTGTAGCAGGATTACTTTATCTGGCTATTTTTTGTAGTTGGATTGCTTATTGGTTATGGAATAAAGGACTGAATGCTACCCATACCAACTTTACTGGGTTATTGACCGCACTTGAGCCTATATTTGGCGTAGGTCTAGCGATTTTATTATTAGGTGAAATGATTTCGCTTGTGTCTTGGCTAGGCATTTTTATCATCGTATCTTCTACGGTAATGGCCAGTATGATGCCAAAATTTACCGCGAAGGAAATAGCTAGGGTTTCTTTGTCGCTACGGAATTTATAATTTTCCGTTGATACTTTAATAAATCTTATTCTCATTTGTGTTAAACTATCGCACTTGATAGTTAGATATGTTTTTTAAAGGATGACCCTTTTATGATGATCGATAAACGACTGATTAACACGGTAACCGATAGCAAAAAATGGGTAGCAAAAACAGTGCTTTGGAACTGGATTTCGCTTATTGCTAGTATTGTCAGTGCCGTGATTTTTGCCCTTTGTTTGGAACAAGCCTTTGAACAAACACTTACCTTGGGCACTTTGTTTAGCTATGCTATCAATTTAGTTGCCGCCTTTGCGGTACGTGCCATGGCAGGCAAAATGGCTGTGAAAGCCTATTATCAAGCCAGTACGCATGTAAAACATAAACTACGTACCTTGATTTTTCAAAAATTGGCGTCGATGCCATTAAATCAAGTGAATCAACAATCCACCTCTTCTATTATTCAAGTGGCATCAGAAGGTGTGGAACAGCTTGAAATCTATTTTGGGCGCTATTTGCCACAACTGTTTTATAGCTTGCTGGCACCGCTCTCTCTCTTTGTGTTTTTAGTCTTTTTCAATGCACCGACTGCACTGATTCTCTTGATCTGTGTACCACTGATTCCTTTTTCTATTATTGCGGTCAATAAAATCGCTAAACGTTTATTACATAAGTATTGGTCGATCTATGTCGGGCTTGGTAGCAGCTTTTTGGATAATTTACAGGGCTTAATTACCTTGAAGATTTATCAAGATGATGCTTACAAAGCCAAACAAATGGATCAAGAAGCCGAGAAATTCCGTACTATCACCATGAAAGTGCTGACCATGCAGCTCAACTCAGTGTCAATCATGGATTTATTGGCATACGGTGGATCCGCTATCGGCATTTTGACTGCCCTTTTACAATACCAAGCAGGCAGTTTAAGTATTTTTGGCGTGATTTTATTTATTCTACTCGCCTCCGAATTTTTCATTCCATTACGCTTATTAGGTTCATTTTTCCATGTGGCAATGAATGGCAAAGCCGCTTCGGATAAGATTTTTACTTTGTTAGATACCCCTGTTGAAATCAATCCAAATGCAGTGGCATTTCCAGTCGAAAACCAATTGCGTGTGGAAATTCAAGATCTCCACTTTGCCTATCAGGCTGAAAAACAAGCGATTAATGGTTTAACGCTCACAATTGAGCCGAAAAAACTCACGGTTTTTGTCGGTAAAAGTGGTTGTGGTAAATCGACTTTAATGTCGCTTTTAATGGGCTTCCACAAAGCGCAGCAAGGCAAGATTTTATTTAACCAACAAGACATTCAAGATCTTGATCGTCATGCATTCTATCGTCATGTTTCACTGGTGAGCCACAGTTCTTATATTTTCAAAGGGAGCTTGCGTGAAAATATGCTAATGGCAAATTTAAGCGCAACCGATGAGCAGATTTATGCGGTGCTAGAACAAGTCAATCTTGCCAATTTCGTGCGTGAAAACGGCGGTCTAGATATGATGTTATTAAGCCGTGGTAGCAATTTATCCGGCGGACAAATTCAGCGTCTCGCGCTTGCCCGTGCTTTATTGCACAATGCGGATTGCTATATTTTTGACGAAGCGACCAGCAACATTGATGTGGAAAGTGAAGAAATTATTCTACAATTTATTCAACGTTTAAAAGCAGAGAAAACCCTTGTGATGATTTCGCATCGTTTAGCCAATGCGGTGAAAGCCGATCAGATTTATGTTTTGCAAGCGGGACGTTTAGTTGAGCAGGGCAATCATGACAGCTTAATGGCTGAGCAGGGAATGTATGCTGAGATGTTTACGCAACAGAAAAATTTAGAAAATATCCGCCACGGAGGTCAGCATGCGTAAGAATGGTTTTGTGATTATGTGGCAATTATTGAAGTTAGTCACCCCTCTCGCACATATTATGGCGTTTACCATTATCATGGGTGTACTTGGCTTTTTAGCCGCAATCTTTATTATGGTATTGGGTGCCATGGGCTTGGTGAACTTGCTCGATTTCCCTGTACACCTCAGTTTTTCACAAATTTTGACCGCACTCATTGTCTTGGCGGTGGCCCGTGGCATCTTGCGCTATCTTGAGCAAATGTCAGGGCATTATATTGCATTCAAATTACTCGCCCTTTTACGTGATAAAGTGTTTAGCGCATTGCGTAAATTAGCCTTTGTAAAACTGCAAGGTAAACAATCTGGGCAATTGCTGTCGTTAGTTACCAACGATATTGAACTGCTTGAAGTGTTTTATGCCCATACTATTGCACCGATTATGATTGCCTTTTTAACTTCAAGCATTTTGCTGGCGGTGTTTGCCCATATTTCACCTTGGTTCACCTTAATTGGCTTATTGGCGTATCTCACTATTGGTGTGATTTTACCAATTTTCACCACTAAAATGGCACGAGAAGACGGGCGAGTGTATCGTGAACTAGTGGGCGAAATGAACGATTATTTCCTCGATAGCGTACGAGGCATGAAAGAGTTACAACTGTTTGGCAATGAGCAGGAACGCTTAGCCGGCATTCATCAACGCAGTGAGCAAATTGATAAAGCTTTCTTAAAAATCAAACAACAAGAAGGTAAAGTGCGTGCTTACACAGAAATTGCTGTTTCTGCATTTAATATTCTGATATTAATTACGGGTGTTGCCCTCTATTTAAATCAACAAGTTAACTTTGCTGGGCTATTAATTGCGGTGATTTTATTGATGTCGAGTTATGGTCCGGTGATTGCGTTGAGTAACTTGTCAAATAACCTACTACAAACTCTCGCCAGTGGTGAGCGTGTGCTAGGCTTACTCAGTGAAGAACCGCATCTCAAAGATGTGGTGAAAGGCGTGGATTTGCAAGATGTTGAAAACATAGAAGTCGAAAATTTAAGCTTTGCTTATGCAGATGAACAGATCCTGTCAAATCTCCATTTACGCTTACAAAAAGGACAAATTCTCGGGATTCATGGTCGTAGTGGGAGTGGTAAAAGCACATTGTTAAAACTGATGATGCGTTTTTATGATCCACAAACGGGTGTAATCCGCATCAACGGTACTGATCTCAAGCAGATTAATACCCTCAGTTTGCGTGATCATATCGCTTACATCACACAACAAACCTATATTTTCAACGAAACTATCTATGAAAATATTTTGATGGCAAATCGTACTGCTAGCAAAGCACAGGTGATCGAAGCGGCAAAAAAAGCCTCGATTCATGACTTTATCATGACTCTTCCGGAAGGTTATGACACCCAAATCAATGAGCTTGGTAGCAATTTGTCCGACGGGGAAAAACAACGTATCGGCATTGCACGTGCATTCTTACACAATGCCCCGATTATCTTACTTGATGAGCCAACCAGTAATTTAGACAGTTTAAACGAAGCGATTATTTTGCAATCGTTGTTAATGGTGAAAGCAGAAAAATTGATTGTGTTAGTCAGCCACCGAGCTTCGACCATGGCGATTTGTGATCAAGTGATTCAGATTGAAAACGGGCGTATGTCGTAAATTCTCTGGATAAACGATTCTCGATCACCCAAACTTATGTGCGGTCTATTTTTTAACAAACAGACCGCACTTTTTGCTTTCTCACACAAAATAGTAGTAATTTGTGCCAGTTTGAAAAACCTAGGCTAAGGCTTGTTGTAAGTCATCTGCCGCAGCTTGTAGAATTTGACCAGCCTCTGGTGTTAGTTGACCATCAACAAAGTTGTCGTAATATTTCCCTATGCTATAAGCGCCAACCACTGTTGCACCATGAAATGGCGTGATATTTTTTAAATAGGTTTGTACTGTGAGTCCGCCACGCTCACCACCTGAAGTGGTTAAGATCAGTAGCTTACATTGATTAAATAGAGTGGCATCTTCTGCTTTTGCTGCACGTGTTCCCCAGTCGTATAAATTTTTAAAAATAGCCGGTGGTGCGCCATTATGCTCTGGACAGGCTAAAATAACGGCATCATGTTTGTGTAAGAGTGCCACAAAATCTTTTGCTGCTTGTGGATAACCTTGCTCGTTTTCCGCATCTTCACTATAAAAAGGTAAATCAAAATCGAGACTTGACGCATAACACAGTTGTGTGGGTGGATAATAAAGGGGCAATAGCGTTTAAGAGATTTTGGTGGATAGAGCGAGAGCTATTGCTTGCATTAAAAAGTAAAATAGTTGACATATTTATCTCCGAATAAATGGATTAATTAGGTAAGATGACAAAATAAGGTTATTTTTGTTATGTTACCAAACAGAATGTCATTATATATGTGATGTTTTCGCGAAACAAGTACGCACTTTTAAGTTATATACTCTCCTTAAGGAAAGCATGATGAATGAAAATGAAGACAGCTATTTAATTGATACTGGAGTAGAAATTAAGGATACCAACTTTGGCTATACATTAAGTTTAATTGGTGGAAAATGGAAAATGGAAAATGGAAAATGGAAAATGGAAAATGGAAAATGGAAAATGGAAA
>ENA-UOTW01000081-UOTW01000081.1-synthetic-metagenome-genome-assembly--contig:-NODE-81-length-15429-cov-36.497333_pt1 | contig 15429 bp, 20 predicted proteins | sample MGYA00238141_ERZ746978 | MGnify/ENA primary metagenome ERZ746978 (study PRJEB28755, sample SAMN02352454) | synthetic metagenome | study: EMG produced TPA metagenomics assembly of the Artificial... | reverse complement strand
GAGACGAAAATCTAATGAAAGCATTTGATGAATATATTCCGCAGTTTTTAACATCATTAAAAGCACTTAAGGGGTAAATAATGGCTGGGGTTAATGAAATGGATTGGGCTTAGATTAATTGATTATATCAATCAAGACAGCACGCAATAGCGTGTTTTTTTGTGCCAGAAAAAAGGTAAATAAACATGGAATTTATAGGTAAGAAAAAATTTAAAGTTAGCACAAAAACCTTTGAATCTATCGAAATTTACGCAGTATTTGAGATAGATTTTGACTTTCCAGAAGTTAAAGAACGAATTACTGAAATGTCCGCTTTCTGGGCTGGTTCACCAGTGGAATGAAACACAAATCACAGTGAAAGAGATTTTAAGCATTCTTCCAATACAACCGGTTATTGGACATAAATCAGGAAAGTCGGCAAATACGCATTGGTTATTATTTATGAAAGGAGTTTAAATATGACAGAAACAGTAACAATCACAAAAGCAGAATATGAAAGCCTACTGGCAGATAAAGAGCGGCTTGATTTGCTTGAATCAGAGTTAGTAGAAATTATTTACCTTGATTGTGGAACTCTGTGTTTAAGATCGACGATAAATGAAGCTGCATTTCCAGCATTCAATGCTAGACGTGGTATTGATGAATTAAAGAAAAAGATTGAAAGCAACACAAAAGAAAACGAAAAAGGCTGGATTAGTGTAGATGAACAATTACCAGAAGTTGAGACACCAGTCATTGCTTTTTGTGAAGGTGAATATGGCGAGCATTACGCAATTGCATCAAGAGAAATTGCTGATGGTGAATATTTTTGGGTAGCTATAAATCAGAATGGTCCAATTTATGATCTAGCTATTAACGTTACACACTGGCAACCGATTCCTCGCCCATTAATAAAAGAATAAGGTATTTAACTATGACAGAAACAGAAAATAAATACTTCACAGTAAATATTTATGATGAAAACAGTATTTCATTTCACAAAACTGAAGAAGAAGCTAAAAAAGCGTGCTTGAACGGTGCGGAAGAATTGTACGATCATGCAACATATAATGACGATATTTCCCTCTATACTGAACAGGAACATAATGCAGTTTACGGTGTTGTTCTTGGTAAAGCTGAATCTAAAACTAGAGAGCTAAGCGAAGAAGAGAAGCGATCTTCTTGGTATTCTGAGTATGATTATCTTATTGAGCATCCAAAGATTGTTGAATTTCCGCAAGATGATGGCTGGATTAGTGTAAAAGATAGATTGCCAGAGCCTGACGATGCTAATGCAGTAATGTTTTGGAAGGGCGCAAGTCATTTAGTTTACGGTAAACCTATTAGCGGGAAAGGATGCGGAGAAAAAGATATCTATTTTGGTTTTTATCTCAAGAATCCAAGTAACAATGAAGATATATGGGCTTGGGGATGGCATAAAAATTCAGATGGTAAAATTGTCTTTGATGAAATCGAAGCAACACACTGGCGATCACTTCCACCAATACCGAAAACAGAATAACCGCAACAATGTTTATTTGACAAACCACTCTCTTTCGGATTAAGATAACCGCACTATACAACGCAAGCGGTCATCCGCACCCGACAATTAGCGGTTTTTTTGTACCTAAAATTTAGGTAGCGATCAATTATGATCGGGTCGAGAGAGCCTAATACAATACCCTTGTGGAAATAAGCTCCGCCAGCTTGCGTTGGTAGTTGAAGCCCGATCACCCACTAAGTGATCGACTAACTAAACTAAAACGCAAGGTACAAAAATATGTCAAATATCAATTCCTTTAGAAGTCTATCCATCGACACGATAGACGAAATCAACAAACTTACCGAACAAGCCAAATCACTTATCCAAATTGTTTTGAATGATGGAAACGATCTCTCGTGTGGATTTGCATCATCTCAACAGGTTATTACTGGTACGCTCTGGGCAGCTTTAGATCTCGTCTCTCAAATTGACCGCCACATTTCTAATGCAAAATGATAGGAATTTTTATATGAACACATTAATTACATTAAACAATGAAAATTTAACTATGAGCAGCCGTGAAATTGCGGAACTTGTAGATGTTCGCCACGATAATGTGAGAAGAACTATTGAAACCCTCGCGGACAAAGGAGTTATAACTTTACCTCAAATTGAGGAAAAGCCAACAAAAGGGCGTCCAAGCCTAGAATATATATTTTCTGGCGAACAAGGTAAGCGAGATTCAATTATTGTTGTTGCTCAACTTTGTCCTGAGTTTACCGCACGACTTGTTGATCGTTGGCAAGAATTAGAAAATCAAATCCGACAACCACTTGATCCAATGCAAATGCTCAATGACCCACGAACTTTACGTGGATTGCTAGACAATTATACTGAAAAAGTTCTGGTATTAGAGCATAAAGTCGAAGAAATGAAACCGACTGTGGCAGCTTTCGATCGCATAGCTACTAGAGCAGAAGGATCAATGTGTATTACTGATTCTGCTAAACACTTAGGTGTAAAACCAAAATTTCTGTTTGATTTCCTATCATCACAAAAGTGGATCTATAAACGACCTGGTAACTCTAATTGGATTGCTTACCAAGATAAACTACAACAGCTATTACTTGAACATAAAATCCATGTAGCAATGCGTGATGACGGCACAGAAAAAGTTTGTGAGCGTGTATTAATAACTGCAAAAGGGCTGACAAAACTCGCAAAAATATTTGAATTACAGCAAGCAGCATAAGAAAACCGACCGCACTTTTGTGCGGTTTTTTGTTATCTAAAAGAAAGGATTAAAAAATGAAAGAATTTGATTTAGAAAAAGCATTAAATACAAAAGATTAGACAAGAAACAACTAATGATAGTTGAAGTTCCAGACATAGTAAGACCGCGGTAGCGGTTTTTTTTATTTTAGAGATCTAAAAATGGAAGAAACACTCACGATACAAGAAACAGCAGATTTATTGAAGATGAGTTATAACACAGTTTACGCACGCAAGCTTGATTGGGGATTTTTTAAAATTGTCGGGATCAGAGGGTGGCGCATATATAAAAGAGATCTTGATCGTAATATAGAAAAGGAAAATAATAATAGCCGTCTGTGCGTACAGATCGGCAAGGAGAAACAACAATGTCGATCAGAAAAGCAAAAAATGGCGTCTGGCAAATCGATTTCACAACGCCGAACGGCGAGCGAATTCGATGTTCTAGTCGCACGACTGAAAAGAAACTAGCGCAAGAGCTTCACGACAAAATGAAGCACGAAGCGTGGGCAGTCGAAAAGCTCAATAAACAACCGGAGCGGACAGTAGAACACGCACTGATTCGTTTTCTTGAAGATGCTGAACATCAGAAAGACTTAGAAACGAAAATCAGACACGCGAAATACTGGCGAGAAGCAATCGGTCATAAAAAAATCAGTTCTTTAACAAGCGATGACATATACAACAATTTGCCGACGATCAATGCGAACACGGGCGAAAAGATGTCACCATCAACTCAAAATCGCTACCGCACTTCTATTATGCGCGCACTTAATCTAGCTAAGAAAGCTGGCTGGGTAGATTCAATTCCCTACGTTGAGAAAAACGAAGAGCCGAAAAAGCGGATTCGCTGGATCACGCACGAAGAAGCAAGCCGACTTTTAGAGAATTTATATGTTGACTGGATGCGCGATGTTTGTTCGTTCGCATTAATGACCGGCGCGCGTATGACAGAAATTCTATCAATGACGTGGGATAAGATCGACTTCTCTCGAAAAATCGCAATCGTTACAAGTGATGTAGCAAAATCGGGACGAGCTAGAGCACTTCCGCTTAGTCGCGAAGCGCTGAGTTTTCTAAGAATGAGAGAGACAAAGCGAGTGTCAGACTATGTGTTTCACCGCGGCAACGGAAAGTTCGTCAGTGATATTGATCGCGATATATTTTATCGTGCGACAGAGCGAGCGAACATTAAAGACTTTCGTTTCCACGATCTACGCCACACTTGGGCGAGTTGGCACGTTCAGAGCGGCACGCCTCTTCTAGTTCTAAAAGAGCTTGGCGGCTGGGAGACGATAGAAATGGTTCAAAAGTACGCGCACTTAAACGCGGGTCATTTGCTGAACTACGCAAATCAAGTCAAATTCCCGTCAAACTCTTTCTTAGACACGTCAACTTTGACAGCGGGCAATGACAATGAAATGGATTTTTTAGAAAACAAAAAAGCCGTAAGTTATTGATTTTCCAGACCCTTAACTCACGGCTTACAACATTCTTTGGTGGAGGAAGTGAGATTCGAACTCACGGAGGGCGTAAACCCTCGCCGGTTTTCAAGACCGGTGCCTTCAACCACTCGACCATTCCTCCGTGAGGTAGGCCGGTGCACTATAATATAGTTAATGAATTGAGTAAATGAAAAAATACCGACCCAGTTCACAAATGCTGAGATTTCAGTCATATTGCATTTTATTTATTCAATTTTTACAAATTTGTTACGTTTTAACATTGACTTTTCAATGATGAACCAGTACTTTATCGCCATCGTTTTATCTTTATTCCATTGCTAAAGGAGCCTTCATACCATGGAATCTCGCATTGTTCTAGATAGCAGAGAAACATCTCTACTTAACACCCACAAAGTGTTACGCAATACTTATTTCTTATTAGGTTTAACCCTCGCTTTTTCAGCAGTGGTCGCTTACATCTCAATGAGCCTAAACTTACCACGCCCAGGTCTCATTTTGATGCTAGCAGGCTTCTACGGTTTATTATTTTTAACTTATAAATTATCCAACAGTGGTTTAGGGATTCTTTCTACGTTCGCATTTACCGGCTTTTTAGGCTATACATTAGGACCAATTTTAAATGTCTATGTCAGTCACGGTGCAGGTGATATTGTCGTCTTAGCCCTTGCCGGCACAGCGGCAGTGTTCTTTGCTTGTTCAGCTTATGTGTTAACGACAAAGAAAGACATGTCTTTCCTTTCTGGTACCATTTTCGCTTTATTTATTGTCCTCTTACTCGGTATGGTTGCCAGTTTCTTCTTCCAATCACCAATGCTTTACATTGCCATCAGTGGTTTATTCGTCGTGTTCTCTACTTTGGGTATTCTCTACGAAACCAGCAATATTATTCATGGCGGAGAAACCAACTATATTCGTGCAACAGTCAGTATTTTCGTATCACTGTATAACTTATTTATTAGCTTACTCAATATCTTCTCGATTTTATCTAATGAAGATTAATCTAAAATACGAATCCATTTAATAGATAAATTAAGCGCCCCATTTTTGGGGCGTTTTGCTATAATGACGCCGTAAAAATAAGGTCAATTGAGAAAAAGATGATAGAAGTCAATCAACAACAAATTGAAACCGATGCGCATGGTTATTTACTCGACTTAACACAATGGGACGAAGATGTCGCGCGTGCTATCGCCCAACAAGAAAATATCGACTTAACGGATGCCCATTGGGAAGTGATTTATTTTGTCCGTGCATTTTATCAAGAATATAAAACCTCACCAGCCATTCGTATGCTAGTCAAAGCCATGGCTCAGAAGCTGGGGGAAGACAAAGGCAACAGTCGTTATTTACAACGTTTATTTCCTGACGGACCGGCAAAACAAGCGACAAAACTAGCTGGCTTACCTAAACCAGCAAAATGTTTATAAATCAAAAAGTTAAATTTTTAAATTTGAGAATCATTTTTATTTACAAAGTTATTTTTTAAGCATAGAATAGCGAGGCGACTTTATTAACCAACAACATTAAGGAGAAAATGATATGCGTCGCTTAACTGTTATTTTAAGTGCAATTATGTTAGGTATTTTTACATCGCCTGCGTTTGCAAAATTCAAAGTTGTCACTACGTTTACTGTGATTCAAGATATTGCTCAAAATGTTGCTGGTGATGCTGCCATTGTTGAGTCAATTACCAAACCGGGTGCGGAAATTCATGATTATGAACCGACACCAAAAGATATCGTCAAAGCACAACATGCCGATCTCGTCTTATGGAATGGCTTAAATCTTGAGCGTTGGTTTGAAAAATTCTTCGAAAACGTGAAAGATAAACCGGCTGTCGTTGTGACAGAAGGAATCACGCCAATTTCAATTTATGAAGGTCCTTACAAAGATGCACCAAATCCACATGCTTGGATGTCAACATCAAATGCCTTAATTTATATTGAAAATATTAAAAATGCATTGGTGAAATATGATCCGAAAAATGCCGACATCTATGTCAAGAATGCGGAAAATTATGCAAATAAAATCAAACAATTAGACCAACCATTACGTGAAAAGCTTGCCAAAATTCCTGAAGGTCAACGTTGGTTAGTGACCAGTGAAGGCGCCTTCAGCTACTTAGCAAAAGATTATGGCTTACAAGAAGCGTATTTATGGCCAATTAATGCGGAAGAACAAGGCACACCACAACAAGTGCGTCATGTAATTGAAACAGTACACAAAAACAATATTCCTGTGGTGTTCAGTGAAAGTACCATTTCGGATAAACCTGCAAAACAAGTTGCCAAAGAAACGGGAGCAAAATACGGTGGTGTACTTTATGTAGATTCCTTATCTACTGCTAAAGGACCAGTACCAACCTATATCGATTTATTAAACACCACTGTTTCCACTATTGTTAAAGGATTTGAAAAATAATGCCCTCTCCTACCATTGCATCCATTTCAGTCAATGATGTCACTGTTCGTTATAACAATGGACACCTTGCAATTTATGATACGACCTTTAACTTAGAAGGCGGTACAACTTGTGCTTTGGTAGGTGTGAATGGCAGTGGAAAATCCACCATTTTCAAAAGCCTGATGGGATTGGTTAAGCCACAAAAAGGCGAAATTAAACTGTGTGGCTTGCCAATTTCAGCGGCGTTGAAACAAAATCTCGTTGCTTATGTGCCTCAATCAGAAGATGTTGACTGGCAGTTTCCCGTTTCCGTCTATGATGTTGTGATGATGGGACGCTATGGTTATATGAACTTTTTACGTATGCCAAAAGCGATTGACAAACAAAAAGTAAAAGAAGCCATGCAGCGCGTCAATATTGAACATCTTGCTGATCGCCAAATTGGTGAGTTATCTGGTGGTCAAAAAAAACGGGTGTTCTTAGCACGTGCCCTTGCCCAACAAAGTAAAATTATTCTGTTAGATGAACCCTTCACTGGTGTTGATGTAAAAACGGAAAATGCGATTATGGCATTGTTGGATCAACTACGAAGTGAAGGGCATTTAATTCTAATTTCTACCCATAACTTAGGTACTGTACCTGATTTCTGTGATCAAGTGGTGATGATTAACCGCACGGTATTAGCGGCAGGTAAAACGGAAACGACCTTTACACAACGAAATCTCGAATTAGTCTTCGGTGGGGTGTTACGCCATATTAAATTACTTGGAAAAGATATCCACGATGATGAGGATAGCCGCTCCGTTACCGTATTAAGTGATGATGAACTTCCTGCTGTCTTCTATGGTGAAACGAAAAATGATCCGCCCGCACCTATTACTAAACATCCTCAACGAAAAGGCGAACAATAATGTGGGATTTATTGCTTGAACCTTTCCAATATAATTATATGGTAAAGGCAATTCTTCTTTCCGCAGCAGTAGGCGGAATTTGTGCTTTTATGTCTTCTTATTTAATGCTAAAAGGCTGGTCTTTAATTGGTGATGCCCTCTCTCACTCTGTCGTCCCCGGTGTTGCCATTGCCTATGCCCTTTCCTTACCTTACGCACTTGGTGCCTTTTTTTCTGGTATTTTAGCCGCACTTTCGATTTTGTGGATCAAATCAATTACTAAATTACGTGAAGATGCAGTGATTGGTTTTATCTTTACCACATTCTTTGCCTTAGGGTTATTGATTATCTCGCTTAACCCAACATCAGTTAATGTGCAAGATATCATCTTGGGCAACATTTTAGGCATTGCAGATGAAGACGTAACGCAAGTCGCCATCATTATTGTCATTACATTAAGTTTACTGCTGTTATTTTGGAAAGATCTCCTCTTAGTGTTTTTTGATGAAACCCATGCGACTTCTGTTGGGCTTTCCCCCTTGCGCTATAAAGTACTGTTTTTCACTTTACTCAGTGCTTGCGTCGTGGCTGCGTTACAAACCGTCGGCGCCATTTTAGTGATTGCTATGGTGATTACCCCCGGAGCAACCGCTTATTTGCTAACTGACCGATTTGGAAAATTAGCGACGATTGCAGTAATATTAGGAACAACAACTAGCATCGTTGGGGTTTATCTAAGTTATTATCTAGATGGAGCAACAGGCGGTTTAATCGTGTGTCTGCAAACTGCAATTTTCTTGCTCGCCTTTTGTTTTTCACCAAAATATGGTGTCTTACGCCGGCAAAGTGCGGTACAAAATGGGAAAAATCAGGAGGCAAACCATGGCTGATATCATCAATTGGTTTGTTGAACCTTTCTTGTATCCTTTTATGCAAAATGCCCTCTTCACCGCACTGATCGTTGCGATTATATGTGCGGTGCTTTCCTGCTATTTAGTCTTAAAAGGTTGGTCATTAATGGGCGATGCAATTTCACATGCTGTCTTGCCGGGAATTGTCATTGCATTTATGCTTGGTTTACCACTCACTTTTGGCGCATTTGGTGCAGGCTTATTTTGTGCATTAAGCGTCGGTTATCTGAAAGAAAATAGCCGTATTAAAGAAGATACCGTAATGGGGATTGTTTTTTCTGGGATGTTTGCCTTTGGTATCGTTTTGTTTACCAAAGTCGAAACAGAACAGCACCTTACCCACATTTTATTTGGTAATCTGTTGGGTATTAGTCGTGCTGAATTAGTGCAAACTTTTATTATTGCAACAATCATTTTTGTCATCATGATGCTTAAACGTCGTGACTTCTTGCTTTATTGCTTTGATCAAAGTCATACCCGCGTCGCAGGGCTTTCACCTCGGCTATTACACTATGGCTTACTGGTCTTACTTGCCTTAACCATTATCATGGCGATGCAAGTGGTCGGGGTGATTTTAGTGGTTGCTATGTTAATTTCACCGGGTATCACTGCATTTTTATTAAGTAAGCGTTTCGACATCATGCTCATCATTGCAATTTGTATGTCTGTCATCACCAGTATTTTTGGGACGATTATTAGTTATCATATTGACGCAGCAACAGGACCTTGCATTATTTTATTACAAGCCATGTTCTTTACGCTCGCATTAGGATATCAAAAATTAAAATGGCACATACAAAAGCCAATTTAAGCTAATATCGCACAGAAAAATCAGTAAATTCGCGAGAATCGGCATACTCTTGTTCAATCACTTGTTCAACCGATGCCGTTCTCGGTCCTTGTGTTAACCATGTATGTAATTGCGTTAATTGTGTCGTAGAACCAACAGCGACGACCTCAACACTACCATCATCACGATTACGCACATAGCCTTTAACCCCTATTTGCATGGCGGTTTTCCAAGTAAAATAACGAAATCCCACGCCTTGTACTAAACCATAAACAATAAACTGTTTTTTCAACATATTCTTACCTCCCATCCCTTCCACTGAAAAGTTTTAAGCTCATCACATTTTTTTCAATTAAAATAAACTTTTCTATTTCCATTTAACTGAATTTAGCATAGCATACAACCTAGCACTTTCATGAATAAAGTGTTTTCGTTCCAAACTTATTTCCTTTACCAAGACAGGAGCAAATATGAAATTTCGTTTCGCTGCATTAGCTAGCGTCGCTCTATTAACAAGCACTGTAAGCGTTGCAGGTGTTGTGACAAGTTCATCAAACATTGATTTTCTTGCCATTGATGGACAAAAGCCAAGTAAATCACTTTTAAAAGAAAAACGCTCTTTTAATGTAAGTGATACTCTTCCTCACCAAGTGGTTGTTCGTGTGGCTGAAATTATCCGTACAGGCTCTGACCGTTCACTTTATGAATCAGACCCTATTGTCGTCACTTTCCAAGGTACAACAGATGACATCATTATTTCCGCTCCTCGCTTAGAAACTGAAAGAGATGCAAACGCTTTTAAAAAATCGCCTAAGATCACTGTTAAAACCGTTTCAGGCGTAGAAATTGCGACAAAACAAGAATATCTGAAACAAGAAGGTTTCTTACCGGGCATTAATCTAATTGAAAATCTATCTGAATATAATTCCTCTGGTGCGCCAGCGACAGTGGCGCGTTTAGCCAGTACTACAATGCCTGTTGCAATGCCTGGATTTGGTAAAGCACAAAAAGGAAAAATTACTGTTCAAGGTGAAAATGTAGCTGAACAAATGTTGCAATACTGGTATCAGCAAGCAGATAAAGAAACACAGCAACGTTTCTTAAGTTGGGCCAAAGGTCAAAAATAAACACAACATAAAGTGAGCATTTTGCTCACTTTTTCTTTAGATGTTTAAGGAGATATCATGCAGAGTACCGCACGTACCTTATCTGTTAATAAACATATTGCACTGGTTGCACATGACCACTGTAAACAAGATTTGATAAATTGGTGTAAAACTCACCGCACTTTATTAGCACAACATACCCTTTATGCGACAGGAACAACAGGCAATCTCATTCAAAAAGAAGCAAATTTGCCGATTAAAAGTTTACTCAGTGGTCCAATGGGCGGCGATCAACAATTGGGTGGCTTAATTGCAGAAAAACAAATTGATGTATTGATTTTCTTTTGGGATCCGATGAATGCAGTCCCCCATGATCCTGACGTCAAAGCATTAATGCGAATCGCAACGGTGTGGAATATTCCCGTCGCAATGAATATGGCAACAGCAGATTTTCTCATTACATCACCTAGCTTTGCTCAAGAAACCCAAGTACGAATTCCTGATTATGACGGCTATTTGAAAGAACGTTTAAAATAATATCAGTTGTCGATTATTTTTGTCAAAAATGCAGAAATCACATTATAATGGTGCTCAATATTGATCTCTTAATATTGAGCTATTTTTTATCTTCACGTTTTGATCATGTATGGAGAATAAATAAACGATGGCATTAATCTTAAATATCCTGAATTTTGTGCTAGGTGGTTTTGCCACCACTTTAGGTTGGTTGCTCGCAACGCTGGTTAGCGCGCTCTTAATTGTCACCTTACCTTATACACGTAGTTGTTGGGAAATTAGCAAAATGTCCCTCATGCCATTTGGTAATGACATTATTCATGTGAAATACCTTGAACCAACGCATGTTATTAGCAATTCCTTGGGCACGGTACTGAATGTATTCTGGTTTATCTTGTTTGGTTGGTGGCTCTGCTTATTCCATATTTTTTCCGGCATTGCACAATGTTTAACCATAATAGGCATTCCGGTCGGACTTGCCAATTTTAAATTAGCGGGCATTGCACTGTTGCCTGTTGGTCAACGCGTTGTCCCCAAAGAAGTGGCTGAAATCGCAAGACAACAAGTAGCACAACAATATTATCAGCGCCGTCATCACTAAATAAAGGACTCAAGGAATGAGAGAAGAACACGCATGAATAATTGGTTTAATGCAAAAATTATCGCAACAATCCCTATTTTTATTGCGATAAATATTGCGGCTTTCGCTATTTGGCTTCTGGATATCTCCGAACAAAGCATGCCACTTATTTTAGGCATTATTGCTGGCGGATTAGTGGACTTAGATAATCGTTTAACTGGGCGATTAAAAAATATCTTCTATACCTTACTTGCCTTCTCTATTTCCTCACTAGTGGTGCAAATTAGCATTGGTCATGGTTTTCAATTTACGCTGTTGATGACTGCCATGACGTTTATGTTTACCATGGTAGGTGCAATAGGACAACGCTATAGCACCATTGCCTTTGGCACTTTAGTTATCGCCCTTTACACAACGCTTTCTTACTTGCCAGAAACTATTTGGTTTATCAACCCCATTATGATTTTATGTGGGACATTGCTTTACAGCATGATCACTTTAGTTGTGCATTTGTTTTTTCCTAATCGTCCAGTACAAGAAAGTATCGCGAAATCCTTCTTAGCCTTGGGACACTATCTTGACGCGAAATCACAATTTTTTGATCCCGATGAAATTGAACAACTGGCGAATAAAGAAGTGAATTTAGCCATGAAAGACAGTGCGCTTATTGAGGCATTTAATGCCACCAGAATTGCCCTGTTCTATCGTATTCGAGGTCAAAATCGCCATAGCCGCACACAAAAAATGATCCGTTATTATTTTGCGGCACAAGACATTCATGAGCGCGCGAACTCTAGTCTATTTAATTATCATACTATGGCGGAACAGCTCAAAAACACAGATCTCATTTTTCGTATTCAACGCTTATTCGAATTACAAGCCCAAGCCTGTCGCGAAATCGGTTTAAGTTTACAGCAAAATAAAGAGTACCATTACAATAATAAAGTCGAAAAAGCGATTGTAGGGCTAAATCAATCTTTTGAATTGTATGCAAAAAGCCATCTAGAAAATGAACACGTGGTGCTAAATCTTAAGACCTTGATTGAAAACCTGCAAGCTGTTGAATGGCAACTTAGTCATCTCGATCAAGAAACACACCAAGCTGAACGTGCATCTACCGCTAAAATTCATACAGAACAAGTTCGTGGTTTACGTAATATCCTGTATGCAATGAAAAGTCACTGCCATTTTAATTCTCAACTGTTTCGACATGCTGTGCGCTTATCTATCGTCGTTTTTACCGCTTGTTCTATTGTTGAGTTTTTTCAATTAGAGCGAGGTTATTGGATTTTATTAACCTCCGTTTTTGTCTGTCAGCCCAATTATTCCGCTACTAAACTGCGCCTTCGTCAACGTATTATTGGGACAATTCTAGGCGTCATTATCGGTTCCTTACTGACTTATATTAATCCAACACTGGAACTGCAACTTGGTTTGATTGTGGCAACCAGCACCTTATTTTTCTTTTTTAGAACTAATAACTACAGTTTCTCGACTTTCTTTATCACATTACAAGTACTCATCAGCTTTGATGTAATGGGTTTTGATATTCATGAAGCGATGTATTCAAGGGTAATAGATACACTCATTGGCGCCTTTATTGCTTGGTTTGCTGTGTCTTATTTATGGCCAGATTGGCGTTACTTACAACTCGATAAAGTCAGCCGTCAAGCGGTAAAAAGCAATGCCAAATACTTACTTTATGTGATTAGCCAACTGCAATTTGGTAAAGGAGATAACCTGAAATACCGTATTGTACGTCGCCACGCCCATGAAAATGCCACTGCCCTGAGTACCACCATTTCAAATATGAATAATGAACCAAACAAATACCAAGCACATTTGCAAAAAGGTTTTGAGTTACTGAAGATTAATTATTCTTTATTGAGCTATATTTCCGCATTAGGCGCTTATCGTAGTAATATGAAGGCATTACAACAAAATACCGAATTTCTGGCAGGATTTTATCCAATTGCCAAGAAAATTATTTATGTATTGGAGCATATTGAAAAACTCAGACCCGAGGTGTTCCAAAAAATGCAAGAAAGGATTGAGCATGATTTAAAGCACGCGAACACTGAGCAAGCCGGTCATCTATTTCAACCGCAGTTTAGCGTGCCTATTCAGCAATTGAATATGATTAGTCAGATCTTGCCTTCACTTTACCATACGTTTCAACAAACCAACTTAAACCTCAAACAAAATTAAAATAGCTGCATCACCGCCCCATGCTTTTGGGGCTTGATGTAAGGCGCGTACTTTAGGATGTTGTACTAACCAACGTGGAATTTGGCGCTTTAAAATATACGAACCATAACCGGTCATCACACTCGCGCAATACACATGTTCATTTTCGCAGGCTTGTAATAAACTGGCGAGTTCTATTTTCGCTTGTTCTTTAGTCAGCCCATGAAGATCCAAAAAAAGTTCTGGCGAAAAATCACCGCGCCGTAATTGCTTTAAAATATGAGAATCTTCGCCTTCACGTAAATATCTCACCGCACTTTCTTCATTTAACAATGGCTCATATTCATCAGAGAAGTAAAAGAGGGTATCCTCTTTTTCGCGAATATCTCTTAATGTTGATTTCTTTTTAGACATTTTCTGACGAGGGGCAATAAACTTATCCTGCTTAAGCGCTTTCACCCCTTTGACTGCACCGCGGAATAACGCAATATCATCCGGCTCTAACATATTCTTTTGCTCTCCATATTCAAATAGATTCATAATAACATATCTTTATGAGACATGATTTCCAAAATTTGGCGGAATATGATATAACTACGCCAGTTTTCTCTTATGATAAAAGGTACGTTATGACACATAATCAAGAGCTGATTGAAACAATCATTGCTGATCAAGTTCATCAAGAATTGCATTCTATTCAAGACTTTCTCCGCTGGACTTACAGCACCTTTAACCGCTCCGATATTTATTATGGTCATGGCTATAATAATGCCTGGGATGAAGCCTTACAGCTCATTTTAACAACCTTAGCCTTGCCTATTGATTTTCCTAATGAATATTATGCAGCGCATCTGACTCGCTCAGAAAAAGAGGTATTATTACGTCTGATTATTCAACGTTTAGAAAAACGTATCCCCGTTGCTTATCTGACCCATCAAGCGTGGTTCTGTGGCTTAAATTTCTACGTAGATGAGCGCGTCATTGTGCCGCGTTCACCAATCAGCGCCCTCATTCAAGAAGGTTTTTCACCACTATTACCGCAGGAACCTAAACGTATTTTAGACATGTGTACAGGCAGTGGTTGTATTGCTATCGCTTGTGCAGAACGTTTCCCTGGAGCAGAAGTAGATGCCGTCGACCTGTCCTCTGATGTGCTTGATGTAGCGCAAATTAACATTGAGCGCCACGCGATGCTTGATCGTGTTTATCCGATTCAGTCGGATCTCTTCAATGCGCTAGCCCCTATACAATACGATTTGATTGTAACCAATCCGCCTTATGTAGATGAAGAAGACTTAGCGGATATGCCGCAAGAATTTCATTACGAGCCCGAAATGGCATTAGGGTCGGGTGTTGATGGTTTAGCCATCACCAAAAAAATCCTTTTTGCCGCACCTGATTATTTAACAGAGCAAGGTGTGTTAGTCTGTGAAGTGGGTAATAGCATGGTACATTTAATTGAGCAATATCCTGATGTGCCTTTTAATTGGGTTGAACTCAAAAACGGTGGTGTCGGTGTCTTTGCGCTAACTCAGGCAGAACTGATGCAATACCGCCACCTATTTCAATAAAAAACGAATCAAAAGTGCGGTGAGATTTAACAACATTTTCATCGCCTATCACAACAAAAAACCAGTGAAAATTCACTGGTTTTCTATTAGGTATTACTTCATATTAGAAGAACACGCGTAAACCTACGCCCAATTTTTTATCTCTCAAAGTTGGATCTAAATCATTGTCATGTTTGTATCTAAATACGCCACCTTCTAAATAAGTGACCACATTTTTATGGAATTTATCTAATCGTGCCGTAAAACCACGTCCTTTAGGGCGTGGATATAAGGTA
>ENA-UOTW01000080-UOTW01000080.1-synthetic-metagenome-genome-assembly--contig:-NODE-80-length-15895-cov-1.916098_pt1 | contig 15895 bp, 12 predicted proteins | sample MGYA00238141_ERZ746978 | MGnify/ENA primary metagenome ERZ746978 (study PRJEB28755, sample SAMN02352454) | synthetic metagenome | study: EMG produced TPA metagenomics assembly of the Artificial... | reverse complement strand
TGGTTTTCTCACCCTGGTATATCTGGGGGGGATTTGGTACTCGTCCCTTGTATTACTTATGGCCTTCATCGGCCTTTTTGAATTTTTACGCATGGCCAACATAAAGCCATTTAGTTTTCCAGGTATACTAGGCTATGTGATTTTAATAAGTGCATGGCAACCAGACCTCGCAGCTTTATTATTTCCAGTGCTAGGATTCTTGAAGGTGAATGGTATTGGTACAATCACAGTGGAATGGGGTCAAATTCTGCTGTTACCTTTATTCTTGCTGCTATTTTATACTGTACTTAGTAAAAATCGCTTTCATATTGAACATGCCGCTCTGGTATTACTCGGAGCGTTATACATAGGATATGGTTTTCACTACGTTGCCGTCGCTCGCGGGGGGATCGGCTTAACTGGATTTTGGCTCACGATTATCATCTTGTTATCTGTATGGTCAACAGATTCTGGAGCCTATTTTGCAGGAAAAGCATTCGGTAAACGTAAATTATGGCCAGATATTAGTCCAAATAAAACAGTAGAGGGAGCGCTTGGAGGTTTCCTTGCCTCCCTTGTGATTGTCGGGGCAATTGATGCTTTCTTGATCTTTTTGCAAGTACCTGGAGCTCTTCCTTGGGGACAAGCTTTAGCAATTGCAGCCATTACAGGTATTGTCGGTCCGCTAGGAGATTTAGTAGAATCAGCTTACAAGCGCCATTTCGCAGTAAAGGATTCAGGTCATATTCTACCAGGCCATGGAGGTATTCTCGATCGATTTGATAGTATGCTTATTGTGTTTCCGATACTGTACTTATTTGGCTTGTTTTAAGTAGTAGCTCGTAGACAAATAGGGGTTTTGAGGTGAGATGAGTGAAAAATATATCGCTGTTAGGTTCTACCGGTTCGATCGGGACAAGTACCATGGAAGTAGTGAAACAGCACCCCGATCAATTTAACATCGTTGCAATGGCAGCCGGTACTAACATTGACTTATTAGAAGAACAAGCTTTATATGCGAAACCGGAACTTATTTCCGTAGGGACAGAAGAGCTTGCACGAGAGTTATCGAAACGCCTTGCGGGAGTTTTATCCGCAGAGATCGTGTATGGATTAGAGGGCTTGATTGAGGTAGCAACACATCCACAAGCATCATTTGTTATGTCAGCAGTAGTAGGCAGTGTAGGAGTAAAACCAACCCTGGCTGCGATTGAACGTGGCAAAACAATTGGGCTTGCGAATAAGGAAACCTTGGTAAGTGCAGGACATCTGGTCATGGAAGCTGCCCAAAGGCATCAGGCGACAATTGTTCCTGTTGACAGCGAGCATTCTGCCATTTTTCAGGCTCTAAACGGGGAAAATCGACAGGATGTTTCCAAACTCATTATTACTGCTTCAGGAGGATCACTTCGCCATTTGTCTCGAGATGAGTTAGCTCATGTAACGCGAGAAGATGCTTTGCGGCATCCAAATTGGAGCATGGGAGCCAAAATAACGATTGACTCAGCTACAATGATGAATAAAGGATTTGAAGTATTAGAGGCTCATTGGCTATTTGGAACGCCATATGAGCAGATAGAGACAATTCTTCACTATGAAAGTATTATTCATTCTATGGTAGAATACAAAGATAAAGCCGTGATAGCACAATTGGGAACACCGGATATGAAGGTTCCCATTCAGTACGCTCTTACCTTTCCAAGCCGCTGGCCGTTGCCGACTGAGACCCTTGATCTCGTGAAATGCGGAACGCTTCATTTTAAAGAGATGGATTTCACCCGCTATCCACTCTTAAAACTAGCGTACGATTGCGGTAAGGTTGGCGGTACACTGCCCGCTGTACTAAATGCAGCCAATGAAGTTGCCGTTTCGCGGTTTTTGCAGGATGAACTCACAATCGTAGGAATTGAAGAGGTTGTTCATCAGGTATGTGCCTTGCACAACACGAGTTCGCACCCTACCTTAGAAGAGATTGACGAAGTTGACGCATGGGCACGACAAGCTGCACGCAACTGGGGCAAATAAGAGGGAAAGAAACAAGCGAAAAGCTTTGCCAGAGACAGGGTACTGATTAGACGCTTTACCTACATATAGTAGAGTAGTGGTCCTGTTTCGATAGAACGGGTGAGTGCTTCTCAATCACGAAATAGAAGGAAAGGTGGCTATATCTATGCAAATGCCTCCCGTACAGATTGGTTTTGGATCGGTAATCGCCTTTGTAGTTATTTTTGGATTGTTGGTCTTTTTCCATGAAATGGGCCATTTTTTGTTAGCAAAACGGGCAGGTATTTTATGCCGTGAGTTCGCTCTTGGAATGGGACCAAAAATGTTTAGCTTTAAGAGGGGCGAAACAGAATACACGTTGCGCTGGTTACCGATCGGTGGTATGGTTCGAATGGCTGGTGAAGACCCTGAGATGGAAGTATTACAGCCTCATATGGAGGTCGGGGTTTTATTTAATCAAGCTAATCAGATTTCTCACATTTATGTTACTCCTAAAGATATCCCCAATCATGCAACGATTGGTAATGTGGTTCGTTATGATCTGGAGCATGATTTGATCATGACCTTGGATATACAGGGAGAAATGAAGACATTTGCTGTTGATCCCAAGACAATGCTAGTAATTGAGGGTAAAGAAGTACAGATCGCTCCTTTTAATCGTCAATTTAAAGGGAAAACCATATGGCAACGTTTCCTAGCTATTTTTGCTGGTCCTGCTGCTAACTTTATTTTAGCTTTTGTTATCTTTGTGATGGGGGCTTTATTCTTCGGAGCTCCGTCAAAAGATGCTGTTTTAGGCCAAGTTATTCCGGATGGACCTGCTTATCAGGCGGGGCTGAAACAGGGAGATCGCATTATTAGCATCGATGGGACACCAATAAATGATTGGAACCAGTTTGTAGGAGCGGTTAATGCATCTCCTAATAAAAATATCGAAATGAAGATCAACAGGGATGGGCAAGACATGGTCGTACCCGTACAGGTAAATGAACAAGGTAAAATAATGGTTGGTGCCGGTGTCAAAAGAGAGATTGGATTAGCGCTGACGCATGGTGTTGACCAAACAATCTTCTGGACGAAAACCATCTTCACCAATCTTGCACAGCTCTTTACGGGACATGTAAGTGTGAAGGATTTAAGTGGACCAGCAGGGATCTTTACAATGACCAGTCAATTTGCGCAAAATGGTCTTGCGGCACTCTTTACATGGACAGCTCTTTTGAGTATTAACCTTGGTATTTTTAATTTGCTGCCAATTCCTGCCCTAGATGGTGGACGCTTGGTGTTCATTGCCATTGAGGCATTGCGCGGTAAACCAATTGATCCTAACAAAGAAGGCATGGTTCACTTTGTTGGTTTTGCTTTATTGATGATGTTAATTCTAGTTGTGACTTGGAATGATATACAACGTCTCTTTTTACAGTAATTCAACATGTAGAGAGAAACAGATAAAGGAGTGGGCTTACTTTGTATAAGCGCGAGGAGACCAAACCGGTATTTGTAGGCGGAGTCCAAATTGGAGGACAAAAAAGTGTGGTTATCCAATCTATGACCACCGCTGATACGCGTGATGTAGAAGCTACGCTCAAACAGATAGAGCAATTGCATGAAGCTGGATGCCAAATCGTTCGTTTAGCGGTTGTTAATGAAGATGCTGCAAAAGCAATCAAGCAAATTAAGGAACGCTCCCCATTGCCGTTAGTAGCTGATATCCATTTTGATTATCGATTAGCGCTTACAGCATTGGAGAGCGGGATTGATAAAATTCGAATTAATCCAGGGAATATTGGAAATCGGAAACGAACCCAGGCAGTAGTGGATGCTTGTCGTGAACGAAATGTTCCTATTCGTATTGGTGTAAACTCAGGTTCAGTAGAAAGACGTCTAATAGACAAATACGGATACCCTAGTCCGGAAGCGATCGTGGAATCAGCTATGAACCATGTAGAGATTTTAGAAGACCTGAACTATGATAATATTACGATCTCACTAAAATCTTCAGATGTTCCAACCATGATTCAGACGTATTCGTTAATGGCCGAACGTCGTCCTTACCCGTTACATGTAGGGGTAACAGAAGCAGGTACACAATTCTCTGGTAGCATTAAATCTGCTGTAGGAATTGGTACGGTTTTATCCATGGGGATCGGTGACACAATTCGCGTATCCCTCACTGCCGATCCTGTTGAAGAAATTAAGGTAGCGAAACAGATTTTGCGCAGTCTAGATATCGTGAACAATGATCCAGTTGTAATTGCTTGTCCATCTTGTGGTCGTTGTGCCATTGATCTGATCGGATTGGCCACGAAGGTGGAGGACGCAGTTAGCACGTTGAAGAAACCATTAAAGGTAGCTGTTATGGGATGTGCAGTTAACGGACCAGGTGAAGCACGCGAAGCTGATGTGGGTGTAGCTGGCGGTAATGGAGAGGGACTAATCTTCCGCAACGGTGAAATCGTCCGTAAAGTAAAAGAAGATGAACTTTTTGAAGAGTTAATGAAAGAAATCAACACAATCATGGAAGAGAAATAGAACGTGTTGATTTGATCAAAGGAGGAACTTGTGTGTTAAGGCAAAGCCAATTACTAATCCCTACTTTACGCGAGGTACCAGCAGACGCAGAGATTGCCAGTCATAAACTTTTGTTGCGCGCGGGTCTTGCAAGACAGTTAGCTTCCGGTATCTATACATTTATGCCGATAGCTCTACGTGTCCTCCAAAAAATTCAAAACATCGTGCGTGAAGAAATGAATAACGCAGGTGCTCAAGAGATTTTAATGCCAACGATTCAACCGGCAGAAATTTGGGAGAAAAGCGGCCGCTGGGATCATTATGGTCCTGAGTTGATGCGTTTACGTGATCGTCATGATCGTCGTTTTGCTTTAGGGCCAACTCATGAGGAGGTTGTAGCTACTTTAGTAGCTAGTGAAATCAACTCCTATAAAAAACTACCAATTAACTTGTATCAAATTCAAACAAAATTCCGCGATGAGGTACGCCCGCGCTTTGGACTCATTCGTTGTCGGGAATTTATGATGAAGGATGCTTATTCTTTTGATACAACTCAAGAGGGCTTGGATAAGAGCTTTAATGATATGTTCCATGCTTATCACCGTATTTTCACTCGTGTTGGACTTAATTATCGTGCGGTAGAAGCAGATGCGGGTTCTATTGGTGGAACGGGAACTTATGAATTTATGGCGTTGTGTGAAATCGGTGAGGATACGATTGCTTATTCTACAGAGGGCGATTATGCAGCTAATCTGGAGAAAGCGGAAGTATTGTATAACGGACCAACTTCCCCAGAAGCAGACGTAGCTCCATTAGAAAAAATTCACACTCCAAACATCAAAACCATTGAGCAATTAAAAGAGGGTCTGGGTGTTGAAGGCAAAGACATCGTGAAAAGCTTAGCATTCATGGTGGATGATCAGTTTGTACTTGTTTTGATTCGTGGTGATCATGAATTGAACGAAGTGAAGCTGAAAAATATGTTTGACGCAATTGATGTACGCATGGCGACTGAAGCAGAAATCATGGAGAAGCTAGGTGCTCCAGTTGGTTTTGTTGGTCCTGTGGGTGCTGGTGAGAGAAAAATTGAGGTAGTAGCGGACAACTACGTTCAAGAGGTGGCTAGTGCCATTATCGGGGCAAATGAAGTAGATTACCACTTGAAGAACGCGCAGTATGGAAGGGATTATCAAGTATCTCGTTTTGCTGATCTGCGAAATATTCAGGAGGGTGACGTTTGCCCACGTACGCAAGCTCCAATCGCTTTTGCCCGCGGTGTAGAAGTAGGTCACGTATTTAAATTGGGTACAAAATACTCAGAGCCAATCGGTGCTAAATTCTTAGACGAGAATGGCCGTGAACAAACAATGATCATGGGATGCTACGGTATCGGCGTATCTCGTACGCTGGCTGCGGTAATTGAACAAAACAACGACGAAAATGGTATCATATGGCCAACGTCAGTTGCTCCTTATCATGCACATGTAATTCCAATCAATGTCAAATCTGATCAACAGCGTGAAATGAGTGAAGAGATTACATCCGCATTAGAAGCTGCGGGAGTAGAAGTATTGTACGATGACCGTACAGAACGTGCCGGTGTGAAATTTAAGGATGCCGATTTACTTGGTTTACCGCTTCGAATCACGGTTTCTGATAAATTGGAACCAGGTACAGTTGAAGTTCGCATTAGACGTACAGGTGAGGCTACTGTGGTAGCTGTGAGCGAGCTTGTCTCTTATGTAAAAGAACAGCTAGCAAACCTATAGAGTTAGGTATCAAAAAGCAATGCAGGAATTGCTTTGAATTTTGTAGAAAAGAAAAAGGTACCCCAGAAGCGCAAGGGGTACCTTTTCTATGTAGATATTACCGTTGGTTCTGCTTAGCATTTTGTCGTAAGGTAGAGAAGGAGAAAAGCGAGAGGTGAGAAAAAATGGATCTATTAACAGAACAACAACATAGATTTTCTCTGCTCCTCAAGCAATTAGAGGTTCCCCAAGAGATGGTTGAGCGTTATTTTACCGAGGGGTATATTGAGAAGCTGGAAGTATATAAACAAACCAAAGAATGGATATTTCATTTTACATTTGAAAAAATGATGCCAGTTGATATATATCGTGCGTTTACGAAACGATTGCAGCAAACCTTTGCGCATTTAGCTAAGGTTGACGCGATTTTTCGTTATTCCTTGCAGCCGCCCGTACATATTGTGGTGGAAGAATACTGGGATTACTTGCTCAACGATCCAGATGCACATTTGCAAACATTGGTAGGTACCCTGAAAACAGGACGAGTGGAGACAGCGGGAGACCAAGTAAAGCTATTGTTACCTACTGAGATGGCAGTAGATATTATGAAATCGAAAAAAGCAGATGAACAACTGACCCAAGCATTTTGGAAGATTGCACAGGTACGCCCGCGCTTTCTGTTCCAAGCCGAAGAAAATGACGAGGCTATGCAGGCCTTTATTGAGCAACGTAAAGAAGAAGAACGAGCATTGGTTAAAAATGTCATGACGCAGCAGGCTCAAGCAGAGAAAGAGCGCCAGAATGGACAAGAAGCTGAAGCGATTACCACCGTTACCATTGGATATGACATCAAGGAGGAGCCTGTACCTATCAGTGAGATTCAAGAGGAAGAAAGACGAATTACGATACAAGGTACAGTCTTTAATGTAGAAATTAGAGAATTAAAAAGTGGGCGTCACATCCTAACATTCCATCTGACAGATTACACGGATTCGTTAACGGTCAAAATCTTTTCCCGTGACAAGGAAGATGTTAAAGTACTTGAAGCGATTAAGGACGGTATGTGGATTAAAGCGCGCGGTAGCGTTCAGCATGATACCTTTATGCGCGAGCTGGTAATGATGGCAAATGACATCAACCAGATTGAACAGCAAGGACGTAAGGACCAAGCAGAGGAAAAACGGGTTGAACTACACGCTCACACTCCTATGAGCATGTTAGACGGAGTTGTTTCTGTTAAATCTTACATTTCACAAGCTGCTAAATGGGGACACAAAGCTGTTACGATTACAGATCATGGTGTCGTACAGTCATTCCCTGAGGCTTATAGTGTAGCGAAAAAGAACGGTGTCAAATGTATTCTAGGTTTAGAAGCCTATGTAGTGGAAGATGGTATTAATATTGTCTATAACCTAGATCGTGGAGCAACGAATTACGCCATTGATGACAAGACCCCTTATGTCGTATTTGATACAGAGACAACAGGTTTAAATGCGAATGAACATACCATTATTGAAATCGCGGCTGTAAAAATGATAGGCTCAGAAATCATTGAAGAATGGACAGAATTAATTGATCCTGGTATTTTGGTTGGTCCTAAAACCACGGAGATTACGGGGATTACAAACGAAATGCTACGGGGAAAACAGAAGCTGGACGTTGTCTTGCGCCGTTTTAAAGAATTTGCTGGGGATTCGATTCTTGTGGCCCACAACGCCGAATTTGACCAAGCATTTATTAATGCGTGTGCCATTCGAGTAGGAATGGAACCGTGGACAAATTCTTTTTTAGACACTTTGCCGCTCGCACGCATGCTGTATCCAGGCATGCGCAATTATCGATTAGGAACGCTTGCAAAACGCTTTAATGTTGAACTAATCAATGCTCACCGGGCGTTGGACGATACCGTTGCACTAGCAAAGGTTTTCCAGCTCATGTTAAAAGACGTGAAGGAAGCAGAGATCAAAACACTTTCTGAGCTAAATGAGCGCAGCAACGCTCAAGCGGATTATAAGAGTACCCGTCCTTTTCACGCTACGATATTGGTGAAAAACAAGGAAGGCTTAAAAAATCTGTATAAGCTGGTGTCTATCTCGCATACGGAAACATTCTTCCGCGTACCACGTATTATGCGTAGCCAGATTACAAAATATCGAGAAGGCTTGTTAATTGGAACGGCTTGTAAAGAAGGGGAGCTATTCCAAGGCATTCTGCGTGGTAAACCTGAACAAGAATTAGAAGAAATTGCTACATTCTATGATTATATTGAGTTGCAGCCCTTGGAGCATTACAAACCTCTATTGCGCAACGAGACGATCCCTAACACGGACGTTGTAAAGACATATCATGAAACACTGATACGCATTGCTGAGCATTTGGAACGGCCTGTTGTGGCCACAGGAGATGTTCATTTTCTACACCCTCAAGATCATACGTTTCGTGAAGTATTCTTGCTATCAAAAGGAGACCAGGATGCTAACGACCAACCTCCACTATATTTCATGACTACGGAGGAAATGCTAGAGGCCTTCTCTTATTTGGGTGAACAGAAGGCTAAAGAAATTGTAGTAGACAATACAAATGCCATTGCTGACATGATTGAAGATGTTAGCCCGATCCCAGATCGTTTGTATACCCCTGTAATTGAAGGGGCAGATGAAGAGCTTCGTGATATGTGCTATAACAAAGCGAAGCGCATCTACGGCGATCCGTTGCCAGAAATTGTTGAACAACGTCTAGAAAAAGAACTGACCAGTATTATTAAACACGGATTCGGTGTTATTTATCTGATCTCACAGAGATTGGTGACAAAATCACTCAGCGACGGCTATTTAGTAGGGTCACGGGGATCAGTAGGCTCTTCTTTTGTAGCGACTATGTCCGATATCACAGAGGTTAATCCACTGCCGCCTCACTATGTTTGCCCAAACTGTCAGCATAGCGAGTTTATTATGGACGGCTCCATTGGTTCTGGATTCGACTTAAAGGACAAGGATTGCGAGAAATGCAGCACTAGATATATGAAAGATGGCCAAGATATTCCTTTCGAAACCTTCCTTGGATTTAAAGGAGATAAGGTTCCCGATATTGACTTAAATTTCTCAGGTGACTATCAGCCAAGGGCGCATAAATATACACAAGACCTATTTGGTATCGATAATGTTTTTCGTGCAGGAACGATAGGTACAGTTGCCGAAAAGACAGCGTACGGCTATGTTCGTAAATGGGCGGAAGAGCGCAAGCTAATGCTTCGCGGAGCAGAGATTGCTCGCTTGGTTAATGGTTGTACGGGCGCTAAACGTACGACTGGACAGCATCCAGGGGGAATTATTGTTTTGCCTGATTATATGGATATGGAGGATTTTTGTCCGATCCAATTCCCTGCTGATGATGTTAAATCTGAATGGCGAACAACGCATTTCGACTTCCATTCCATCCATGACAATCTATTAAAGCTCGATATTCTGGGTCACGACGATCCGACCGTTATCCGGATGCTTCAGGATTTGACGGGATTAGACCCGAAACAAATCCCATTAGACGATCCAAAAACGATGTCTATCTTTAGTTCAACAGAAGCACTAGGTGTAACGGCTAATCAAATTCGTACGAATATGGGGACGTTGGGAATACCGGAGTTCGGTACGAAATTCGTTCGTCAGATGCTAGAAGATACAAAACCAACCACCTTTGCTGAATTGGTACAGATTTCTGGTCTCTCGCACGGAACCGATGTGTGGCTAAACAATGCACAGGAGTTGATACGTAATCAGACGTGTAAGCTGTCTGAGGTTATCGGTTGCCGTGACGATATCATGGTATATCTGATCTATAAAGGACTGGAACCATCACAAGCCTTTAAAATAATGGAATCAGTGCGTAAAGGAAAAGGTGTCAGCGAGGAAGACCAAGAGGAAATGCGCAAGCATGATGTACCTGAATGGTACATAGGGTCTTGTCAACGGATTAAGTATATGTTCCCGAAAGCGCATGCGACTGCTTATGTAATGATGGCGGTTCGAATTGCTTATTGTAAGGTACATCATCCGCTAGAATTTTACGCTACGTATTTTACAGTTCGTGCTGATGACTTCGATATCCCGTTAATGGTACAAGGATCAGCAGCTATTCGCCAACGGATTGAAGAGATTGAGGAAAAAGGTCACGATGCCCAACCAAAAGAAAAATCTCTCTTGACTGTATTAGAGATGGCCTTGGAAATGGTAGAGCGAGGCTTTAGCTTTACCAATGTCGATCTATATCGTTCAGACGCTGAGAAGTTCCTGATTGATGGAAACAAGCTTATTGCACCGTTTAATGCGATTCCAGGGCTAGGAACTAACGCAGCAATCAGCATTGTAGAAGCACGTGAACAGGGTGAATTTTTATCAAAAGAGGACCTACTTAGCCGTTCCAAAATTTCCAAAACAATTTTGGAATATCTAGCCGAGCAGGGAGCCCTCCAAGGTATGCCAGATTCAAATCAATTGTCCTTGTTCTAACGATTAAAGCATAGTGCAGTTTACTGATCATACGTTGAGAATGGCAACGTTAACGATCTATCCATCTATCACTATGATTAATTTTTGGTAGGGTAGAAGGAGATTGTTAGGTTGCCGTTTTCTAAGTGATTTTTCATAGTAGAGTGAGGTAAGTTGAAAGCTTGAAATAGAGGTGGTACGGCATGCGGCCGATTTGGATTGGGATTATATCTTCCTTCTTTTTTGCCTTTACCTTTGTATTGAATCGTTCCATGGAGCTTGCTGGAGGCAGTTGGATGTGGAGTGCGGCACTTCGCTTTTTTTTCATGCTACCGCCACTATTGTTTCTTGTGTTTTTACGAGGAAATCTGGGAATGCTATGGATAGAGATTAAAAAGCATCCAAAAGAATGGATATTATGGAGCACGGTTGGTTTTGGCCTGTTTTACGCCCCTTTTTGTTTTGCTCAATCGTATGGTCCAGGATGGTTAATAGCGGGAACATGGCAGATTACAATCATCTCTGGCTCTTTGCTGGCTCCTTTCTTTTTTGAGCAGAAAACAGGCTCACAGGGCGTACAATTAGTGCGAGGGAAAATCTCGCTTCCGGGGTTATGGATGTCAAGCATCATTTTACTTGGAATTGTGTTCATGCAGAGCGAACAAGCGAGTGTACTACAACCTAAAGAAGTGCTGTTAGGATTTTTGCCAGTTGTAGTAGCGTCCTTTGCTTATCCGTTAGGGAATCGTAAAATGATGCAAATTTGTGGAGAGCGAGTCGATACCTATCAGCGTGTACTTGGTATGACAATTTGCAGTATGCCGTTTTGGATGCTGTTATCGATAACAGCTTTGGTTGTAGATGGGGCGCCAAGTCAGAGTCAGGTATTCCAAACCTCTCTCGTTGCGATTTTCTCAGGAATTTGTGCAACGGTGTTATTTTTCCGAGCTACGGAAATGGTGAAAGGCAACATGCGTCGCCTAGCGGCTGTAGAAGCAACACAATCGATGGAAGTCTTATTTGCTACAGCAGGAGAGGTCGTGTGGTTATCTGCCAGCTTGCCTACACCAGTGGCTTCAACGGGGCTCCTGCTTATCATGCTGGGAATGATTTTACATAGCCTAGTATCGGGTCGGAAAGAAAAGGAAACACCCCCTTTTCATGTATCAGATTGAGTAAGATGGGCTTTACAATGACTGGTATAATAGGGATTCAGCATGTTTTTGGAAAGTCTGATCAAATGAGGCAGTGGTTGTCAAGAGCCATGGTATTATGCTATAATTTTTTTGGAAATACTGGTTATACACGTACGAGAGTGGGGAAACCCACTCTTTCTTCTTGACCACAGAGGATTTCTAGCTAGAAAGCTTCTTGTGGCAAAGAATTAGATTTGTGACCACCCGGTGCCACTTTGGTAGCCGGTTACACATTTATAACAGTATGGATCTGCTTAAAGGAGGAACTTGCTTGAGCAAGGTAGTGCAAATTGTTGAGGAACTACTGACTCCTATCCTTGAAGAAACAGGATTGGAACTGGTGGATATCGAATACAAGAAGGAAGGTAGCAACTGGTTTTTGCGTATCTTTATCGATAATGATTCGTCCAACATCGATATTGAAGATTGCGGTACCGTTAGTGAAAAACTAGGTGCAAAGCTGGACGAATTGGACCCGATTCCAACCGCATATTTCTTAGAGGTTTCTTCGCCTGGAGCGGAGCGTCCCTTACGTAAAGAAAAAGATTATCACAAGGCTGTAGGCAAACACGTACATATCACCACCAAAGAAGCGGTGGACGGTCACACGTTGTTTGAAGGTACACTAGAAGCGTTTGACGGTGATACGTTAACGATTTCTGAACAAAAAAACAAATATACAATTAAAATGGATCAAATAAGCGAAGCCCGATTGGCTATCGTCTTTTAATTGAGGGGAGGACATTAGTACAATGAATGCAGAGTTTATTACAGCACTGCATGATCTGGAAAAGGAAAAGGGGATTGACAAAGAGGTTTTGATTGAGGCGATTGAAGCAGCGCTGATCTCTGGTTACAAGCGCAACTTTAACTCCGCACAAAACGTTCGTGTTGATGTAAACCGCCATTCAGGTCAAGTTCGCGTGTTTGCACGTAAAAATGTTGTAGAAGATGTGTTAGATGCTCGTTTGGAGATTTCTTTGGAGGCTGCTAATGAAATCGATCCTAACTTCCGCATTGATGACATCGTTGAAATTGAAGTAACGCCTCGTGATTTTGGACGCATTGCGGCTCAAACGGCGAAGCAAGTCGTTACGCAACGCATTCGTGAAGCAGAACGCGGACTTATTTATAATGAATTTATTGATCGTGAAGAAGATATCGTAAATGGTATCGTTCAACGCCAAGATTCCCGCGCTTATTTTGTTGACTTGGGGAAAGTGGAAGCGGTAATGCCTCTCACTGAAAAAATGCCAACAGATGATTTTAAACCACAAGACCGAATCAAAGCATATATTATTAAAGTAGAGAAAACGACAAAGGGTCCCCAAATCGTCATTTCCCGTACGCACCCAGGACTATTAAAACGTCTATTTGAATTGGAAGTACCTGAAATTTATGACGGTGTCGTTGAAATTAAATCAGTCGCGAGAGAAGCTGGAGATCGTTCTAAAATTGCGGTTCACTCCACAAATGAAGAGGTCGATCCAGTGGGTGCCTGTGTAGGTCCTAAAGGTCTACGCGTACAAACGATCGTAAACGAACTAAAGGGCGAAAAAATTGACATCGTTCGCTGGTCTGAGGACCCGGCTGAGTACGTAGCTAACGCGTTAAGTCCGTCTAAAGTAGTTCACGTTGAAGTGAACGAAGAAGAGAAAATGACGCGCGTAATCGTACCTGATTATCAATTGTCGCTAGCTATTGGAAAACGTGGACAAAATGCACGCCTGGCAGCCAAACTTACTGGATGGAAAATAGACATTAAGAGTGAAAGTCAAGCTGAACAAGAGGGGATTTCCTATCCTAAGCCTTCCGATGAAGACGCTAGCGATGTGGGTATGGAATGAAAGTAAAAAAAGTTCCATTACGTAAATGCATCGTTTGTCAGGAAATGTACCCGAAGAAGGAATTGCTCCGCGTCGTTCGAACGCCGGATGAACAAATTTTGATTGATCCGAGCGGAAGGGCGTCCGGACGCGGCACTTATGTTTGTCAAAAAGAGAGTTGCCGCACACCAGATACTTTCACTGCTGGAAAATGGAAAAAAGTTTTGGAGCGTGCGCTAAACACCAGCATTTCACAGGAACAATACGAGAACTTCCGCGAGAAATGGCTGGAGATGATGGGGAAATGAATCAAAAAGTAGCGCAATTGCTAGGGTTGGCCATGCGTGCAGGCAAAGTAGTAACGGGTGAAGGTCTCGTGATCAATGGGGTTCGTAACGGACAGGCAAAGCTTGTCCTTCTGGCTACAGATGCATCAGCTAACACGACCAAGAAAGTGTCCGACAAATGCCTGTATTATAAGGTGCCTTGTTATTCGCTTTCGACCAGGTACGAACTTGGAAGTGCGATTGGTAAAGAAGCTCGAGTCTCGGTCGCCATCACAGATACAAAGATGGCGAAGAGCATGGAGAACCTTCTCACACCTAATCCATAACAAGGGGTGATTACATGAAGACACGCGTATATGAATACGCAAAGAAACATAACATGAGCAGTAAAGAAATTGTTACTCTCTTGAAGAGAATCAATATAGATGTCAGCAATCACATGAGTATTATGGACGAAGAAACGGTACAAAAATTGGAACAGCATTTAGCAAATTTACGAGCGAATGCTTCCAGTGGTAACACCCAAGCAAAACAAGTGCAACAACCAAAGCAAGATAAGCCACAAACCATAACGAGCAGCGAGGCGCGAGCCACATCCCAATCGGAAAAATCCCCCAAACAAGACGGTCAAAAACCGCAAATTGCATATGCTGCTGGTAACACCTCAGCTCAAGCAAAGAGTAGAGGAACGCAAAACCAAAATCAGGGGAAGAATCAGGAGCGAAGAGCAAATACTATGAGTCAAAACAAAAAACAAGATGCAAAGCAAAATGAAGTAAAAGATCAAACGACCAATGTTGAGGCAGAACGTAAGGAAGAAACGCTAGCAGACAAAGCGAAAATTCCAGCAAAAGTTGGAATGGAAAAACGCGAAAAAATTAAGAAGGCTCCACAAACTAAAAAAACCTTTGAAGATAACAGAAAAGGACCGCAGTTTAATAAAAACCAAAAACGTTCAAATGGACGTCAAGGTGGAGCCCCTGTACAACGGCCTGTGTTAGAATTGCCTAGCAAAATTACGTTTACAGAGTCACTTACTGCAAACGAATTGGGTAAAAAGCTAAGAAGAGAGCCAGCAGAAATTATTAAAAAACTATTCGCTTTAGGTATCATGGCTACGATCAATCAGGATCTAGATCGAGATACCATCGAATTAATTTGTGCTGATTACGGTGTAGAAGTAGAAGAAAAAATCGTCATTGATGAAACAAACTTCGAAACAATCGCTGAAGTGGATGCAGAAGAAGATCTAAGTGAACGTCCTCCAGTTGTTACCATCATGGGTCACGTTGACCACGGTAAAACAACGTTGCTCGACAAATGTTGTTGCAGGAGAAGCTGGTGGTATTACACAGCATATCGGTGCTTACCAAGTTGAAATTAAAGGCAAGAAAATTACCTTCCTGGATACACCTGGTCACGCGGCGTTTACTACAATGCGTGCTCGTGGTGCTCAAGTTACGGATATCACTATTCTTGTTGTAGCTGCTGATGATGGTGTGAAACCACAAACAATCGAAGCAATCAGCCATGCGAAAGCGGCAAATGTTCCGATTATCGTTGCTGTCAACAAGATTGATAAACCAGCTGCTGATCTAGATCGTGTAAAACAAGAATTAATGCAATTCGAATTAGTATCGGAAGAGTGGGGCGGCGATACGATTTTCTGCCCGCTATCCGCAAAACAGCGTACAGGTATTGAAGAACTTTTAGAATACATTCTATTGGTTTCTGAAGTACAAGAATTAAAGGCTAATCCTGATAAACGTGCTCGCGGTACGGTTGTTGAAGCTGAGTTGGACAAAGGTCGCGGTCCTGTTGCAACTGTATTGGTTCAGCATGGTACGCTCCGTGTCGGTGATC